>ENA-OQCX01001025-OQCX01001025.1-human-gut-metagenome-genome-assembly--contig:-NODE-1025-length-13603-cov-5.035990_pt1 | contig 13603 bp, 14 predicted proteins | sample MGYA00242762_ERZ504587 | MGnify/ENA primary metagenome ERZ504587 (study PRJEB26092, sample SAMD00036337) | human gut metagenome | host: Homo sapiens | study: EMG produced TPA metagenomics assembly of...
GTTACAGATAAAGGATTGTATGTAAAAAATAGAGTACAATCAGATATTAGACGACAAGAACGTGCTTTTTATAATAACCTGATATGTAAACCAAGGGTCATCAATCAAGTAATGGGGTACACAACATATTTTATTTACGTAAAAAATCAGTCCGATAGAGCTTATTCCAAGTTGCGACAAATATATTTTTTCCTTGCCCATAACGATATTGAGCAACAGCATAATCTCCTTCTTCAACTAAAACATCGTCATATTGACATCCACCCGGATATATATTCCCTTGTACATCTTTACGGACAAATGATGCTGCTACAAAATCAACTGGGTGTTCCACCATTTTCCGATAAAGTATCTCAATGCAATCAGGTATAATCACATCATCACAGTCCATTGTAAAAAGATATTTCCCCGTAGCATACGTAACAATGGCATTACGCGCAGCACCAGTCCCTTGATTATGTTTTTGATCTATAATACGTACAGCATTTCTTCTGGGATGCTCTGCTATTATCCGACGAACAATATCCATACTATTACCTTTATCATCTACAAAAATAAATTCAATATTCGGATACGTCTGATTAAGAGCAGACAGCAATGTCCGTTCCACAAGATTTGCAGCATTATATATGGGAATCCCCAATGTTACTTTATCCATACAAAATATCTACTCTTTTTATATTGTGAGTTCTTCAAACAATTGTACCCATCTCGGAACAATCCTTTCAATATCGTATCTATGAACATTTACAGAGGCTTGGTATCCCATAGTTTTACGAATTTCATCATTTTCAATTACATAAGATATTTTACAGGCTAGTTCCTTAATATTTTGAGGCTCTACTAAAAAACCATCCACTCCATCAACTATAATTTCTTTTGGTCCACACGGACAAGCAAATGACACAACTGGCAATCCATATGCCATAGCTTCTACAATGACAAGCCCCCACCCTTCGAAACGAGAACTTAAAACAAACAATGAACTTGTTTTAAAACATTCGCCTATCTGCAAAGTATGATGTTCTAAAAAGCATGAGTCTTCTAATCCTAAAGAAATCAGCTGTTTCTGCAAATTTTCTCTCAATATCCCCTCTCCATATATATGCATTGTCCAGTCCTTATGCGTATTAGCCACCTCCTTCCAAGCTTTCAACAGCAAATCGAACCCTTTTTGATGCTCATACCTTCCCACCGCAATCACCCGTTTATTCTCGCATCGTGATACCCCATCAGGAATGATAGTTAGTGGATTAGGAATAACCGCCAAATTATGCAGTTCCGTCCAAGCTTTTTCATCTTCATGAGTCAACAGAATAAACTTATCAACTTACTTAATGAAGCGATAATATTTTCCCGGTATCTACGTTTTAACCACATCGGCAGGAATTTCGACAAATGTGGATTCATCGAATCCATATAACGGCTCTTATCAACATGATTTTCTGCAATCTTCACACTTCCATCAGTCATACTTGCAATGAATCCGACTTCCCTACGAGTCATAATCACCGTAATATCCGGTTTAATCTTATTCAGACATCTATTCAAACGTTTCTTATGTAGGTAACGTTTATGGAAGAACTCCCAAACACGTCTACAAGGAGAAAAATAATCATCATAGTTAATATTCAACTGATGTACTTTGACAGAAGGATGTAAAGTGAAAAAAGGAGGATATTTCCCTCCATCAGTTGTGACAATATGTATCTCATAGCCCAATTTTTCAGCAAAATAATTTGCTTTGACTGTGAGAACACGCTCCCCACCCCCTGAAACATGAAGTGCAGGATTACAATATACTATTTTTAATATCCTATCCATTGAATCTTATTCAGAGCAAAGATAAAAAAAAGTTGTTCATCTTTCTACATACAAACCATTTTATTCTTATTTTTGCTCAATAATACAAGAAAAGATATGCCACATGAATCACGCGTAAAGAAATCATTGCTTAATGCTCGGGTTAATATGATATTCTATTTTCTAAATCTTGCACTATCCTTCTTCTCCAGAAAAATTTTTTTAGATACACTTGGTGCTGATTTTATGGGATTAACCGGTACTCTACTTAATCTTTTAGGATTTCTGAATCTCGCAGAACTGGGCATCGGCATGGCTATAGGATATGTATTATACAAACCCTTATATCAACATGATGAAAATAAAATCAATGAAATAATTTCTGTCTTCGGATACATCTACCGTTGGATTGGACTAAGTATATTAGGAGCTGGATGCCTACTTGCATGTTTTTTGCCATTAATATTTTCAAATACAGAGTTTCAACTATCAGTTATCTATTTTGCCTATTTTTCATATTTAACAACTTCACTTATCGGATATTTTGCTAATTACAAACAAACTTTATTAGGCGCCGACCAAAGAAATTATGTAGTGACTGCATACTATCAAAGTGCTGTATTGCTAAAAACCCTAATACAAATGACTCTAACTTACTATACAGGAAATTACTATCTTTGGATTAGCATGGAGTTAATATTAGGCATAACTTATACTTTTATTCTAAACTGGAGAATAAAAAAAACATACCCATGGCTCCATAGCGAAGTCAAACAAGGAAAATCACTACTCAAAAAATATCCTGAAATCATCAAATACACCAAACAGTTATTCATACATAAGATAGCATGTTTTGTACAATTTCAAACAACCCCTTTCCTCATATATGCATTTGTATCACTGAAAACTGTAGCCTATTATAATAACTATACACTCATTATTGATAAGATAGCCCAACTCATCAATAATCTGCTCAGTAGTACCAGCGCCGGAGTAGGTAACCTTATTGCTGAAGGAAATACCAAACACATTCAAATCGTTTTCTGGGAGCTCTTAAGTTTTCGTTTTCTTATTGCCGGCACAATTTCTTTCTGCCTATATCAACTGACAGAAGCTTTTATTTCACTATGGTTAGGAGCTGAATATATTATGCCTAATCATATTCTATTCTTGATTATTTTCAACTCATTCGTTGGATATACAAGAGGAGCAACTGACCAATTTTTACAAGGATACGGTTTATTTCATGACATATGGGCACCTATTGCAGAGGTCGTAATTAATTTGACTGTAGCAATTATTGGGGGGTATTTATGGGGACTCCCAGGAATATTGATGGGAAATATCACAAGCCTTATCTTAATTGTAGGTATTTGGAAACCTTACTTCCTTTATAGTAAAGGATTTAAAATTTCAGTTATCCATTACTGGGTGAGATATATAAAATATATGATATTAATTATATTACCAGCAATAGTTTGTATATATTTATGGCCAGCACAAGATTTTTCACCTGAAGTTTCTTTCAACAATTGGATTCTATATGCAACTATTTCATGCATAACTTACCTTTTGTTCGCTGTTATACTGTTCTTCTTATTTACACGAAGTATACGTACATTTATTAGACGGATATTACATAAATAACTTCTACTAAAATGCACCAGGTGGACAAAACATTTTCCTTACTTTCAATTTAAACAGTGTAATAAAGAACATATCATACAGAAAAACATTATGGGTCATCAGTAAAAAACGTCCAATTTTATCTATTAAATAATCAGGAACATAATATTTTACAAGGTAGTCCATATTACTTTTAATCAAGCAGCGCAAATGTTTTCTTCGAGTGGTTCCAGAAATAGTATCCAAATAATGATAATCAGATTTCAATGTACGGCAAAACAGTAAATGAATGCACTTAAATATACCTTGTTGTTGCACTGATGTCAGTTTCACATTTGCTATATATTGATTTATAACAGTTTTACATGAAAAAAAGTTGTATATTCAGATACAAACGGAGTCACTATTTTCGACATAGTGCCTTCATAACTTATATAATTATAATCAGCTTTATTCCCGACCGAAATATAATCACAACATGACATACATTCCAATACAAATAACACATCTTCAGAGAAACGAAGAGCAGTATTAAAACGCAAATGATATTTATTCAAAAAACAACAATCAAATAATTTTGCACAAGCACTAAACATATTGTAAATCTCACTCCCAATAAATAAAGAAGGAATGTCCGCCTGAGTATAAACATGAGAAAAGAAATTAAAAGACTTTATTGCCTTCCCATTTTCTTGACACCTTTTATATCCCTGAACTGTAAATCCTAAACCAATCTGAGAATCAGGAAGTAAGCGATAAAGGTTTATCAAGTAATCAATATCGACATAGTCATCCGAATCAATAAATACCGCATAGCGACCTATTGCATTATCTAATCCCTTATTACGCGCAGCGCTTAAACCTGCATTCTTCTGATGAAAAACACGAATCCGTCGATCTTTTTTAGCCCAATTATCACTGATTACTCCACAATCATCAGACTACCATCGTCTATTAACAACAGTTCAAAATCTGTAAAGCTTTGTTTTAATATACTTTCTATACAATATGATAAGTACTTTTCTACTTTATATATAGGTACTATTACTGATATTAATGGTTTTTGTTCCATATTTTTCTTATTTACATTCTTATCCATTCTTCCGGTACAACATCATCCGTCTCAAAATAATACCACCAGCGTTTTGGTGCAATAACAATTTTATTGTCATGGGAATTAAGAAAAGCACTCCACCAACTAAATGTAGAATTAGCTATAATATTATGATTGCATGAACTCATTAGAAACATATCTTGCCAAGAATCATTCCCCCTATTACCATCAATATAGAAAGCGTCTTCCAACTTTATATTTTCCTTCACATAATCCATATCATCAGAAAAGACATAGAAAACCGGGGTATCCATATGCTCTTTCATATATTGAATTGCCCTTTCAAAATAATCGTTAGGACAACATTTACTCAATCCTTCAAAATCTGGTTTCAAATAATCACCGCGACGTACATGCAAACTTACACTGTTAGGAGTCTTTTCTATTTGGTTTAAAACATCTCTTGTATAAGAAGAAATCATTCTTTTGTCAAATCGAAATGTATCCAATATCTCTTGCTTGGCATGAACAAAATACAAAGGACTCTGCCAAGTTCCTTTAAAATAGCAATTTTCATGTGGATGTTGAAATACCTCATCATAATATATAAAATTTTCTTTAACACTTACCTCTTTAAAGAAAAGGCTGATTAATTTAAAATAAGGTAATTCCATAGCCCCCAAGAACTCTACTAAACGTATATATATCCTTTGGAAAATATTAAGTCCTTTATAAGGATGTACTTTAAACAATTTATCAAGCTCATATCCATTATGTTCAAAACGTAATTTTTTATGTAATAAGAAACAACAAGCTTCTCTTCCTCTAAAACGCAGTCACATAAAAATGCGTACTGAAACATAACATTTCCTAATCCCCAACATGGCAATACTATTTTCATAATTTATTTCCTTTTTGAACCAAACATATATACAAATTGTATTTTCAACAAGCCTCTCATCCATAAATCAAAAAACAGATAACAACGATTCAACAACAAAAATCGAGCAATCCGATCTGACAAGTAGTCAGGACGAAAACAATATTTTATCCAATCGGAATATGTCAGTACCAATGATTTCAAAAAAGTTTTTCGTAACTTATAAGATTCTTTTGGTAAACTAACATATAAAGACAGCAAAATACGATGAAAAAATATTTTCAGTTCCTTCCAAACCAATTGTAAATCATCTGCTTTTAGATTATATTCTTGCTGATACAAAATCACTCTATAATAATAATTCTGGAATATCTCACATTCCTCTTTCAACGACTTATTACAAACAGATAACGCCGTATCAGAATATTCTACTCTATATATATAATTGGAAATATTACGTATCAAAATAAAATCAGCATATTGAATATAATCCAATAAAAAGAAAAAATCTTCCAGCAAAGATATTGATGACAAAAATGAAAGACTATACTTTTTTATAATATCTCTACTATATATCTTACTATGAGGATAACCTATATTCTTATCTACTAAGTCTGTCAACACGCGAAATCTGTCCTCTGAAGAAAAATCTAAATTCGGGAAAACAGATGGTTGCATAACTCCATTAGGATATAGTTTTATGACTGATTCTATTACAACCCCACTTCCTTTATGTTCAGACAATTCATTATATAGATCTTCCAGATATGCAGGTAAGATATAATCATCCGAATCTACAAAAACAATATATTTTCCATATGCCTCAGCCAATCCTTTATTTCGTGCAGTACTGACCCCCGCATTTTCTTGATGGAAGACTCTTATTCTCTCATCCTTTTGAGCATACTCTTCGCACATTTCCCCACAACGGTCAGGACTTCCGTCGTCTACCAGCAACAATTCAAAGTTTGTAAATGTCTGTACGAGAATACTGTCAATACACTGTGACAAATATTCTTCTACTTTATAGACGGGTACTATAATGGATATTTCCGGGACATTACTCATATTCGCTCATTTTACACGCAACACAGCCTTCATTTTTATAGAAATCACCAGCAAATAATAGGCTGACTTCACAAAAGCCTTAAAATACAAATAGCCGGCATATGTAGGAAGCGCATAATGGATGTTCTGCAACATCAGCTTCCATACGGGCCGTAACCCCACCATTTTAAACAAAGATGCATACTTTTTGCTCCGAAAGACCAAATAACTTTGATAATAAAAAGATTTATCTTTCGTGAAATACAGAATACGGTCAAAATATTTAGCCTTCAAGTTTTCAAAGAATATGTATATCTGCCGGTTATCCTGCAAGCACCGGGAAGACCGGATAAAATCATAGATATATCCAAGCACCAGCACACGACATTCCAAATTACGCATAGACGGCGCCCGCATGATGGAATCCGGCTGCATAGAATAATAGTAAGTGGTCTCATCAACAACATACATACTTTGAGCCATACATGCCAGCTTGAATGACCATAAATCATCTTCGTGTACGATGCCCTCCTGAAAATAGAGTTGATGCTGCAAAACGAAAGGACGACTCACCAGTTTGTTCCATGCCATGACATACCATTTTTCCTGCACATAATTGGAAAGTACAAGAGCATTCCCTTCATAAAGCCCGGTACCTAATGATAAAGGAGGAGCCCAACGTCTGGCGCCGGTCACCTCATAATTGCCTATCACAAAATTCGTTTGCTTCTGCCTCGCTGCCTCTGCCAAAAGCTCTATTGCATTCGCAGGAATATAATCATCGCTATCCAAGAAGTACAGATAATCGCCAACAGACGCTAAAATACCGGTGTTTCTTGCAGCAGAAAGCCCTCTGTTCTCTTCATGTTCCAGACATCTCACCACCGCTCCGCGCGGATGCGAAGCCACCACCCGTCTGACTATCTCCATAGAGTTATCCGGAGTGCAGTCATTCACAAGAATAACTTCCAAATCCGGCCAGGTCTGGTTCAACACAGACAGCAGACACCGTTCTATGTACTTGGCAACATTATAAACCGGAACAATAATGGAAACTTTCATACTTTCAATCATATTTTCAGAATTTCACCTCATGGCCTTCCACAAACTCTTCCCACCACACAACAAGCGTCAACAGATTGAAATATTGCAAAGCCTTGTTCTGCCTATGCCAGAACCAACCGCCCTCCTTCTCTGCAACTTGTTCATAATCTGTAAGAAACTTCTTCACTGCATCACGACGCAGATAGTTGTCCATAATGCCGGAAGCAAGAATGAATTCCTTAAAGAAAGCACGTCGGCCCTATCACGGAAGAACAGTGGCATAGGTGCAAAACCGCCCTGCTTCTTCTTCAAGGTAATGGCCTTGGGAAGTAAAGGTTTATAATGGTGCTTTAACAGATATTTAGAAACGGAACGACCCCGCGCAATGTCCAGTACACTGTTGCCCCTGCACTTCAACCCTACCGGTAGCTCCTGCAGGAAATGGAAAAGCTCCAGGTCCATAAAAGGATACGTCAGATTGTTACCGAACATGCGTGCCATGCTGGAAGCCTTGAAAAGAATGATACGGTTGATTACAGTCTCCAAATCGGAAAGAATGGCATGCTGCGCATAAAGATGCTCGAAACTGTGGATATCGGGCCGTAGTGATTTTACCGGCTCAAAATCTTCTTTCGGATTTTGCAGAAGGGCACACAAGGCAGAATCGGAGAAGCCGAAACGCTCCCCTTCCAGAATATGAAGTATCTTATCCAAATGGAAATTGATGCGGGAAAGCTTTCCACCGGTATCAAAGGTTTCATGCTCCAGCAGACGGCTGATGCCACGTAGCAAGGGACGCAATCCTATGCGGGCGGATAGATAATGCAACGCCACTTCGCGACCGGAAGTACCGAAATACTGGTCACTGCCGTCACCTCCCAGAATCACGTCGGGCTTGTCATCGCCTATCATGCGCATGGCACAATAGTTTACCATCAGCCGCCTTCCATAAAAGGCTCACCCAGAAAACGGACAATGTCGGGCAAGGCACTGGTTTCCGTACCGTCAATCTCGTACTCGTGGTGGCGGGTACCAAAGGTTTCAGACATCAGACGGGCCATGGGCAGCTCCGTCCAGGCATCTCCTTTAAAGCCCACGGAATAGGAGTCAATCTGGCCGTCGTAAATGCTGCGCAGCGCAGCAAGGTTTGAACCGGAATCATAGCCGCCACTCAGCAGGATACCTACCCTGCGGCTATGGCCGATACGCCGGCGGATGGCTTGCGCATGCAATTCTCCATAACGGCGGGAGTAGGTTTCTACATCCGGATTCCGTTCAGTCGCCACCTTGGGTTCATGCTCAAAAACGCTGTCGCGCTTCAGACAATAAATGTCATCTGCCACCTTTTCATATAAGCTGGGATTTCTTTCCTTCAGCGAATCAAACATGGAATGTACTTTCGCTTGTGTCTCTAACTTTACAGAAGCCCAAACCGGCATCAGATAACCAAGCTCTGTCAACATGTAGAACTTTTCGCCGGCACCTAAAGAATGAACATCGAATAGGGCGAAATTATTCTTCTTCAAAATGCCACGCTGAAGGAATGTACTCAATGAAACCAGATTAGGCTCGAAATTTTCTTCCAGTTGGTCCTCTAAAAATTGCCAGGAAGTGGCAAAATTACCATCAATGTGACAATAGACGGGATAATGCGTGCATGATGGTCGCGCACCACTCCGCATTCATTTTCTGAATAATATACTATGGTGAACGAACCGTCCAGGCGTGAAAAGCCATATGCCGGATCGGATAGAAACGCATCAGCAGCAAGCTTGGCATTGGTATCATCCGGAGTTGCCTGCAAGGTGTCCCGATTATACAAAGTTCCGAAAAAGAAAAGTCTCAGATTATAACTTTCAAAAGAAGATTCCGGCTCTTCTCCCTCTACACAGACTGTACGCCAATCTTCTAAAGTGATTTTTCCGTATATCATTTGTTTGCTTATAGACTTGTTTATTGTGTATCCCTTTCTATTTTTCCGCCACCCCATGCCTGGTATGTATAAAGGTCTTGTTTGCTCCCCTCAGCTTGAAGATGTTTCCTGCCATCAGCAGGAATGTATAGGGTATCTTTTGCAGGGCCATTGCCAGGCGGCTGGTGCAGAACCTTTTGGGAACGGCAACGAGCAGTGCGACAGCGAGCAACACCAAGAGCAGCCACCACTTCAGCCCCCATGTCCAGCGATAAACCGTAAACAACACGGAGAAGAGGAACGTGAAGCCCATCAACAGCAGGCGGGGAATGGAAAGCTGCTGGAAAAGCTTGTCGCAGAAGTCCCAGTTACGCGCAACAAGCGCCTTCCACAGAAACTTGGCGAAAGTCTGGCAGTAGTGCCATTGTGCCGACAGCCAGCGGCGGCGCTGACGGGAGAAATCGCCGGTGTTCTGTATCTTCTCATCGAACACAAAGGTTTCGGGCAGATAATAAAAACGCTTGCCGCGATAGAGCAGGGTCAGCTCCAATTCACGGTCGAAACCGCCCACAGCCTTGATGTCAGCCATCGTATCACGAAACAAGTCATAACGGAACGCCATACCGGAACCGATAAGGGCAGCCGACAAGCCCAGCTTGGCATGCCCCAGACGGAAAATGGTATTGTTGATTTCCTCACTGATGGCATCGAGCAGGGCCATGTCATTGTTCTGGTTCTTGGCACTCCGGTGGGTCTGCACAATCTCGACTTCCGGATTGGCGAAGAGGTCGTTAATATCACTCAGATAATCGTAAGGGATGACATTGTCCGCATCGAGCACCAAAGCGATGTCATAGTCATTGCCGATGGCAGCCATGGCGGCATTCAGAGATTTGGACTTGGTGCTTTTCTCAAAATGCACTTCAACCAGGCGGACAGGAAGCACAGCGAGGGAAGCGTTGGTTTCGGGCTGCATACGGTCCGAAATGACAACCGTATCAAAACAGTCGGCGGGATAATCCTGCTCCAGACATGAATGGACGCACTCGTGTATCACGGCATCTTCGCGGTAGGCAGGAATCAGTATGGCAAAACGCTTGTGTTCCTTGGCTGGAGGGGGCAGAGGCAGGTCACGCCGGCGTGACGCCAGACTGTAAACCAATAGATACAGTATGTTTATTGCAAACCATATGTATAAAAGCCAATCGAATATATTCAATATATGTTCCAAATTCAGAGCTATTTAAGCTTTAGAGTTGCTGCTTGTTTTTAATGGGTATCCGACACAAAGATACAAAAAAGAAGTAGAGTCCGGACAAAATATACAAAAAATGCGAAGAATATAGGAATAAAAAAACGAGCAAGCTCTCACGAACCCCTCGCCCCTGTAAGAAAAGCCTTAAAGGCTTTTCTTTTAAACTGCGTCAATGTTACCTAAAAATCAATCTTTCTCTTTACCTGAAAAATAAAACTTCAATTACCTATTCTGAAAACTTCAAAATCCAATTTTTACCTTTACCTAATTTACCTATTTATTCAAAACATTTAGCTTATGAAAAAAATCTATTTTCAATCCTTTTACCTAACAACTAATATCCTTTATTGAAAACTGTTTTTATTATTTATCAAATCCAAATGCAGTTTCCCAACTGCACTGCAAAGGTAAGTGTTTTATCCGCACGCACAAAACGCCAGCACATTTTTCGCGCGTTTTATAACATTGTTTTAGAGTTTAAGGGTATAGTTTACACTTATAAACAGTTTGTTGTTCATCGGGAGTATACTTTCCAGTAAAAAACAAGCCACCGAAGCGCCGAAACGCTTCGATGGCTGTCCCCTTTAAACACCTTTAAACAAAATGAATTTCTTATTTATTTTCTTGCTTCGGCAATATAACCTAACGCTTCTTTACATTTTTCCGTAACATAAGTCCAGTCTTCAGCAGCGACCTTATCCTTCGGGAAGAGTTTGGAACCCATACCTACGCAGAACACACCCGCCTTAATCCAGGAGGTCAGGTTTTCCTGAGTCGCTCCACTCCACCGGTCACCATCAGCTTGGACCAGGCATCGGAGCCAGCAAACCTTTCACGAGTTTGGCGCCAAGCACGTCGCCCGGAAATATCTTGCAGAGGTCGCAACCTGCTTCTTGCGCGAAACCTACCTCTGAAACGCTGCCGCACCCCGGAGTATAAGCTACCAGACGACGGTTACAAATCTTAGCAATCTCCGGGTTGAACAACGGGCCTACAACGAAACATGCACCCAACTGCAAATACAGCGCCGCAGTAGCAGGGTCAACGATGGAACCTACACCCATAGCCATCTCCGGGCACTCTTTTGCCGCAAACTTCACAACTTCCGCAAACACCTCGTGGGCAAAGTCACCACGGTTCGTGAACTCGAACGCACGAACACCTCCATCGTAACAAGCCTTTACAACTTTCTTTGCAACTTCTGCATCCTTATGATAAAAGACGGGCACCATTCCGGTAGAACCAATCTTATTCAATACTGCGATTTTATCAAATTTACTCATCTTTTTATTTACGATTTGACGATTTACGATTTACGATTAATATTACTTTACTTTATATCTATTCTTTTTATTTACGATTTGACGATTCAACTTCCTTTGCTAACCGATTTCTTGTAGTGACAATAGAACTCACTATTATTTTATACAATTCATGCGCCTCTTGTTGCAACCCAAGCAGTTTATTAGCAGGAATCATCTCACTTTCAGCAATAATTTCCAACCAGTGTATAGTTTCATCCAGTTCTTCCTCTACCATTTTCTGTTTATTCAGAAAATCCTTATCAGACTTTCCCAAACAAGCTGCCCTATAATTGGCAGCAGGTGAAGTCCCTGAACGTACTATTTGTTTAGCTATAGCCATTGACGAAATCCGATTAGGCATACAATCTACCATCTTGATTATTCTCAAAGAGAACACCTTCAATCGTATTTTCAATTCCTCCGAGTTCACTGTAGAAGTAATTTCAATCGTACATCGTAAATCGTCAAATCGTAAATGAGCTTAGCGTTGTACTCGTCCACTTGCATCCCCCCCTGCCAGCGCTTCTACTTCTTCTGTGGAAACAAGGTTGAAGTCACCGTTGATAGTGTGCTTCAAGGCAGAAGCCGCTACTGCAAATTCGAGGGCGGCACCCTGGTTGGGCTTTGTCAGCAGGCCGTGGATGATACCACCTGAGAAAGAGTCGCCGCCACCTACGCGGTCGATGATAGGATTGATGTCGTAACGCTTTGACTCGTAGAATTCCTCGCCGTTGTAAATCATTGCTTTCCAACCGTTGTGGGTAGCGGAGAAAGACTCGCGCAACGTAGAGATTACGTATTTGAAGCCGAATTCCTTCGCCATCGCCTTGAAGATTCCCTTGTAGCCTTCAGCGTCCGTCTTGCCGCCTTCCACGTCTGCATCGGGCTTGAAGCCCAGACAGAGTTCAGCATCCTCTTCATTGCCGATGCAGACATCCACATACTGCATCAAAGGCTTCATGATGGACTGGGCTTTTTCTTTGGTCCAGAGTTTTTTACGGAAATTGAGGTCTACCGACACCGTAACGCCGTGACGTTGGCAGCCTCGCAAGCCAGGCGGGTCAACTCGGCGGCCTTGTCGGAGATGGCGGGAGTGATACCTGACCAGTGGAACCAGTCTGCACCTTCCATGATGGCATCGAAATCAAAGTCTGCCGCATCTGCCTCGGCAATGGCAGAGTGTGCACGGTCATAGATTACCTTACTGGGACGCATGGAAGCACCGGTCTCAAGATAGTAGATACCTACACGGTCACCACCACGCGCAATGAAATCCGTCTTTACGCCATACTTGCGCAATGCGTTGACAGCCGACTGGCCTATTTCATGTTTCGGCAACTTGGTTACAAAATAAGCATCATGTCCGTAGTTGGCACAGCTGACAGCCACGTTGGCCTCTCCGCCGCCATATACCACATCAAAAGAGTCGGACTGCACAAAACGGGTGTTTCCCGGAGTAGACAGCCTCAGCATGATTTCACCTAATGTAACTACTTTCTTTCCCATAATCTTTCTATGTTTTATTTTAATATGAAATTAATTTGTTTCCTTTCAATTTATCATTTCGAGGTATAAACAGAACCTAAACACCTGAAACTATGGAGAGTAAATCAAAATAATATTCGTTCTTCACAGTCTTCGTGTACGGGCACAAAGATACAACAATTTTCGTAATTAC
>ENA-OQCX01001027-OQCX01001027.1-human-gut-metagenome-genome-assembly--contig:-NODE-1027-length-13571-cov-1.482892_pt1 | contig 13571 bp, 20 predicted proteins | sample MGYA00242762_ERZ504587 | MGnify/ENA primary metagenome ERZ504587 (study PRJEB26092, sample SAMD00036337) | human gut metagenome | host: Homo sapiens | study: EMG produced TPA metagenomics assembly of...
GCATTTTGATATGACTGTTCTTCTGATCGAGCACGACATGAAACTGGTGGGCGGTATCTGTGAGGAACTTACAGTTCTGAACTTCGGTCAGGTACTGATCCAGGGTGAGACATCTGCAGTGCTGAAAGACCCGACGGTTATCACTGCATATCTGGGAGAATAAGGAGGAACGAGACAATGGCAATGTTGGAAGTAAAGGACCTCCAGGTCTATTATGGTGTGATCCAGGCTCTGAAGGGAATTTCTTTTCATGTAAATCAGGGAGAGGTTATTGCGCTGATCGGTGCCAATGGCGCCGGAAAGACAACCACACTTCAGACACTTACCGGAATTCTTTCTCCGAAGTCCGGAAGCATTGTGTTTGAGGGAAAAGACCTCACAAGAACACCGGCTCATAAGATCGTAGAGATGGGTATGGCGCATGTTCCGGAGGGAAGACGTGTATTTGCGGATATGTCCGTTTATGAGAATCTTCTCCTTGGAGCCTATACAAGAAAGGACAAGGCAGAGATCGCAGAGAGTCTTGCAAGTGTATACAAGAGATTTCCGCGTCTGGAAGAACGTAAAGGACAGCGTGCCGGAACACTTTCCGGTGGTGAGCAGCAGATGCTTGCCATGGGACGTGCACTGATGAGCAGACCAAGGATCATTTTGATGGATGAGCCGTCCATGGGTCTGTCACCGATCTTTGTAAATGAGATTTTTGACATTATCCGTGAGGTGAGCGAGAGCGGAACTACGGTACTTCTTGTTGAGCAGAATGCAAAGAAGGCACTTTCTATTGCAGACCGTGCATATGTTCTGGAAACAGGAAGCAATCACTATGGATGGAAAGGCTGAGGACTTCTGAACGATGAGGCTGTTCAGAAGGCATACCTTGGAGAGTAGGGGGAAAGACATGGATAATTTTGTAATTACCATTGCAAGACAGTATGGAAGCGGCGGACGTACCATCGGAGAGGAGCTTGCAAAGAAATTAGGGATTTCTTACTATGACAAGGATATCATCCGCATGGCATCTGAGGAAAGCGGCATTCATGAGCAGCTTTTTGGAAGGCAGATGAAAATGTCAGCACAAAGCAGAGATTTTTTGCAAGTCCGGAATCTACAAGGGTGAGCTGATCCCGCCTCAGAGCAAGGATTTCACATCAGATGAGAACCTGTTTAATTATCAGGCAAAGGTGATCCGGCAGCTGGCAGAAACAGAGTCCTGTGTGATCATCGGACGTTGTGCAAATATGATCCTGAAGGATTATTCCAATGTTCTTCGTGTGTTTGTTTACGGAGACTGGGATTTCCGTATCCGCGAGGCAAGCAAGAAGCTCAGCGGAACCACAAAGGACATTGAGAAATTCATGCATAAAGATGACAAACGCAAAGAAGATTTCTGCAAACGATTCATGGGTGTTGACTGGACAGACATGACGAAATACAATCTGTGCCTGGACAACGGTACCCTTGGCTATGAGAAATGCGTGGAGGAGATCGAGAGTGCACTTGAGATCCTGAAGAAATAAGACATATATCAGAGAATACTCCCCGGGAAGAAGAGCAAAAAGTCTTTTCCCGGGGATTTTTTCATATATTGTGGAAAAGTATATTTGATCCGGCGGGAAATATGGATAAGCGAAAAAAATATTTCTGTGTAGTGGCAGTGGTATTGATCCTGCTCAGCGGATATGGAAAAATCTCAGACAGTGCATTTCAAATGCAGGTGACCAGAATGATCGCCGGTGAGGGGATGCTCCGGCTGGTGGCGGCACAGTACGGACAAAAAGCAGCAGAACCGGTGGCTGAGACAGCCTCTGACGAGAAGCGAAAAGAGGATCGTCCACGTGTGGCTCTTACCTTTGATGACGGACCGCATGCAACATATACACCTCTGCTTCTGGATGGCCTGCGGAAGCGAGGGGTCCATGCCACATTCTTATGGGAAAAAATATCCGGGGAAATGAGGAGATCGTAACGCAGATGCAGAGAGACGGCCATCTCATCGGTAATCACACGTATGATCACGTGCAGCTTGATAAGCTTCCAGGTGATCAGGCCTGCCAGCAGATCATAAAGACGAATAATGAGATCTACGAGATCACCGGAGAGTATCCCATGTATCTTCGCCCGCCCTACGGTGCCTGGCCGAAGGATCTGGAGCTCTGCGTGACCATGCTGCCGGTATTCTGGGATGTGGATACCCTGGACTGGAAATCAAAAAATGTCCGTTCTGTGGAAAATATCGTAAAAAGACAAGTGAAGGATGGCTCCATTATCCTGATGCATGACAGCTTTTCCACCTCTGTGGAAGCAGCCCTGGAGATCGCGGATATGCTTACGGAAGAAGGATATGATCTGGTAACTGCAGATCAACTGCTTGTAATGTAACTGTGATCTGCCGAAAAGGCAGAAACGATTGCTTTTTATGTGCAAACAGGTAGAATTATAAAGATAAGGAATCTGTCCGTATGCCGGAAACAAATGAAACGATCGTTGCCGGATACAGATCTATGAAAAGAATACGGATCGTGAATATCCGCTTTTTACAGAAAATACAGGAGTGAAAGCCATGGATTTATTTGAATACGCAAAGTCAAAAACGCTGGATCAGGAATCTCCCCTTGCATCCAGGCTGCGTCCGCGAACGCTGGATGAGGTGGTGGGGCAGCAGCACATTGTAGGAAAAGATAAATTGCTGTATCGTGCTATAAAGGCGGATAAGCTGACATCTGTTATCTTTTACGGCCCTCCGGGAACCGGAAAGACCACCCTGGCAAAAGTCATCGCCAATACTACAAGTGCCAGCTTTACGCAGATCAATGCAACCGTAGCAGGGAAGAAAGATATGGAAGCAGTGGTAAAGCAGGCACAGGACGATCTCGGCATGTATGGGAAAAAGACCATTCTGTTCATTGATGAGATCCACCGTTTCAACAAGGGACAGCAGGATTATCTTCTTCCTTTTGTTGAAGACGGAACCATCATTCTTATCGGGGCCACAACAGAGAATCCATATTTTGAGGTAAACGGAGCGCTTCTTTCAAGATCGATCATCTTTGAACTGAAGTCCCTGGAGATACCGGAAATAAAGGAACTGATCCTGCGTGCGGTTAACGATCCGGAACGTGGAATGGGAAGCTATGGGGCGGTGATCGACGAGGATGCTCTGGAATTTCTGGCAGATATGGCAGGAGGAGACGCCAGAAGCGCTTTAAACGCCATAGAGCTGGGAATCCTCACCACACCCCGGGATACAGACGGTAAGATCCATCTGACCCTTGAGGTGGCTTCTGAGTGTATCCAGAAGCGTGTGGTACGCTACGATAAGAACGGGGACAATCATTATGATATCATTTCCGCCTTTATCAAGAGCATGCGAGGCTCCGACCAGATGCGGCAGTCTATTATCTGGCAAAAATGCTCTATGCAGGAGAAGATGTGAAATTTATCGCAAGAAGAATCATGATCCTTGCCTCCGAAGATATCGGAAACGCAGATCCCCAGGCCCTCTGCGTGGCAGCGGCAGCAGCACAGGCAGTGGAACGTGTGGGAATGCCGGAGTCCCAGATCATTCTTTCTCAGGCAGTTACATACATGGCCTGTGCACCCAAGAGCAATTCAGCAGTAAATGCCATACAGGAAGCCATGCGCTGCGTGAAGGCGAAGAAGACAACCGTTCCGGTGCATCTGCAGGATGCCCATTATGGTGGCCACGAAAGTCTGGGTCATGGTATCGGATATAAATATGCCCATGATTATCCAAATCATTATGTAAACCAGCAGTATCTGCCATCAGAGATCGAAGGGGAACATTTTTACGAGCTCAGTGATATGGGATATGAAAAGAAACTGAAAGAGCATATGAAGAAGATCCACGAAGAAGCGAAATAAATGAATATAAGTAAAACGAAAAACGGAGGAGCTCTCAGAGAAGCTCCTCCATTATTTTGTCATAAACATTCTGGTATTTATATGGCCAGCTTTCGCATACAGACTGTGCAGCAGCAAGATTTGGAACATTGATGCTGAGATCAACGATGCTGACACCGCTTTCAATGATACGCAGACGTACCGAGTAGCTGCCCTCTTTGGTGGGATAGTAATCAGCAGGAGTCAGGAGATGTTCTTCGATCTTGCAGTGGAGAGAATTGAGATATTCTTCCACTTCTTTCTTGATGTCAGAAGAAAGTTCTTTGGAAAAATATTTCAGAGTGTTTTTTCCCTCCGAGGTCAGTCGATAGTAACTGCGGTTGGACTGTGAAGACATTTCCACCAGATCTGCCTCCACAAGTTCGGAAACTGCCTGCTGGAGCTGAAAATAATTGGTGTATTTCCGGTCCAGGATAAAATCGGTGATCTGGGAATTTGTGAGATCCCCATCGGAATTCTGCAGCATATATAAAATAATAAGCTTATAGGTTGTAAAAGGTGATGCCATAAGAATCCTCCTTTTTACTGGCTGCGGGAAAGGGCTTCGAGAGCTTTTCCCTGAAAACTTGCTCTTTCTTTCATCCGGTGATGAAGAAGATTTAAAACTTCACGTTTGCGGCTGGCCCAATTAAAGGTGCGATCAGCAGATCCTTCGGTCCGTCGCCGGTGACTCGGTGGATTACGATATCCGGTCTGAGATGTTCCAGGCAGTCAATGACAAGGTCCAGATACTCGTCCCGTTCATAAGTACGGAAAAGACCGGCTTCATGATCAGCGGCAAGATCTGTACCACGCAGTACATGAAGAAGCTGCAGCTTGATTCCCTGGATATCCATGGCGTTCAGATAAGCCATTGTTTCCAGGATATCCTTCCGGCTTTCGCGGGAAGCCCCAGGATGGTGTGGACGATCACTTCGATGTCGCCTGTACGGAGATTTTTCACTGCGGTATCAAAACAGGACAGTGGATAGCCGCGCCGTATATATCTGGCGGTATCTTCATGGATAGTCTGGAGTCCCAGCTCCACCCACACCGGTTTGATCTGGTTCAGGGAATAAAGAAGCTCCAGTACATCATCTCCCAGACAGTCCGGTCTGGTACCAATGGACAGTGCCACGATATCCGGATGAGAGATGGCTTCTGTGAAGATCTTATGCAGGTGTTCCACAGGAGCGTATGTGTTTGTATATGCCTGAAAATAGGCGATATATTTATGAATCGGGCGTTTGGAAGAGAGACTTTTGATCTGTGTGTTGATCTGCTCTGTAATGGAAAGAGCGGCGTTTGCTGCAAAATCTCCGCTCCCGCCCTGGCTGCAGAAGATGCAGCCTTTTTTGCCCAGGGTGCCGTCACGGTTGGGACAGGACATGCCGCCGTTTAATGCAACCCGGTAGACCTTTTCGCCGTATCGCTCCCGGAGCATATAGTCCAGAGAATGATAAGGCTTGTCGTTCCAGCGTTTCATTATGCCTCTTTCAGTTCGTTTTTCTCTTCGTCATTTTCTTCGTCTTCATCTTTAGGTATATAGTTATCGAAGATCTTTACAAAAATCTTTGATTTCCAGTAGGCCAGCGTGGAAAATCCCATCAGAATAAAGAGCATGATCAGGATGGATGTAAACTGTGCGTAGCTCATATAAGCAAAAAGCCACATCAGCAGGAGCGGAGACGCAGAGATCACAAGCATCAAAAGTGTCAGCGGAAGATGGCGGACGGACATCAGGAATGCATTTACAAAGGTATTCTTGACGGAATTAAAAAATTTGGAAAGGATCGGATAAATGTACAGAAGGATCATCGCATAGATCAGTGCAAATGCAATGAACAGACTGAAAAGTCCTTTGTACATAGCTCCGCTTCCGGCTCTGGCGATCCGAAGATCGATAAACAGAACAGCAGCGGTGAGGAGCATGATGATATTGATGATGGTCGCCTGTTTGAAATTCTGTTTGAATGAGCGGAAAAAGCTGCGGGCAATATAAGATTCTTCGTCTCTTGCCATCTTCAGTGTGACATAGTAGAGAGCTGTTATGGAGGCGCCTGCGGTGACAACCGGAATACAGCAGAGGATGCACAGAAAATTCAGAAGAAGCAGATCTGCTACGCGTCCCATGAACACGAAGAATTTGTTGTCCATGTTGAAAAAACGATTCATTTGATAAGTCTCCTTTTCTTTGGGATATTATTTTAAGTATACCCAATCACAGCAGAAAAAGCAAATCCCAAATGTTTTCCGAGACTGTGGAAGCAGGAAAATCATGTGTCCGCCATAGAAAGACAAAATAGTGAAATAGTTTATTAAATTCCCTAAAAGACTTGCTTATCACGAATTAGAGTGTTAAAATATCAGTATTGTATTAGACGAAATTTATGTATTTTAAAGGAGCGTAACAATGAGCAAAAAAATCAGGACGGAGGCTGTGGATCATCTTTTTGAAGCGATCCTGTGCCTGAAGGATAAGGAAGAGTGTTATACATTTTTTGAGGATGTGTGCACCATCAATGAGCTGCTTTCTTTATCTCAGCGCTTCGAGGTAGCCAAGATGCTTACCGATAAGCGTACATACCTTGATATTTCCGAGAAAACAGGAGCTTCCACAGCTACGATCAGCCGTGTGAACCGTTCCCTGAACTATGGAAATGATGGTTATGAGATGGTATTTGCACGTATGAAGAAGGATAACGGGGAGCAGGGCGGCGAAGCAGAATAAGGCTTACGTTCATACCGTGGTGATAACGGATAATACTGTAACGAAAAAGAGACAGGCGATCACACGTCTGTCTCTTTTTTTCGGTGCGTCCGGCGACGCACGTTTATGACCGGATGTAAGCTCCGGATATTATTTGTCTTTTTTTGAGGAATCAGTATCTTTTGAGGAATTCATGTGGTCGATCATGTTTTCGATGATCATTTTTTTCATGTATACGTCGAAGCTAAGAAGACAGATGAAGGAAAACTGGTGAAGGAATTCCTTATCCTCCGGGTCGGCGTCCTCAAAGATCTCTCCGGCACTTTTGAAACGGCGCATAAGATCCTTTCCAGGTAACGGATCTGTGACTGCTCCATACTGAAACCTCCCGGTAGATGTAAGTCATGTCCTTTTCTGTAACGGACTTGAAGTATTTCTCGGTGATCGGTCCCAGAAGGGTCTGGATATCACTGATGGAGAGGATATTTTTAAAATAGTAGATAAAGATCAGCATCAGCAGATGCTCCCGGGAATACCGCTTTTTTTCCGGCGGGGGAAGGAGCTTGTTCTTTGCGTAATTGTTGATCATGGTCTTGGTCAGGATCTTGTCATCATCATGACGCTTGGTGGAAGCGAGATTATCTTCCATAAAGGTCGTGACCTGATCCATGTAAAGATCGATATTGGGAATTTCATCGGGTTTTATATAATCAAGCTCAGCAATTTTTGCAAAAATGCTGTTCATCATTTCTTTTTCGTTTTCTGTCATTGCATTATCACCTCTGCTCCTTATTATATAGTTTTAAATACTACTTGTAAAGAAACTTTTTTCAGAGAGGTGGGTTTACCGGAAAGTAAAGTCATGATAGTATATAAAGATACTGTTCATATGGAAAAAGAAATGGAGATCAAAATGAGTATACATGATGCTTTGGACACATTGAATCCTATGCAGCGGGAAGCTGCCGTACATACAGAGGGACCGCTTCTGATCCTTGCAGGAGCCGGTTCCGGAAAAACAAGAGTGCTGACCCACAGGATCGCCTATTTAATGGAAGAAAAGGGTGTAAACCCATGGAATATCCTGGCGATCACCTTTACCAACAAGGCTGCCAGTGAGATGCGGGAACGTGTGAATAAAATTGCGGGAATGGGTGCGGAGAGCGTATGGGTCTCCACCTTCCATTCCGCCTGCGTGAGGATCCTGCGCGAGGATCCTGCGCAGACATATTGAGGTGCTGGGTTTCAACAGTAATTTTACCATTTATGATGCCGACGACCAGAAAACAGTCATGAAGGAAATCTTCCGGAAGTTGATATCAATACCAAGATTTACAAGGAACGCGCTGTTCTTGCTGATATTTCCCATGCCAAGGATGAACTGATCACACCGGAAGAGATGGAGCTGAATGCGGGCGGCGATCCGGATGCACGGAAGATTGCCGGTATGTATAAGGAATATCAGTCTATCCTCCGGGGAAACAATGCGCTGGATTTTGATGACCTGATCGTGAAGACTGTGGAGCTTTTTCAGCATAATCCGGATATCCTGGACTATTATCAGGAACGTTTCAAATATATTATGGTGGATGAGTATCAGGATACCAATACTGCCCAGTTTAAATTTGTAAGTCTTCTTGCTGAGAAATACAAGAATCTCTGTGTGGTTGGTGATGATGACCAGTCCATCTACGTTTTCGTGGAGCAAATATCGGGAATATCTTAGGTATTGAAGAATGGTTTTCCTGAGCTAAGGTGGTGCGCCTGGAACAGAATTACCGTTCTACCAGAATATCCTCAATGCAGCCAATGAGGTGATCGTCAACAACACAGAGCGTAAGGAAAACGCCTCTGGACAGAGAACGAAGAGGGAGATAAAGTACATTTCCGTCAGTTCAACAACGGATTTGAGGAAGCGGAGTATGTTGCAGGAGAAATCATCCAGGGGCGCCGCAACGGGAAATTCCAGTACAAGGATTGTGCAGTACTTTATCGGACCAATGCCCAGTCCCGTCTCTTTGAGGAGAAATTCCTTCTGGCAAATGTTCCTTATAAGATTGTCGGCGGCGTGAACTTTTATGCCCGCAAAGAGATCAAGGATCTGTTAAGCTATCTGAAGACCATTGACAATGCCAGTGATGATCTGGCCGTGCGCAGGATCTTAAATGTGCCAAAAAGAGGAATCGGACTCACCAGCATCGGCCGGGTCCAGGACTATGCGGATATGATGAACCTGAGCTTTTACGATGCTCTCCGCGTGGTGGAGGAAGTACCGTCCATTGGCAGGGCAGCAGGAAAGATCAATGATTTTGTATCCTTTATCCAGGGACTGAAAAGTAAGGCAGAGGCCTATACAGTCCGTGAAACCCTGGAAGAGGTTATTGAGCTTACCGGTTATGTGAAGGAGCTGGAGGCAGAGAAAACGGAGGAGGCCCAGGCGAGGATCGAAAATATCGATGAGCTGATCTCCAAGACAGAATCCTTCCAGGAAGCCATGGAGGAGGCCGGACAGCGGCAACACTTTCTGCATTTCTGGAGGAGATCGCACTGGTGCAGATATCGATTCTGTTGATCCGGATCAGGATTATGTGCTGCTGATGACCCTTCACAGTGCCAAAGGACTGGAGTTCCCCAATGTATTTATCGTAGGAATGGAGGACGGTGTTTTTCCGGGATATGCTTCCATCTGGTCCGGTGATCCGTCGGATATAGAGGAGGAGCGAAGGCTCTGTTATGTGGGAATCACCCGTGCCATGAAAGAGCTGACCTTAACCTGTGCAAAACAGCGATGATCCGTGGGGAGACTCAGTATAACCGTGTGTCACGTTTTGTAAGGGAGGTTCCACGGGAGCTGGTAGATCTTGGACATACCATTCAGGAAAAAAAGCCCAAGGTAGATGATATCGTATCTCCGAAAAGCGCCTATGCCCAGATGAAAATGAATTTCCAGGCAAAGAGCACCCTGCAGAAAAAAGATTTCACAGTGAAGAAGGCGGACAGCCTGGACTATGGTGAGGGAGACACGGTCCGTCATGTGAAATTCGGAGTCGGTATCGTAAAAAATATCGCAGACGGCGGCAGAGACTACGAAGTGACGGTAGACTTTGACAAAGTCGGCGTGAAAAAAATGTTCGCCGGTTTTGCCAAGCTGAAAAAGATCTGAGAGGGATCTCTCCGGGCAGACTATTTCTGCAAAAAACTGTAAAAATCCGGCTCAAGGTTGTAATTGGAAAACCGGTATGTTAGAATTAATATCAGCGTAATTGAATTACTGTGAAGTGAACAGTATCACCGGCACATATGCTGCCGGATACTGTGAGAGGGAATCGGGTAAAAAGCCTGAGCGGTTGCGGCCACTGTATACAGAAGAAGGATTTCACAATGCCATTGCAGAAACTCATGTGAGAAGGCGAAATCCCGATGTCAGAGAGAGTCTGGAGAAAATTCTGATACATCATTCATGATCGGCTAAAAGATGAATGGTGTATCAGTTTTTATTTTGCGGAGTTTTTTCTGAGTCTGTAAGTCAGGAAACCTGCTTGACAGTATGTAAGTGGGAGCTTCCGTACAAAGTGTTCCGTGCAGATTTTATGAAGCCCCATCTTTTCGGTTACCCATAGGCAACAGGAGATAAAACAGGCGAAAAGAGAGGAAATGAAATGAAAAACAAGTATGTATCCACAAGAATCATGGCAATGGTAATGGCAGCGGCAATGACCGTATCTGCAGCTCCGGCTGTTTATGCCGCAGAGAGAGCAGACTCCGAGACCATCAAGGAAGACAACCAGCCGGCAGCAGAAGACAGTACAGAGTCTGCAGACACCGAAGATTCTTCCGCAGAGGCAACCAAGACAGAATATCCTCTGACCATCACAACCTATGATTACGATGGAAACGAAATCGAAACCACTTATGAAAAAGCACCGGAAAAAGTCCTTGCTGTATATCAGGGAAGCATTGAGACTATGCTCGCACTTGGTCTGGAAGACCACCTGGTAGCTACCGCAGGTCTTGATAATGAAGTTCCGGAAGATCTCAAAGAAGCATTCTCAAAAACAAATTATCTTGATGAATTTACCCCATCCCTTGAAACTGTAACAATGCTGGAGCCGGACATGATCTTATCCTGGAGCTCTCTTTTCTCTGATAAGAATCTGGGAAATGTAACAGACTGGATCGACAAAGGCTGCAACACCTACTACAACACCAATACTCGTCCGGACGGCGACAGAACACTGGAAAATGAATTCACAGATATCTTAAATATCGGAAAGATCTTCGATGTACAGGACAAAGCGCAGGCTATCGTTGATGATGCAAAAGCAGTGATCGACAAAACTCTTACTGCAACTGCAGATGTAAAAGACAAACCAAGCGTAATGGTATTGGAGCCTCTTGGAGATGACATCACAAACTATGGCGTAAAGAGCTTGGCGGAGATATGGTAACACAGTTAGGCGCAACTCTTGCAAACCCGGATGCTTCCACCGTTGGAAAAGAGGATATCATCGCAGCCAACCCTGACGTGATCTTTGTGGTTTACATGCCATATGCAGGAGATGATCCGGAAACTGTTAAGAACAGCCAGCTTGCAGTGATCCAGGATGATGAGTCCCTGAAGAGCCTTGACGCAGTAAAGAACGGACGTGTTTACCCGATCATGCTCAGTGAGATGTATGCAAGTGCAACACGTACCCAGGACGGAATCGAAACTTTTGCAAAGGGATTATATCCGGACGTAAATCTTGACTGATCGGAGAAAATGCAGTGAAAGAAACAGCTTCACAAAGAAAAAAAGATAAGGTGCTCAGAAACATCCATGTATGTGGCAGTTCTCATCGGACTTGCAGGATTCCTTATTTTTTCCATACTTGCAGCCATCACTTTTGGAAATGCGGATCTGTCACTGAAGGATGTATACAGCGTTATCGCTTATAAATTGTTTCATATAAAAAGTCTGTCCGCCTATGCGGAAGGCGCAGTTCATGATGTTGTGTGGCTGATCCGGCTGCCAGAGTCCTTCTGGCTCTGGCAGTTGGAATGGCTCTTTCCGTGTGCGGCGTGGTGATGCAGGCTATCGTGCAGAACCGCTGGCAGACCCGTATGTGCTGGGTATCTCATCTGGTGCATCTCTGGGTGCCACACTGGCCATCATGCTTGGAATCGGAAGCTTTCTTGGCGGAAACTCTGTGGGAATCACTGCTTTCATTGGCGCGATGATCACTTCTTTGCGGTGATGGCCATTGCAAACATGGGTGGAAAGGCAACTTCCGCAAAACTGATCCTGCGGGAATGGCGGTCAGCGCAGTCTGTTCTGCTTTTTCCAATTTTGTCATTTATATTACCAATGACAAAATGCGGCAACAGAAGTTATGAAGTGGAGCATGGGAAGTCTTGCCGGAGCAAGCTGGACCAGAGTGGGTGTAATGCTTCCGGTCACGCTGGTGTGCGTGGCTGTTTTCTGGACGCAGTACCGGAACCTGAATCTGATGCTTCTGGGAGATGACGTATCCATTACCCTTGGAACAGATCTGCACAGACTGCGGACTTTTTATCTGATCGTTGCTTCTGTTATGATCGGATTTGCCGTGTACTGTGCCGGTGTGATCGGATTTGTGGGACTGGTGATCCCTCATGTGGTCCGGATCCTTTTTGGAACAGATCACAGAAAACTGCTCCCCTTAAGTGCGCTTCTTGGTGCATCGTTTCTGATCTGGTGCGATGTGGCATGTCGTGTGATCCTTAAAAATTCCGAGATGCCCATCGGTGTGCTGGTATCCATTATCGGTGCTCCCTGCTTTATTTATCTGCTTGTGCGGAAATCCTATGGATTCGGAGGTGCCGGTAATGAAGATCACCACAGAAAATATTCAGGTTGGCTTTCACGCCAGACAGATCCTGAAGGGAATCTCCATGGAATCCCAGGATAAGGAACTGGTAGGAATCATCGGACCAAACGGAAGCGGAAAATCCACTTTGCTGAAATGCATTTACCGTATTCTGAAACCAGACGCAGGAGCCGTGTATCTGGACGGCGAGGAGCTTCATTCCATGAGTGTTCGAAGCTCTGCGAAAAAAATGGCCGTGGTGGCACAGCACAATTATTATAATTTTGATTTTACGGTCCGCGAGGTGGTTCTTATGGGGCGTGCGCCTCATAAAAGACTCTGGAACGGGACAATGCAAAAGATTACCAGATCGTGGATGAAGCGCTGAAAACCGTACAGATGGAGGCGTTTGCAGACCGTACCTTTTCCACTCTTTCCGGAGGAGAGCAGCAGAGGGTGATCCTGGCAAGAGCACTTGCCCAGCAGACCTCTGCACTGATTCTGGATGAGCCTACCAATCATCTGGACATTACCCACCAGATCATGCTGATGGAGCTGGTGAAAAAACTTAATGTAACCGTGATCTCCGCTATTCACGATCTGAATATTGCAGCAGCATACTGTGATAAGATCTATGTACTGAAGGACGGAGTTCTGGAAGGTTACGGAACGCCGGAAGAAGTCCTGACCCCGGAGCTGATCCGCAGGATCTATAAAGTAGAAGCGGAGATCGTTTACGACAGCCGCGGAAAGATGCATATTTTGTTTTTATGATTCTGGCTGTGAGGCGGGATGCATAGAGGGAAAAAGATGAAAAAGATCGGGATTTTGACATGCCTTAATTCCAATGATGTGTGTACCAGGGCAGGATGTTCTGTCTGCATTTCGGGAAAGAAGAGATTTTTTTTCCGGCTATCCGGAAGATACGATTCTGGCAGCTGTGATGACATGCAACGGATGCAAAGAAACCAATGCAAAAGAACCTGCTGAAGATGAGGGGATTTTGGAAAAGGCAGACCGGCTGGTCAGTGAAAAGATCAGCGTCATCCATGTCGGAGTATGCCGTCTGAATGAGGAAAAAAAGGAATGTCTGCGGATAACACAGATCTGCGGTCTGATAGAAGAACGCGGGA
>ENA-OQCX01001029-OQCX01001029.1-human-gut-metagenome-genome-assembly--contig:-NODE-1029-length-13554-cov-2.142549_pt1 | contig 13554 bp, 13 predicted proteins | sample MGYA00242762_ERZ504587 | MGnify/ENA primary metagenome ERZ504587 (study PRJEB26092, sample SAMD00036337) | human gut metagenome | host: Homo sapiens | study: EMG produced TPA metagenomics assembly of...
CGAAGGCTTTCCTGAGCGTCTTAGTCGTAGTTAGTCATTAGCTTGCCGGAACGTTGCGACGCGCGGCGGTGAATATACATTGTGAAATCGCGTCCGGAATAACGACCAACACACTAAATAGCAATTGTGTAAAAAATATCTAAAATACCCTTGCTATATTTTACCCCAATTTTACATTCAAAAGCTAGTGCATTTTACATCCAAACATTAAGATACAACTGTAATCGCGAGAAAGGTAAAAAACATAAGGACCGCGAAGAAAAGGAGAAAATAAATCATGAAAAAAGGTTTAGCAGTAGCAATGGCGGCATTATTAGGAGTAGCAACAATGGGAACAACAGCAATGGCAGCAGCTTCCGGAGATATTACAATCTGCTCCAGAGAAGACGGATCCGGTACAAGAGGTGCATTCATTGAACTGTTTGGAATTGAAGAAAAAGACGCAGATGGAAATAAAGTAGACAATACAACAGAAGCAGCAAAGATCACAAACAGCACATCCGTTATGTTAAGCACAGTAGCACAGGACGTAAATGCAATCGGATATGTATCTCTTGGTTCTCTGGATGACAGTGTAACAGCATTAAAAATCGACGGAGCAGAGGCAACAGCAGAAAACATTGAATCCGGAGATTACAAAGTAGTTCGTCCATTCAACATTGCAACAAAGGATGATGTAAGCGAAGCGGCACAGGATTTCATTACATACATCATGAGTGCAGATGGACAGAAGATCATTGAAGACAACGGATACATCTCAGTAGGCGACAAACCTGCATACGAAGCAGCTGCTGTAGAAGGAAAAGTTGTAGTAGCTGGTTCCTCTTCTGTAACACCTGTTATGGAAAAACTTGCTGAAGGCTATAAAACAGTAAATGACAAAGTTGAAATTGAGGTTCAGCAGAGCGATTCCACAACCGGTATGACATCTGCAATCGACGGACTTTGCGATATCGGTATGGCATCCCGTGATTTAAAAGACAGCGAGACTGAGGCTGGTCTTACCGCAACTGTTATCGCAAAAGATGGTATCGCTGTAATCGTAAACAACGACAGCGGTGTTGAGGAACTTACCAGCGAGCAGGTAAAAGATGTTTACACAGGCAACATCACAACCTGGGAAGACCTTACAAAATAATAAGAAATAAAGTCACTGTTCACAAAAAACATCTTGCGGAATGCTACCAGTGAATAGTAAAGAAATAAAGTACCTTTACAGTTACGAAACAAGAAACAGAAATAAGGAATCCTGCAAAGCCCGTCAAAAGTTTTGCAGGATCCAAATTTTCCGAATAAAAAAGGAACTTACTTTATATGAAATCGATCAATGAAACTGTAATGAAATTTGTATTCCTCGCAGCGGCCTGTACCTCCGTATTAGCCGTTGCATTAATCTGCATTTTCCTATTTGCAAACGGAATCCCGGCAATGGCGAAGATTGGTCTGCCAGATTTTCTGTTTGGAATGAAATGGAAGCCATCCAATGGACTGTATGGAATTTTTCCATTCATTCTGGGAAGTATTTATGTAACAGCAGGGGCAATTGTGGTGGGAGTTCCAACAGCTCTTCTGCTTGCAATCTTCCTTGCATTTTATTGTCCGAAAAAGCTGTATGCACCATTAAAGGCAATGGTAAACCTCCTTGCAGGAATCCCATCTGTTGTTTATGGATTTTTCGGTTTGACAGTGTTTGTCCCGCTGCTTCGACAGCTTACCGGTCATGATGGAAGTACCATGCTGACTGCTTCTGTACTTCTTGGAATTATGATCCTTCCAACGGTAACCGGCGTTGCAGAACCAGCCTTGAAAAGTGTTCCCACAAGCTATTATGAAGGGGCACTGGCACTTGGAGCAACCCACGAAAAAAGTGTGTTTGGCACTGTTTTTCCGGCTGCAAAATCAGGTGTATTAGCTGGTGTGGTTCTTGGAATCGGACGTGCCATTGGTGAGACGATGGCAGTGATTATGGTAGCTGGAAACCAGACCTGGATGCCACAGGGACTTTTCAAAGGACTTCGAACCATGACCGCAAATATTGTTATTGAAATGGGCTATGCAACCGATCTTCACAGGGAAGCGCTGATTGCTACAGGTGTTGTACTTTTTGTATTCATCCTGATCATCAACTGTGTGTTTCAGCCTGAAAAGGAGAGCAGAAGATGAGTAAAAGTAAATTATCTTATTGGAAAATCATCCTGGTTCTGCATCCTAAGGCTCCTGGTATGGTTATCTGCAATTATTACAGTGGCAGTTATGGCGTTTCTTGTTGGTTTTATTCTGATAAAAGGTGTTGGAAATCTGACACCAGACTTGTTTGCACTGGAATATAATTCTGACAATGCATCTTTAATGCCGGCACTGATCAACACCTTGATCATCACCCTGTTATCTCTGGTGATCGCAGTGCCATTTGGAATTTTTGCAGCAATTTATCTGGTTGAGTATGCGAAAAAGGGCAGCAAGCTGGTTAAGATCATCCGTATTACAACAGAGACTCTTCAGGGAATTCCATCCATTATCTTCGGTCTGTTCGGTCTTCTGTTTTTTAGTACTGCTCTCCATTGGGGATATTCCCTTCTGGCGGGAGCTATGACATTGGTGATTATGATCCTTCCGCTGATCATCCGTACTACAGAGGAGGCACTTATGGGTGTCCCGGATGCGTACAGAGAAGCTTCCTTTGGCCTTGGGGCAGGAAAGCTCCGCACCGTGTTTAAAGTGGTGCTTCCAAGTGCAATTCCTGGAATCCTTTCCGGTGTGGTACTTGCGACAGGACGTATTGTTGGTGAGACTGCAGCCTTGATTTATACTGCCGGTGCTGTGGCGAAGGTTCCATCCAGTCTGATGGGATCCGGACGTACCCTGGCAGTACATATGTATGTGCTTTCCAGTGAGGGACTTTACATGGATCAGGCTTATGCTACAGCAGTTATTCTGTTGCTTTTCGTACTTGTGCTGAACTGGGTATCCGGTTTCTGTGCAAAGCACTTAAGCAAAGCTGCAAATGGGCAGTAATGATGGCGCCAGGCGGTGAATATCCGCTTCATGAAAAATTCACACTCAGCAGGTTTTCAGAAATTGTAAATGAGCTGAAAATTTCTGCAGCAAGGAGAATTATGGGTAAAATAGATGTAAAAAATATGGAGCTGTACTACAGCAGCTTCCATGCCTTGAAAAATATTAATCTGGAGATTCCGGAAAAGAAGATTACCGCGTTCATTGGTCCAAGCGGCTGCGGAAAATCCACATTGCTGAAATCCTTAAACCGTATGAACGATCTTGTGGAAGGCTGCAAGATCACAGGCGATATTTGTCTGGACGGTGAGGATATTTATGGTGATATTGATGTAAACCTTCTTAGAAAACGTGTTGGGATGGTTTTCCAGAAACCAAATCCTTTTCCAATGAGCATTTATGATAACATTGCATATGGACCTCGTACTCATGGAATTCATTCCAAGGAAAAACTGGACGATATCGTAGAGCGTGCTCTTCGAAATGCTTCTATCTGGGATGAGGTAAAGGATCGGTTGAAAAAGAGCGCCCTGGGTATGTCTGGCGGACAGCAGCAGAGACTTTGCATTGCAAGAGCTCTTGCAGTAGAGCCGGAGGTACTTCTTATGGATGAGCCTACCTCTGCACTTGATCCAATTTCCACATCTCACATTTGAGGATCTGGCGTTGGAATTAAAAGACCGTTACACCATCGTGATCGTAACTCACAATATGCAGCAGGCAGCCCGTATTTCTGACAAGACTGCATTTTTCCTTCTGGGTGAGATCATCGAATATAACGATACTACAGAACTGTTTTCAAGACCACAGAATAAGAAAACAGAAGAGTATATTACAGGGAGGTTTGGTTGATATGAGAGATGTGTATACCGCAAAGCTTTCCAGGCTTTCAGATGAGATCCTGGAAATGGGAAATCTGTGCGGTCAGGCCATCATGAAGACCTGTCAGCTTCTGGCAAGCGTGGAGGTCCGTGAGGCTGCCACAAAGGAGATTGGAAGAATTGAGAAGGAGATTGACGACAAAGAGCATAATATTGAGGCTCTGTGCATGCAGCTTCTTCTGAAACAGCAGCCGGTTGGTACTGATCTTCGTAAAATTTCCGCAGCACTTAAGATGGTAACAGATATGGAGCGAATCGGCGACCAGGCTACTGATATTGCGGAGATTCTGAACACAGGCAGCGTTCATATACCAGTAACAGCCATCCCGCTTCAGGAAATGGCAGATTATGCCATGCATATGGTAAATGACAGTGTTACCGCTTATGTAGAGGGAAAAAGTGACCTGGCAAAAAAGGTGATCAGCAGTGATGATATTCTGGATAATCTTTTCGATAAAGTAAGAAATGCGTTGGACCAGAACACCATGGACTTTTCCAGTGACGAGGTTCTTGATCTTCTGATGATCTCCAAATACTATGAGCGAATCGGCGACCACGCCACTAACATCGGAGAGTGGGCAGAGTTTTCTGTAGACGGAATCCACAGAAACGGCGACAGCATCAGCGATCTGTTTAATCCGGATTCCTTATAACAAGATTAGAGCGTGTTTGAAAAATCATTCCCGCAATCTGCACGCCCCACTTTGCGGGAGATTTCACCCGAATTCGGTTGCCGTAGCCCGCTACGCGCCTCATCCGGGCAAAATCTCCCACAAAATTGTGACGCACATCTTGCAGAAAGCCTTTTTCAAACACGCTCTAAATCAGAAAAAAGAAAGATAAGCTTCGGTGATCGGTCAGGCTGTGAGCAAGGAGAAGTATGTTACCGGTCACGAAGTAAGCAGTAAACAATGTGGGGATATTATCTTGCAAAAACCAAGCTATGGGTTGATAAATAAGGGGAAAAGCTTTATACTATAAGATGCTTTAAAAAGTTTAGAGCGTGTTTGAAAATGGTTTCTGCAAGATGTGTGTCACAATTTGAGGAAGATTGCGGAATGCTTTTTTAAACAGACTCTGGAACGAAAAAAACGAAAGAATTAAAGAGGTGTGAGGATGGAATTTCATATTGTGATCCCGGTACTGATTTCCTTCGCAATCAGTGCAGTATTAGGACCTGTTATTATTCCTTTTCTGCGTAAGCTGAAAATGGGACAGACAGAGAGAACAGAGGGCGTACAGTCGCATCTGAAAAAGGCCGGAACCCCGACTATGGGCGGCGTGATCTTTCTGATATCCACGATTATTACTTCATTGTTTTATGTAAAAGATTATCCCAAGATTATCCCGGTTCTGTTCCTGACTCTGGGATTCGGACTGATCGGTTTTCTGGATGATTATCTGAAGGTAGTCCTTAGAAGATCTGACGGACTTCTTCCATGGCAGAAATTTCTGCTTCAGGTAGTGGTAACAGGTATTTTTACTTTCTACCTGCTGCGGTATACAGATGTGTCTCTGACCATGCGTATTCCATTCTGGGGGGGACATTATCTGAATCTTGGCTGGCTGGCTGTACCGGTGCTGTTCTTTGCAGTGATCGGAACGGTAAATGGCGTAAACTTTACTGACGGTGTAGATGGTCTTGCTACCAGCGTTACCCTGATCGTAGCCGTATTTTTCACGGTTGTATCCATTGGAACCCAGTCAGGTATCGAGCCTGTCACCTGTGCTGTTATCGGCGGACTGATGGGATTTTTACTTTACAATGTATACCCGGCAAGTGTGTTCATGGGAGATACAGGATCTCTGGCGCTTGGTGGATTTGTGGCAGGTGTGGCTTATATGCTGCAGATGCCTCTGTTTATACTGATCGTGGGACTGATCTATCTGGTTGAGGTATTGTCCGTTATGATCCAGGTAACCTATTTCAAAGCAACACATGGCAAACGTATTTTCAAAATGGCGCCTATCCATCATCATTTTGAGCTTTGCGGATGGTCAGAAGCAGAGTAGTTGCAGTGTTTACTATTGTGACTGCAATTATGTGCCTGATCGGACTTTTAGCCCTGTAAGAGCTGCCTGAAAAGGGAGAATTCCGGGGCATCCATTGCAAGGCATTAAGGAGGAAATAAATCATGGAATTAAAAGGAAAAAAAGTTCTGGTTTTCGGAGCCGGAAAAAGCGGTATCGGCGCAGCTGATCTTCTGAATGCAGTTGGTGCCTGCCCGGTTCTCTACGATGGAAAAGCAGATCTGGATAAAGAAAGCGTATTACATAAAATCAGTGGAAATTATGAACTTCCCATCTATGCAGGAGAGCTGCCGAAGGAAGTTCAGGAAAGCCTGGATCTTGTGGTATTAAGTCCTGGAGTTCCCACAGATCTTCCAATTGTAAAAGGTTTTTATGATCAGGGACTTCCTGTGTGGGGCGAGGTTGAACTGGCTTATCAGACTGGAAAGGGTGAAGTTCTTGCAATTACCGGAACAAACGGAAAAACTACAACAACAGCCCTTCTTGGGAAAATCATGTCAGATGCACGCCCATCTGTATTTGTTGTTGGAAATATTGGAACTCCGTATACTTCCAAGTCACTGGAGATGACAGATGAGACGGTCACGGTTGCAGAGATCAGCAGCTTCCAGCTTGAGACTATCTGGAAATTTGCTCCAAGGGTAAGCGCCATTTTGAATATCACAGAGGATCATCTGAACCGTCATCATACAATGGCTGAGTATATCCGCGTGAAAGAGCTGATCACAAGCAACCAGGGTCCGGAGGATGTATGTGTGCTGAATTATGAGGATGAAATCCTTCGTGAATTTGGCAAAAGCATTGTGCCAAAGGCTGTATATTTTTCCAGTGCAAGAGAACTTGAACAGGGTATTTTCCTGAGAGGAGACCAGATTATTCTTCGTACAGAGAAAGAGGCGATTCCGGTTGTGAGAACAGGAGAACTGAAGCTTCTTGGTACACACAATTTTGAGAATGTAATGGCAGCAGTGGCCATGGCTTACTACGCAGGTGTTGATATGGATAGCATCCGTAGGAGTATCTGTGAGTTTACAGCCGTGGAGCACAGAATTGAGTATGTAACTGAGAAAAACGGTGTGGCATATTATAACGATTCAAAGGGAACCAACCCGGATGCGGCTATTAAGGGAATCCAGGCAATGAACCGTCCGACTCTTCTGATCGGCGGCGGATATGATAAGGAATCCAGCTATGATGAGTGGATCCAGGCATTTGACGGCAAAGTAAGGTATCTGGTACTTATTGGTCAGACGAAAGAGAAAATTAAGGCTGCGGCTGAGAAGAATGGCTTTCATGATGTTATTCTCTGTGAGGATCTGAAAGAAGCTGTGCAGGTGTGTGCGGATAAGGCAAACGCCGGGGACGCGGTCCTTTTATCTCCTGCATGCGCAAGCTGGGGTCAGTTTGACAATTATGAGCAGAGAGGCCAGATGTTTAAGGAGTATGTGAGAGCACTGTAATATACCGCAAATTGCAGCGTACATCTTGAAGAAAGCCTTTTGGAGGCATGCTCTGGAGCTTGTTTGAAAAATCATTCCTGTAATCTGCACGTTCCGTTTTGCAGTATATTTCACTCGAACTCGGTTGTCGTAGCCATAGAATGTGATTGGCGGCAGGTACAGAAACTTATGATTTATTTCATAGAATACCCGGATCTGGCATATGCTTTAACCAAGGCATGGGACGTCAGGAGCAGATCTCTATGATCCGGGAGCGAAAGAAAGAAACGAAAACAGACACGGTCTTACTGATCCTTGTGCTGCTTCTGGCAGTATTCGGACTGGTCATGCTGTTTTCCATCAGTGAATATAATGGCAGAGTACGTTTCGGCGACTCTGCCTATTATTTTAAAAAGCAGCTTTTTGCAACAGCTCTGGGCCTTATGACCATGTACATAGTAGCAGAGACAGATTACAGATTCTTTGTTCGGCTGGCACCGGCTGCTTATCTCTTATCTATGGGACTTTCTACAGCAGTTTTATTTGTAGGACAGGAAATCAATGGCTCCAGAAGGTGGCTGAATTTTGGACCGTTGTCTTTTCAGCCTTCGGAATTTGCAAAAGCAGCAGTGATCCTTTTTCTCACCTGGCAGATCCAGGGAAGCAAAAGGACTACAGCTGGCTTCTGGTTTATGTGCAGGACAATGCTGACACTTCTTCCAATTGTAGGACTGGTAGGCTCCAATAACCTAAGTACGGCAATCATAATCCTTGGAATCGGTGTAATCCTGATTTTTATATCAGATCCGGGATATGCCAGATTTATTGGAATGGGAGTGACTGGTGCAGCAGTGATCGCAGTGTTTCTGGCAGCAGAGAGCTACCGTCTGGAAAGGCTTGCCATATGGCGGAATCCGGAGAAGTATGAAAAGGGTTTTCAGACCATTCAGGGACTTTATGCTATTGGAAGCGGCGGGCTTTTCGGAAGAGGATTTGGCAGCAGCCTGCAGAAACTGGGATTTGTGCCGGAAGCCCAGAATGATATGATCTTTTCCATTATCTGCGAAGAACTGGGACTGACCGGAGCTTTTTTTCTCATTGGCATATTTGGGCTTCTTATGTGGAGACTGATGGTGATTGCCCTTCACTGCCGGGAACTGCAGGGAACACTTTTATGCGTTGGCATTATGAGCCATATGGCCATTCAGGTGATCCTGAATATTGCGGTGGTGACAAACACCATTCCAAATACAGGAATCACGCTTCCCTTTATCAGCTATGGCGGAACCTCAGTGGTGTTTCTTCTGGGCGAGATGGGGCTGGCTTTGAGCGTAAGCAGAAAATGAAATTTTATCACCAGTCAGAAATATTCGCATACAATAAAAGGTAAGAGGCCCTTTAGGAGTGAATGGCTTGAATGACCGGATTTACATTGAGGGAGGACACCAGCTGAAGGGAAGTATTCGGATACAGGGCTCAAAAAATGCAGCGCTTCCTATGATGGCGGCGTCTCTTTTACATCGGGGAGTCAGTGTGCTCAAAGGCTGTCCGCGGATCGCGGATGTTTTTTGTATGGAGGAAATTCTTCAGAAGCTTGGGGCAGTGACCTGGTGGGAAGACCATGATCTGTATATGGACTGCGAAAATGCCGGTAAATGGTCAGTCCCTTTTGAATTTACAGGGAGGATGAGGTCTTCCGTGATTCTTCTTGGAGCGCTTCTCGCAAGAAATGGGAAAGGAAGCCTTGGCTATCCAGGTGGGTGCGTGATCGGGAAAAGACCTATTGATATGCATCTTTTCGTGCTTCGGAAGCTTGGCGCAGTGGTCACAGAGGAACAGGGAGTTTTGATGGCAGAAGCACCTCATCTGCAAGGGGCATTGGTTTCTTTTTCAAAAAGAAGTGTGGGAGCCACCCAGCAGGGCATTTTAGGAGCCGTGCTTGCAGAGGGAGAGACTGTATTGGAAAATTGTGCCTGTGAGCCGGAAATACAGTGGCTTTGCAGGTATATGCGTTCCATGGGAGCAAAAATACAGGGGGATGGAACTTCTGAAATAAGAATCCAGGGAGTTAAAAGCCTAAGTGCCGGGTGCATTCAGGTGCCGCCAGACCGCATTGTGTCAGGAACCTATATCTGTGCGGCAGCTATAACAAGAAGCCAGATCGTTCTTGAAAACCCTCCGGAAGGAGAACTGAAGGCCTTTCTGGAAGTATATAGGAAAATGGGTGGACAATATAAAGGTAACAGTGGTAAACTATTAGTCAATGGAAAAAATGTTCAAAGCCCTGTTAAACTGCTGGAAACGAGTGTTTATCCAGGATTTCCAACAGATCTGCAGTCTCCCGTAATGGCAGTTCTTTCCACCATAGAGGGGGAAAGCTGCATTCGTGAAATGGTTTTTGAAGACCGTTATAAAGCAGCTGACCAGTTGCGGAAAATGGGAGCCAGGATCCGCGTACAGGGAAATGAGGCTGTAATCTGCGGTGTAAAGACTTTACATGGAGCAGCTGTGCAGGCGCAGGAATTAAGAGGCGGTGCGTCCCTGATCCTGGCAGCACTTGGGGCTAAGGGAGTTACCGTACTGGAAGGATATTCTTTTGTACAGCGGGGGTATGAGCATATTTGCCAGGATCTTAATGCGCTGGGAGCAGCAGTAAAAAGGATACAGGAATAACAATATATGAAATCACTGAAAATGAAGCTGATCTATAGAAAACATAAGAAAGCGATTCTGGGTACCCTGGGGGCAGTTCTGCTGGCAGGACTTGTCTTTTTCTTTTCCTATTTTCATGTGACAAAGGTGGAGGTAATGGGAACCTCCCGTTACACGGATGAACAGGTGAAGGAGATGGCTTTGCAGGGGGCTTTTACGGATAATTCCGTTCTTGCAGTTTTGCTCCATTCCAGGGTGGACGTAGAGGGTGTGCCTTTTGTGGAAGGCTTTTATATTACCAGGCTTTCTCATAACAGTATCTGCATCAGTGTCCGGGAAAAGAAGGCGGTAGGCTGCATTCCTTATCTGGACAGCTATATTTATTTTGACAGAAACGGTATTTTTATTGAAAGTTCCCATACAGATGACTGGTGCCTTTTTTTGACGGCATTGAAGTAAGTCATGTGATCGAAGGGGAGAAGCTTCCAATTAAGGGAAGCTCGGTGCTTACCACTGCGGTGGCGCTGTCAACTATTTTCCAGAAGAACGATGCCATACCGGATCATATTGAATTTGACACTAGTTATCAGATTACCTTGACTTATGGAGATATCCGGGTGATGCTGGGAAAGGACGAGTATCTTGAGGACAAGATGACACGTGTCAGCGCAATTTTGCCCAAGCTTTCCGGCAAAAAAGGGAATCCTTCATCTGGAAAATGTAAATGACAATTCCAAGACGATTACCTTCGAGCAGGATCTGGGCGAGGATGGCGTGATTGAGGATGTGGATACTGCGGCTGCTTACGAGAATGCAGTGGCTAACTGGCATGGAGGATATGACCTGGAGGGTGACTATACCGGTGAAGGGGAATATGACCAGAACGGAAACTATGTAGGCTCCAGACCTACTGAGGAGAGTATTGCTGCAAATGGCAGCTGGCTTGGCGGATATATGGAAGATGGAAGCTATACCGGTTATGGGCAGCTGGATAAAGATGGAAATTATGTAGGTCCCAATCCCAATGAAACCAGTGAAGATGGAAGCGAAGAGGAGCTTGAAGATTACAGTGAGGACTACAGCGAAGACTATAATGACAGCGGTTATGACGGGTACGATGAAGAATATTAGAGAGTGTCTGAAAATCTCCTGTAAAGGTGATGCACATTTTGCAGAAAGTCTTTTTCAAACACACTCTGAGGAAAATATCGCGTATTTCGCGAAAAAAGTATAAAAAAACAAAATTAGTGGTTGATAAATTCACAAAAAAAATATATGATATAGCTATATGCAGCTTGGTATATATATTTGCTGAAATTAAAGATAAAGGATATAAGGTAGAAATAAAGGAGGAAGTACATTGTTAGAGATAATGTCAAATGAGGCGGAATCCTCTGCTAAGATTATTGTAATCGGAGTAGGCGGCGCCGGAAATAACGCAGTTAACAGAATGGTTGAAGAAGCCATCGGCGGGGTAGAGTTTGTAGGAGTGAATACAGATAAGCAGGCTCTGACTCTGTGTAAAGCTCCAACTGTACTTCAGATCGGTGAGAAAATTACCAAAGGTCTTGGTGCAGGAGCACAGCCTGAGGTTGGACAGAAAGCAGCAGAAGAGAGCATTGAGGAAGTAAAACAGATCATCGAAGGTGCTGACATGGTATTCGTTACCTGCGGTATGGGCGGTGGAACTGGTACAGGTGCTGCACCGGTTATCGCAGCAGCAGCTAAGGAAATGGGGATCCTCACTGTAGGTGTTGTGACCAAACCTTTCCGTTTTGAAGCTAAGACACGTATGAACAACGCACTTGCAGGTATTGAGAACCTGAAGAAAGCTGTTGATACATTAATTGTAATTCCGAATGACAAATTACTGGAGATTGTAGATCGCCGCACAACTATGCCGGAAGCACTTCGTAAAGCAGACGAGGTTCTGCAGCAGGCAGTTCAGGGCATCACAGATCTGATTAATCTGCCGGCTCTTATCAACCTTGACTTTGCTGATGTTCAGACTGTTATGACAGATAAAGGTATTGCACACATTGGTATCGGTGAGGCAAGAGGCGATGACAAGGCTATGGAGCTGTACAGCAGGCTGTATCCTCTCCGCTTCTTGAGACTACCATCAAGGGTGCTACACACGTTATCATCAACATTTCCGGTGATATTTCCCTTATGGACGCAAATGATGCTGCAAGCTATGTACAGGAGCTTACAGGTGAAGATGCAAATATCATCTTTGGTGCTATGTATGATGACTCTGTTGCTGATTATGCGAGAATCACTGTTATTGCTACAGGCCTTTCTGATAATGCACAGGCATCCAATCCATTTGGAAATAAGGCAAGCAACTCTGTATTTGCCAATAAGAGACCTGCTTCCACTACAGCGTCTGCTGGTGTGAATCTGAACATGCCGTCTTTCAGCATGCCGACTATGAATGCTACACCATTCACAGCGAAGACACCATCCAGCACTGTTCAGAAGAAAGATATCCAGATCCCGGATTTCTTAAGAAACAGATAATGAATGGAAATTAAAAGGCCCTCGCACATTTGTGCGGGGGCTGTTTTTAAATTTGCGGTTATTTTCTGGAATCTGTTTGAAAAATTTTTGCAGAAAGCCTTTTTCAGACACGTTCTAGAGCCTGTTCCAAACACGCTCTAGCACTGGCATTCAAAGGTATCGCATTTTGTTTCAGAACATACTTTTGCACCGCTCCGGCTACATCAATAGCAGCTGCGGTACATTTACAGTTTTCGTTATAGGTACAGTTGTGGGCTTTGCAGTCAATCTGGATGGTCTCACATCACAGCTGTTTTTGGCACTGTTCATGGCACCCTGGCTCTTTTCCCGGAGCTTCCGCAGGATGTTTCTTCAGAACTTTTTGCACTGTCACCCATGACGTTGATTTCCCCTCTGGAACAAAGCATATCTTCATTGTAAGCACAGGTTGTTGCGGAACATTTTAAAATTGTCATGTTTTTTACCTCCTGATTTTGTATGCTTGATTTTGCAAACATTTGCAGTTGTTCAGCAGACCGTATTTCATGAGGGCACTAAACCGCTGCAGCAGTCTTAGTTTTTCCTGTGCCTGCAAAAAATATGCACAAATTTATAAGAAAAAAATTATTAGAAAAAATAAAAAAAACATCTTGACTTTCACAATAAGGCATGATATCATACGACAGTACGTGATGAAAAGAAAGCAGAGTTCACTCTCACCTCAGCGCATACTTAGATGCGGCTCGGGTTCATATTGCACAGCAGCGCGTGACTTAGTTCGCGAGTGTAATAGGAGAAGTGTGGATTCTGTCCGCACTTTTTTTTATATTTGCGGCGTCAGGTATCAGCAGGAATTTCTTCCTGCGAAGGGGAATGAGAGTCCAGAAGTTAAAAACTGGATCAGAACAGATCATCTATCAGGTATGGAGGTGCACGACAATTTAGCAATTTAATGATTAACGAACAAATCAGAGACAAAAGAGGTACGCTTAATCGGACCGGACGGAGAGCAGCTTGGAATTATGTCCGCAAGA
>ENA-OQCX01001030-OQCX01001030.1-human-gut-metagenome-genome-assembly--contig:-NODE-1030-length-13553-cov-1.632728_pt1 | contig 13553 bp, 24 predicted proteins | sample MGYA00242762_ERZ504587 | MGnify/ENA primary metagenome ERZ504587 (study PRJEB26092, sample SAMD00036337) | human gut metagenome | host: Homo sapiens | study: EMG produced TPA metagenomics assembly of...
TTTTTTTTCACAGCCGTCTCCTCCTCCCCGGCTTTGGCAGCCTGCTGCCTAGCTTTCACCGATTTATGTAAATTGGACAAAGGGTTTGACCGGCTGTTGACCGGCTCCCGCTCGTCGATGGAAACCTTAAAATTTTGAACAAACTCTGTGCGGTCAATCTGGCTCTCATAAAAATGATCCGCCTCTTCGCCCGCCGACGGTGCAGCGGTCGTTTCATGGCTGGTAAGGTCCTCGAACGCATTCGAGCCGGAGGAGATATTTTCATTATGAGGAGGCATCTGTTTCTTTTGATCCATATCGGTGATCAATCCTTTCGCATCGCGATTGAAGAATCTATCTAAAAACCCGGAGCTTACCAAAAGCAGCCGAGGTGCTTTTTTAACCCCTTCCGCGCCATGCAACGCCCGCCCCCGGGAGAGTTTTCCGCTGCGTAACAATCAAATGGACGGGCTGATCGTAGCGGCCGGCAGGCAAATTTCTGACCATACAGCTATCATAGCACAAGCCAACGGTGCTGCCGCCGAAGCGGGCCAAAAAGCGATCGTAATACCTTTGCCATAGCCCAGCCGATAGCCCTGAAAATCAAAGGAAAGCGCCGGCACAATGCACAAGCCCTTTGAAAAATCTGTCAATAACGTGCTTTTTTCAGGATCCGGCTCTAAAACGCCGAACGTGCCTGGAGAAAGCTCGTCCAAAGAGCAAATCCTATAAAATTCCATCTCCCGCGTGCCGGGCACGCAGCGCGGCACTGCAACCTGCTTCCCTGTTTGAAGAGATTTTTCAATCAGGCGGCGGGTATCCACCTCAATCGCCGTTGACACATAAGTCAGGATCGTTTGAGAATCGCGGTATTGCCAAAGATTCATCACACGGTTCAGAATCTTCAGATCCATTTCATCCTTTTCCGCCGGAGAAAGGCCTGCCCGCAGCGCTTTAAAACGGTTGCGCAGCTCCGCCTTAATCGGCCTGATATCCTGCCTCATCGGCATTGGAGGGATGCGCGGATCGCATCCGCCTTTGCCTGGCCAGCAAACTCCGCTGCAATTGCCAGGCCGAAATCAATGGCTACGCCCGCGCCGCGCCCGGTGATAAACTGCCCATCCCTGCAAACAAAACGGTCGCTGAGTTTCGCGCCATAAAGCTCCTGCTCCATGCCAGGGAAGCAGGTGGCCTCTTTCCCCTCCAGCAGCCCCTTATGGCCGAGGATCGAAGGGGCGGCGCAGATTGCGGAAACCAGCTTGCCATGCGCAACAGCATAGTCGATAAACTGCTGCACGACCTGCGATTTTTCAAGATTCAGCGTGCCGGGCATCCCGCCAGGGAGAACGACCGCCTCAAGTACTTCATCTGCATGAGCCTGCGTATCCGCCAGATCACAATCCATAACAATCCCATGCGCACCCGCTACTTTGACCCCACCGACTCCAACCGTACAGCACCTCCAGCTCGGCGCGGCGGAGCATATCCACCGTGCAACCGCCTCAACCTCTTCAAAGCCGTTTGCAAAGAACACATAAATCATATCAAAATTCCTCCATCTATTATCCAAGTGAAAGCCCCAAATAGGCGCCTCTCAGCATCAACGGCAACTGCTCCGCCCTTGGGGAAAGGGGACACAGCATCCCAAAAGCGGCAGTGTCCGCCTGGCTGAGAGCCGAACACATCCCTATGGGAAGGCGCAGGGAATAGCGCCGTGCACCAGACGCTCGAACCAACGCGGACAACAAAGGTAGCGCCGCCCGCTCGGACGCTATAAATTCCTGCGCAAAACAGCTTTCCTCCTGCTGCTGATACAGGCAGTAGCCCTTCTCCCCCTCCGCCGTTTGGATACACAGCGCACATCCGCCGGTGGCAAAATGCTCATTCAGCGCATAATGCACGGCAGCCTCATCCCATACGAGATGATCCCAGCCATGCAGCACGCTGCTGCGGATTTCGGCCATTTCGGCCGCTGTGAGCGCATGGGCAGGCCCGATGCTCCAAAGGCGTTTTCTCCGCTTCCTTCCGGGAAAAATGCACCGTTTTGCAATAGAAAGCATCATAAAACCCGCACGCCGCATAATAGTGAAATAAGCCTGGCGACGCCGGTACAAGGGCGATGCAGTCCGCCCCTTCCTCTGCCGCGGTCAAAGCTGCAAAATCAATCAAGGCTGCGCATCAGCCCACGCCCACGCTGCGCCTGCGCCGTGCAGGCGGCATAAAGATATCGAGCGGTATATGGCTCGCCCCTGCATTGAACCGCCGCATCCAGCAAAAAAAGCATAGCCACTGGGCGGCCCGATTCCTCATAAAGAAACGTTTCTCGGGAGAAAACCGATTTTTAAAGAAAAAGGAGATATACTCCATGCAATCGCCAAAAGACGCCTGCCATAGTTCCATCAACAGCGGGATATCTTCCCGCCGCGCACGGCGGATCATAGGTCCTCCCGATAAACCGCCTCCTGCTTCTCCAGCAGAATTGCGGGATAATAGGAGAGCTTTGCTTTGCGCAGGCCCTCCTCGCCCATATCTTCCTCCCGGTTGACAAAGGCATAGCCGCTCAGCGCATGTGATGCAAACTCCCTGTTGATGATCGGATACGCGCCGCGCACATCGGCAAACGCCTTTTCAATATGGTACAAAAGGTATTTTCAGTTAACTGCTCGCCCAACGTATAGGCGACAACCCGGCCATCTACGCGGATTAATCCGCCGGTAAAACCCAACTCAAAATAGTGGTCAAACGCCCGGTCAACCGCAGCAAGCTCTTCGCTGATTCCCTCTGGGTTCCGGCTCAGGTTCTCCCGCTCCCACTCGGCGTTCATGCGCATACAATCCTCAATATTTGCCGTGGTAATCGCTCATAGTGCCAATGATACGTTTTTTGGAAAGAAGCAATATGGTTGCGCTTGCCATGATATTTCCGCCCGGAAAGGGCTATTAAATCCTGCGTATTGTAAATATAATCAAACCCATCGCGGTACGCTGATAGGTAAACGCACCCGGCATGATCTCCTCCAGTGCCGCCTGATTTGCCTTTGTTACGCCGTGCAGACGAAAGGGATGCCCGTTTTCATGCGCATCCTCCAACATGGCCCGTATCACCTTCAAAAGATCCCCGCGGCCAGCCGGGAACACATAGGAGGCTTAGGCCCAATGCTTTTTGAAACAAAAAATCCTCAAAGCGCAGGATTTTACTGCTGTAAACCGGATTCCAGATATAAAGATTGCCAAAGGTATATTCACAGCCTTGGAATTGGGCGTAAGAAAACAGCTCTCTCACCCAATTTTTATCCTCCAAACGGGGCGACTGGAATGTCAGCATGATAGCATCTCCTTTTCTACCCAAGAAAAAATTTGCTCTGCCACTTCCGCCTCCGCCAAAGGCTCGCCCGCGCTAGCACAGTCAACCCTGCAAAAATGCAGCTTTTCGCACGCATACAGCGCCGCTTCCCGGCAGGCCTGTAAATAGCGAATATTTCCCTCATGCATATCTTTCTTCTGCTCATCGCCCGCATAACGATTCGATAAAAGCCGCTGCGACACTTCCACAGGCATGTCCAGATAAATGACCAAATCAGGGGCAGGGATTTCGAGCTTTCCATATTCAAAATCCCGCAGCCAGGCGAGATAATCATCCCACTGCTCCCGTGGCAGCTTGACCATTTGATAAAGCGCATTAGAGGTAGTATAGCGATCCGCAAGAATCAGCTTGCCTGCCTCATACTCCGCTTTCCAATGGCGCTGGAAGCTTGCAAAGCGATCCACCGCATAGAATGCGGACGCCGCATAGGCATTCACATCCCCCGGATCGCTCCCAAACGACTTGTTGAGATACATTTTCACCAAAGTGCTCGAAGGGTCGCCATAATCGGGCAGCTTAATCTGCCGCAGGGGAACCCCTGCCCGTTCCAGCGCGGCTCGCAGCAGCGCTACCTGCGTTGTTTTGCCGCAGCCATCCAGCCCCTCTACCACCAATAGTTTACCTGACATGCCATCATCCTTCAAAATTTTTCACATCATACATCCTTAAAGGAAACCAAAAATGAGATAGCCTGAATCCTCCTGCACCAGAAGAAAGAGTGAACAAGCATGAAAATAATTATACCAAATTTCGCCTCAGAATTCAATTCCCAGTCTCATAATGCTGTTAATAGGTTAAAATCACCGCATGCAAAACAAGCGTTTCATCCGCTGTCCGGTTGGCAATCGAGTGCTTTTGACCGCCCAGGCAAATGCAAGCGTCGCCGGATGTAACACTGTTTCTGTGCCGTTGTCATCATAGGTCGCAGTGCCTTGGATGATATAGAAAACCTCTTCTTCCTTTTCATGCACATGCTCACCAATCGAGCAGCCCGGCTCCAATGTAATCGTTGCAATCATACGGGATTTGCCCTGATATTCGCCCGCGTCCAGAAGGTTGGTCACAACTGCCTGCCCGTCTCCTCCACGCATCTGCGGCTTAACGGTGCGGGGCATTTCAGAAGCACGTTTAATCATGATGGGATTCTCCTCTCTCAGTATGCTTTTATTTTCAATCTATTATACCGGCTAACCTCTGCGAAAAATGGCATTGCCGCTCTGCGGAAGGCATTGTTCCAATGCTTCAATGCTCTCGGAAGCTCTTGACAGCTTTGATACTTTGGAGATCCGTGAGGTTATTATGCCATGCAGCCGATCTTCGAGCTTTAAAGCTTTCCAATCCGTTCGATGCTATTATACCATTTGTATCCGGTTTGACAATATCCGCGAAGCATTTCTTCAATTGCGCGTATCATCAAAGTATGATAAAATAGCTTCAAACGGGTCGCAAAGTTTCCAGCTTTGAAACTTGGAAGCATTGGAAAAATGCATGCCGCAGAGCGGCAACGCCATTTTCGCAGGGAGAGGCTTTGCCTGTATGATAAAATAAATGAGATTCACACTTCACAGGAGGATGTCTTTTTATGGAGAACAAGCAGCCGCAAGCCGTAATCCTCAGCATGACGAGGGATGGAGAAAAGCTATGCGCAGCCGGCGGGCGCATCTCTACCCAGCCCGGTGATGCAATCGAAATATGGAACCACTCACAGGATGCGGAAAAGAACAGCCGCCTGATTCAAAAAGTGACCCGTTCCGGCCACAATTCTGTGGTAGAGCACGCCTGTTTCCACCTGGCATTCCAAAACGTATCCGTTATGGTAGAGCAATTCATGATTGAATTCAGGCTCGCCTCCTTCACGGTGAAATCACGGCGTTATGTCGATTTCAGCTCGGCCGGATATTATATGCCGGAGGGACTGGATGAAGCGCTTACCCAAACATATGCAACGCACATGGAAGCTCTGTTTGCCGATTATCAATATCTGATTGAGCATGACGTTCCAAAAGAAGATGCACGGTTTGTGCTCCCCTATTGCTTTTGCAGCAATTTTATTGCACACTCAATGGCCGCGAACTGTTGCACGTATTGCATGCCATGCTTTTTGGGCGCGGGAGCCGCTTCCCGGAGCTTGTGCTGCTCGGACGCCAGCTGCTGGAGCAGGCCCGTGCCATGCGCCCGGGATATTTGCGGCATTCGAGGCAGAGCAAGCGCCGGCGGCCGATACGCTGGATCTCTCGGATCTTCCCGGCCTGCCGGAAGGAGCCCGGGTTTTGCCGCATGGCTACCAATTTGCCGAGCTGCTTGCCTCCACGCCGGACGCTGCAGAATGTGTTGCCCGCACAGCGCTGATTGAGAGCACACAGCTCCCCAGCGATGAGGTGAACAAGGTGCTTTCCGATGCAAAATCCGTGCGGAGATCCTCCGCAGGGTAATCGCCGGCTCACGCCCGCGCGCGCTTGAAAACATCAGCTTCACGTTTCGGCTCAACGGCGTATCCCTGCCCTGTATTACGCATATCGTGCGCCATCGTATGCAGTCCGTGATGATACCGCCACTAGCGCAGGCGGATCGCACCCATAAGATCATTCCTCCCTCCATCCGCAAGCAAACAGAATGTCTTGCGCGCTATGAGGCCGCCTTCCATCGGAACGCAGCCCTGTATCAAAGGCTGCGCGGAGAAGGCGTTGCGGAAGAAACGCTCGTTTATTTCCTGCTTAGCGGCAACACACTCGACGTGGTGACCACCATGAACGCACGCGAGTTGCTCCTCTTTTTACGCCTTCGCACCTGTAGCCGCGCCCAGTGGGAAATTCACATTTATGCGGACGAGATGCTCCGCCTGCTGCGGGAAAAGGAGCCGGAGCTCTTTCGCTTTTTCGGCCCAAGCTGCTTTGTGACCGGGGAAGTGCCCGGAAGGACGCTTGAGCTGCGGAAATATGCAGGAAGTGTGCGCGCGCTATCAACTGGAAGGAGAGAAAAAAAGGCCGGTTGAAAACGCCTGATCCGGCGCATACAACCAGCTTTTTCGGAAACAGAACGGTCATCTAGTCAAAAAGGCCGTCAAAATAGCCTTTTTTTCTCCTGCGGGGTTCCGGCGCAGGGCGCTCGAAGCAGACAAGGATCGTCTCCTCTCCGATCACCTGAATATCCTTCCATGGGATACAGATATCATTATCCCGCCCGCCAATGCCGCACCAGCGCGCGCGGCCAAATACAATAATTGCACACAACTGCCCTGTGCAAGTATCAATCTCCACATCGCAGACGTTGCCCAAGCGGCTGCCGTCCTTAACACAGATCACCTCTTTTGCCCGTAAATCCGTAATTCTACAATTCATACGGCGCATCACCTCCCCATAGGAGTATATTCAGCCTTCGGCTGAGAAGAAGCAAAAAAGCAACAAATAGCGCGGGCAATCCGCCTTACAAACAAATCAGGAGGCGTTTTTTTGAATATTGTTGTATTAGATGGCTATACGACCAATCCCGGGGATTTGGATTGGAGCTTTTTAAATCAATTTGGAGAATATACCGTTTATGACCGTACGCCTCGCACCTTGACAGTAGAGCGGGCAAAAGATGCGGAGATTGTCGTGACCAATAAGGTTGTGCTTGACCGGGAGATTTTAGAGCAGCTTCCAAATTGCCGGTTTATTGAGTTGCTCTCCACCGGCTACAATGTGATCGACTGCGGCTATGCCAAGGAGCGCGGCATCCCGGTATCCAATATTCCGGCCTACAGCACTGATGCGGTAGCGCAGCTCGTATTCGCGTTTATCCTGCGTTCAGCAACCGCGTAGCCGCCCATAATCGGGCCGTCCATGCAGGGGAATGGACAAATTGCCCGGACTTTTGCTTTTGGAGGACCAATTTGACAGAGCTTGCGGGGAAAACGCTCGGCATCGTCGGCTTCGGCAGAATCGGCCAAAGGGTGGCGGAACTTGCCGCGGCCTTCGGCATGCGCGTGCTCGCCTGCACACCGCATCCCAAAAATACACAGATAAAGGGGTGTTTTGCTTGGGCCACGATGGATCAGTTGCTCGCAGAATCGGACTTTGTCACGCTCCACTGCCCGTTGACCCCGCAGACAGACCACATCGTGAACCAGGAATTCCTGCAAAAAATGAAACCTTCCGCCTATCTGATCAACACCTCGCGCGGCCCTGTGATCGACGAAGCAGCTCTGGCGCAGGCGCTCGAGAAAGGCGCGCTGGCGGGCGCTGGCGTGGACGTACTTTCTACGGAACCCCCTACGGCGGATAATCCACTGCTCACTGCAAAAAACTGCCTGATTACTCCGCACATTGCCTGGGCCGGGTACGAAACGCGCGGCCGCCTGCTGCGCATCTGTGAGGATAATCTCAGGGCCTTTTTGCGCTGGTGCGCCGATTCATGTGGTGAACCCTTGAGGAATCGCTTCGTGCGGTTCAGAACGGGCATTTTTGTGCGGTTTCCATGTATTTTTTATTTCTCACCACAAATAATTGTATGATAGTGGGATTATTTGACATTTGAATGAAATCTGCTATAATAAAAGCTGTTCAGCCTTGTGTTGAATGGCTTTTTCCATATTGGAAAGGAAAAGATAGCCGCCTTAAATTGATGAAAAGGAGTGTTTTACATGGCAGGTAAAACGACAAAAAAGAGTCCGTTCGACTGTGCCGCCTTTTATACAATCACCTCCAAGCTCAGCGGCAAAGCTGTTACGGCATGCGGAGAGTCAGAGGTGCGTATGTTTGCGCCAACAGTGGAGGATCGCCAACAGTGGAAACTGGTTGCGGCAGATACCGGCGCATACCGCTTGATTTCTAAAACGACCGGCAAAGCGCTGGATATCATGCTGGCAGGCGAAAACGACGGCGCTCAACTGCATCAATGGAAAGAGGATATCTCCGCCCCTACGCAGAGCTGGGTGCTGGAGCAGACACAGGATGGCAGCTACAAAATTAAATCCGCTGTATCCGGCAAATGCATGGATATTGTTGATATCTCCATGCAGGATGACGCCCGCCTTCAAATTTGGGAGGATCTCGACGGAGAGAACCAAAAATGGATGCTGAACGCTCTCGCCGCGCCGAAACCTGCGAGAAAACCACGCGCGCCCAAAAAAGAAGCGACAGCCAAAACAAAGACAGTAACGGAAAAAGCGGCAACTGTGGCAACAGAAAAAGCGGCGTCCCCCGCGAAGCTGAATACTGCCAAGCCCGCGGCCGCAGCCAAAACAACAACCAAAGCGTTGCCTAAAACAGCGGCCGACAAAAAAGCAAAAAAGTAATTTTTATAAAAAATGTAAAAATAACAAATATCGCCGCTCTCCAGCCTATGGAGAACGGCGATGTTGTTTTGCCGCGTGTTTAAGGAAGTGCGCAAAATGCTTTGCGCCATCCCCTTCTTTTTTATTCCGCTCAATAAATGGGAAACGCCTTTCGACTCAATCCCTGCGCAAGGCTTCAATCGGCGGCATCTTCGCCGCTTTCCGCGCGGGATAAATGCCGAAGAAAATACCGATTGCGCTGGAAAACCCAACTGAAATCAAAATTGTGCTAAATTTTACGCTCATCGGGATGTCCATGATATAGGAAACAACCCCAGCCCCTGATATGCCAAGAATCATTCCAATGATTCCGCCTATCAGGCAAAGAATCACTGATTCAGTCAGAAACTGGAATAGGATCGTCCGTGTTCGTGCACCAAGCGCCTTGCGGATGCCGATCTCCCGCGTTCGTTCGCTAACGGAAACATACATGATATTCATCACGCCGATGCCGCCGACGACCAGCGAAATCGCACTCACCGCTGCGATAAATGTCGTAAATACATTAATCACCTTATCCAGCAGTTCAATATAGGTAGCCATATTCGTGACCGTATAGGCTCCCGGTCAAAGTTGTTATGCCGCGCCTGAAGGATATTTTTGGCCGCATTCCCCGCGGCGTCAAGCTGATTTTCATCCTTCGCGGAAAGATAAACCATATTGTAGCGGCCGCTGGAGCCCATGAGGTTTGCAACCACCGGAGCGGGCGCAATCACATAGCACATATTGCCCATGGTGTTGGTCATCTGAGACATCTGCTCCATCATTGCCTCGTTATCCATGCCGCCCATCATGCGGAAACGTCCATCACACCGATGATGCGAAGCCTTGCGGTTTTATCGCCGACGGTAACTTCAATATATTCGCCAACGACATTCTCATAGCCGAACAGGCCCTTTGCATTCATACCATCGATGATACATACGTTGCGCGCCGCCTCGTACTCCTCTTCAGTGAACATGCGCCCATAGCTTGCGGAAAGCTTTGAAATCTGCTCCATATCTGGCGCGCACCCTACCGGGAAGCACATGCCGCTCTCGCTGTTCGCCTTAAACGTGCCCATCCCAAGCAGGAAAGGGGAAACATAGTCGATACTATCCTGCCCCTTCATAGCTTTAAGGTCATCATCCGTGATATAATCGCTGGACGACGTGTTTTTTTGATTGACTTGAATCGTGATTGCGCTCTGGCCCATATCCTGAATCATGCCCACAATATAATCTCGCCCACCATTGCCGACCGTGATGATTGCGATCACGGACGCAACACCAATGATAATGCCGAGCATCGTGAGCAAGGAGCGCAGCAGGTTGGTGCGGATGCTGAAAATAGCTATACGGATATTTTCCCGAATATTCAAAACCTACCGCCTCCGCATCAATTTTTCTGGGAGGAGGAGACGTTCTCACCCTCTTCTTGAATCGTCACGCGTGCACCATCTGCCAAGGTTTTGGAGGGGTTCTTGACAATTTGCTCCCCAGCGGAAACACCGGACGTAATCTGATACATCGTATCGGAGACAAGGCCGGTTTCGACCTCTTTTTTCGTTACCGTTTCCTCCGCTTCATGATAGACGAACACATATTTTTTGCCTTCCTCCACCAGCAAAGATTCCAGCGGAATCAGCGTTGCCCCCTTTGCTTCATCCGTCTGGATGGAAACATCCACATCCACGCCGATGATGACGCTGGCATCCGGGTTATTGATCTTCACTTTTGCCGGGATGCTGCTGGAGGTGCCTGCACCGGTTAAAGAACCTGCAAGAGAACTGAGATCCAACCCTCCGCCGGAGGATGCAACCGGGCTAATGAAAGAAACCACGCCCTCAAGCTCGCCGCTTGCTGTAGTAATCACGGCGGGCATACCGGTTTTCACCTTGAGCACATCATATTTATCAAGGGAGAAGGATACATAAAACTGCCCATAATTCTCCACTGTCATGCCGACATTACCGCCGGAACCAAGAGAGGTGAGCGTGTTCATCAGGCTATTGAGATCCGTGCCGCCGGATACTGCCTGTAGGATGGAAGAGATGTCAAAGGAATTGGAGGAGGAGGACGCACCCCCGCCTGATAGGTTTCACCCGCTTTGATGTTGACCGCTGTGACCACACCGTCATCCTGTGCGATCCAACCGCTCCTCAGCGAAGCGACCATATCCTCCATTTCATCGAGCGATTTTTTGCTTGCATCGACCACTAGCTTATAGGTGCTGGAAAGGGTGTTGTTCTGCTGAGCTTCCAGCGTGGTTTTCTGAATTTTAAGCTGGGCAAGATCCATCTGCGCCTGAATGAGCTCCGCCGAGGAGGAGCCGGCCATGGCGGAAAGGTCAAACCCGCCGCTCGCCATCTGATTCAGCTGTTCCATCAGCTTCTGAATCTGGGAGGTCGTTCCGTTGGCCCCGAGCAGCTTGTCAACAATGGCCTGAATCTGGCCTTGCAGCGTGTTCGGTGTGGTTGTGGCCTCGGTCGTTTCCTTTTGCGTAGAGGTGGGCGACTGCGCCTTCTGCGATTCGGCCTCCTTTGTGAGCTTCTCGACCTTCGCCTCAAGCTCCTTAATCTCCTTGTTGACCTGTGGAAGCTTCGCCTTCGCTTCGCTCGCCGCCGTTAGGGAATGATTGTAGGTTTTGAGCGCTTCATTATAAGCCGTGCGCCGCTCGCTAAGCTTGCCGGATAGAGAAGACGCATCGAAGGTGGCGAGCACGTCGCCCTTCTTCACATGATCTCCGACTTTTACATTTACTGTGAGAACCTTTGTCCCCTCCAGCAGGGAAAAATCCGTTTGGTTGTCGGATTCGATCGTCCCTGTGGCGATCAGCTCCTGCTGGATATCGCCCTTCTGAACGCTGACAAGCGTTACGGGCGTGCCCGGCTCGGGCCGAACTAGGAAATAGACGATCAACGCAACCACCAGCACAATCGCAATTGCGCCGACGATCACGGCCGTCTTCTTCCCCTTAGAAAGTGCCTTAAATTTTTCCAACTCTCTCACCGCTTTCAAATACTGGAGCAGCCGCGGAAGCTTTCGTTCGTTTCATACACGATGTCGTATATCTCCACAGAATACTACTTCTCAGCTTACCGAAAAAACAATAAAAATGCTGTTGCATTCTGTAAACAATTTATGAATTATTTGTGTCCGATATCCGAGCGGAAATGCGCGCCCTCAAAACAGATGCGATGCACACCATCATAGGCCTTTTGGAGCGCTTCCTGAAGCGTAGCGCCACAGGCTGTCACTCCGAGCACACGGCCGCCCGCCGTGACGAATTGGCCGTCCTTCAGGGCTGTCCCCGCATGATAGACGGTCGCGCCGGGGATCTGGCCGCTCTCATCCAGGCCCTTGATCGCGATCCCCTTCGGGTAGCTTTTGGATATCCGCCAGAGGCCATAACAACGCAGGCACAGGCGTTTTCTTCCCATGTGTCTCCTCGCTGTGCGAGCCTGCCGTCCACCACGCTTCCACGATATCAATCAGCGGCGTCTTCAGCCGTGGCAGGACGACCTGCGTTTCCGGGTCCCCAAAGCGGGCGTTGTATTCGATGACCTTCGGCCCAGCTGGCGTAAGCATCAGCCGAAATACAAGCAGCCCTTGAAAGGCCTCCCCTCCTGCCGCATTGCCCGAATGGTCGGCAGAAAAATCTCCTCCATGCAGCGCGCGGCGATTTCCGGCGTGTAATAGGGGTTCGGGCTAATGGTGCCCATCCCGCCTGTATTGGGGCCTTTATCGCATCGTAAGCGCGTTTGTGATCCATGGAGGATACCATAGGCTTCACCGTTTCACCATCTGTAAAGGCCAGCACAGACACCTCCGGGCCGGTCAGAAATTCCTCAACGACAACGCGGCTGCCGGAATCGCCAAAAATTTTATCCTCCATCATGCATGCAGCGCATCCTTTGCCTCTGCCTCATCCTGTGCGATCACAACGCCCTTGCCAGCGCAAGGCCATCCGCCTTGATGACAGCGGGCCAGGTATTCCGCTCCAAAAGATAGGCAAGCGCCTTTTCCGGCGCATCAAACACCTCATAACGCGCGGTAGGGATGCCATATTTTTTCATCAGGTTTTTAGAGAAAACCTTGCTGCTTTCAATCTCTGCCGCCAGCCTGGAGGGGCCGAATGCGCGGACGCCTGCCGCCTCCAACGCATCCACCATGCCTGCCGCCAACGGGTCGTCCGGCGCGACAAAGACGAGATCTATTTGATGCTCTTTGCTGAAGGCAACGACGCCTTCGATATCCATTGCGGAAATTGTGACGCACTGCGCATCGCGCGAAATACCGCCGTTGCCGGGCGCGCAGTAAATCTGCTCCACACGCGGGCTTTCCATCAGCTTGCGGATCAGCGCATGCTCGCGCCCACCACTGCCGATCATAAGAATTTTCATCCTGTTTCCTCCATCCCTATAGGATTTCAATCTGCTCTGTTTCGTCCGCCAAAACTCCATGACCATCGTCAAGCCGGATCACACAGCGACCGGATGCCTGCTCATAGGCCGCCGTCCGCTCCTCAAAGCGCTCAAAAACGCGGCAGATATTTATGATAGTGTGGCAATATCTCCACTCGGGTGATCCCCATGCCTGTGAAATCCCCTCCGCCAGCCTGCGGCCGGAGCTCCGGGCTAAGTGATCCACCAATTCCAGAGATTCCTGCATGGCAAGGCTGCCCGCGCTCACACCGATGAGCAACCCGCTTGATTTTAACCCCTGCAAATATGGTTCGCAGTGCGCTTCCCGCAGCCGGCGCACCAGATAAAAAGGATTTCCGCCGATGCATTCAACCACCTGATAGGCAAAAAGCCGGCTGGCCGGCTGCTGGTCAAAATCAAAAAAATCAACGGAAAGGCCCAGCCTTTCCAGTTCACTGCGAAGCCATGGCACGTGATAATCCTTCTCTTTAA
>ENA-OQCX01001031-OQCX01001031.1-human-gut-metagenome-genome-assembly--contig:-NODE-1031-length-13537-cov-2.451678_pt1 | contig 13537 bp, 16 predicted proteins | sample MGYA00242762_ERZ504587 | MGnify/ENA primary metagenome ERZ504587 (study PRJEB26092, sample SAMD00036337) | human gut metagenome | host: Homo sapiens | study: EMG produced TPA metagenomics assembly of...
AGACAGGCAATTCCAGAACCGAGAACAGAAAGTATAAAAAATCAGACGGGGATGCCTGCATCCGTTTTTACGGAAATTGAGAAAGGGAGAAAGCGATGCGTAATGACTGTGAAACCTGTGTGAATTATGTATATGACGAGGACTGTGAAGAATCCATCTGTACAGTGAATCTTGATGAGGATGAGCTGGTGCGTTTTATGGAGGACAGCCACTATTGCTGCCCATATTATCGCCTGGATGATGAATATGCAGTTGTCCGCAGGCAGATGTAGGGAAATATACAGGCGAAAAAAGAACATATCCATGCACCGGGAAAGGGAGGAAAAGGGCAGAAAATGGGACTTACAACACTTTGTTATCTGGAAAAGGATGACCGTTATCTGATGCTGCACCGCATCAAAAAGGAGGTGGATGTCAATAAAGACAAGTGGATCGGTGTCGGCGGGCATTTTGAGAAGGACGAGACACCGGAAGAATGTCTGCTTCGTGAAGTGAAAGAAGAAACAGGACTTACGCTCACCGCCTGGCGTTTCCGGGGGCTGGTCACATTTCTTTCAGATGCATGGGAAACAGAATATATGTGTCTTTACACGGCGGATGGCTTTGAAGGGGATATGATCACCTGCGATGAAGGGACGCTGGAATGGGTGAAGAAAAGCAAGCTTGAAAGCCTGAACCTCTGGGAAGGCGATAAGATCTTTTTTAAACTTTTAAGAGAAGAGCATCCGTTTTTTTCATTGAAGCTGAAATACCGGGGCGATGTGCTGACGGAGGCAGTGCTGGATGGAAAAAAGCTGAAAACCGAAAATCAAGGCTGAAAACCGAAAATCAAGGTTGACTTTTTTTCAGGGAAATGGTAAGGTTTAAATAATTATACGACTGACGGAAGTGGAATGGACCACAGGGAGTATAAGGATAAAAGTGTCGACCGTCTGGGCAGATCTTGCCTGGAGTGTGCGGCACATTTTTTTGCCTTGGTCTGAATGCAGATTTTCGGCAAAATGAAATGTTCTGTGGATTGGCACAGTGCTTCAAAGCAGGTTGAGAGTGAAAAGAAAAGGAGAATGCAAACATGGAAATGTTATCGATTGAAAAAGAACTTCAGGAAAATTCTTATCCGGGAAGAGGTATCATCATCGGAAGATCCAAAGATGGTACAAAGGCAGTGACCGCTTATTTTATCATGGGAAGAAGCGAGAACAGCCGCAACCGTATCTTTGTGGAGGATGGAGAAGGCATCCGCACACAGGCATTTGATCCTTCCAAACTGGTTGACCCGAGTCTGATCATCTACGCACCGGTGCGTGTGCTGGGAAACAAGACGATCGTCACAAACGGAGATCAGACCGACACCATCTACGAAGGCATGGACCGTCAGCTTACGTTTGAACAGTCTCTTAGAAGCCGTGAATTCGAGCCGGATGCACCGAACTATACACCGCGTATTTCCGGTATCATGCATATTGAAAACGGAAAATACAGTTATGCAATGTCTATTTTAAAGAGCAACAACGGCAATCCGGATTCCTGCAGCCGTTACACGTTTGCATATGAGAATTGTGTGGCAGGTGAAGGACATTTTATCCATACCTACAAATGCGACGGCAATCCGCTGCCAAGCTTTGAAGGAGAACCAAAACTGATCGCGGTTCCGGATGATATGGAAGCATTTACCGAAACTCTGTGGAACAGTCTGAACGAAGACAACAAAGTATCCCTGTTTGTGCGTTACATCGACATCGAAACCGGAGAATATGAGACAAAGATCGTAAATAAAAACAGATAAGAATTGTGAGAGTACGAAGTACGGAACAATTCGTATGGCATCTTATGAATTAACGTATATTATGAAACGTCAGGAGGAAATCAGAATGAAAGAATTAGAACTGAAATATGGCTGTAACCCGAATCAGAAACCATCTAAGATCTACATGGCAGACGGCAGTGACCTTCCGATCAAAGTGCTGATGGGAAGACCTGGATACATCAATTTCCTGGATGCATTTAACGGCTGGCAGCTGGTAAGAGAATTAAAAGAGGCAACCGGACTTCCGGCAGCGACTTCTTTTAAACATGTTTCACCGGCAGGTGCAGCGATCGGTCTGCCGATGTCTGATGTCCTGAAAAAATCTACTGGGTAGATGACATGGGTGATCTTTCACCGTTGGCATGTGCTTATGCAAGAGCAAGAGGTGCAGACCGTATGTCCTCTTTCGGAGATTTTATCGCGCTGTCTGATGTCTGCGACAAAGACACCGCCATGCTGATCAAACGTGAAGTATCCGATGGTGTGATCGCTCCTGGTTATACCGAAGAAGCCCTGGAGATCCTGGAACAGAAGAAAAAAGGAAATTACAACGTGATCCAGATCGACGAAAATTATGTTCCGGCAAAGCTGGAGCACAAACAGGTCTTTGGTGTTACGTTTGAGCAGGGCCGTCAGGATCTGAAGATCGATGATGAACTGCTCTCCAACATCGTGACAAAGAACAAAGATATTCCGCAGGCTGCATTAAATGACCTGAAGATTTCCCTGATCACACTGAAATACACACAGTCCAACTCCGTATGCTACGTAAAAGACGGGCAGGCGATCGGTATCGGTGCCGGACAGCAGTCCCGCGTACACTGTACACGCCTTGCAGGACAGAAGGCTGACAACTGGTGGCTGCGTCAGTGCCCGAAGGTTCTGAACCTGCCGTTCATCGAAGGCATCCGCCGCGCAGACCGTGACAATGCGATCGACGTTTATATCGGAGAGGAATACATGGACGTACTGGCTGACGGAGCATGGCAGAAAGTATTTACCGAGAAACCGGAAGTATTTACAAAAGAAGAAAAACGTGCATGGCTGGATCAGCTTCAGGATGTAACGCTTGGTTCGGATGCATTCTTCCCGTTCAGCGACAACATTGAGCGTGCTCACAAAAGCGGTGTAAAATATATCGCAGAGCCGGGCGGATCCGTAAGAGATGACCTGGTGATCGAGACCTGCGATAAATATAATATGGCAATGGCATTTACAGGAATCCGTCTGTTCCATCACTAAAATCGAAAAAAGCTTGACGAAACCCAAGGTGCGTAATAAAATAGCTGATAGAGCAGAATACGTGCAAGGCAAACAAGTGTATTTTGCGTATGGACATGAAAGATGAGGAGGATTACTATGACACCGTACAAGGATTTGAGCAGAGAAGAACTGCTTAAGGAAAAAGAGAACCTGGAACAGCAGTTCGCAGAAATAAAGGCCAAAGGATTGAAACTGGATATGTCCAGAGGAAAACCTTCTACCGCACAGCTGAACCTGTCAATGGGAATGATGGACGTACTGGACAGCAATGCAGATCTGGTATGTGAAGAAGGTGTTGACTGCAGAAACTATGGCGTACTTGATGGTATTAAAGAAGCAAAAGAGCTTCTGGCTGATATGACAGAGGTATCTCCGGACAACATTATTATTTATGGAAACTCAAGTCTGAACGTTATGTACGATACGGTGGCACGTTCCATGACTCATGGTGTAATGGGCAGCACTCCATGGTGCAAACTGGATAAAGTAAAATTCCTGTGCCCGGTTCCTGGATATGACCGTCACTTCAAGATCACAGAGCACTTCGGCATCGAGATGATTAACATTCCGATGCACGAAGACGGTCCGGATATGGATATGGTAGAAGAATATGTCAACAACGATCCGGCAGTCAAAGGTATCTGGTGTGTGCCAAAATATTCCAACCCACAGGGTATTACCTATTCCGATGAAACAGTACGTCGTTTTGCAAGACTGAAACCGGCAGCAGAAGATTTCCGTATTTACTGGGACAATGCATATGGTATCCATCATTTATACGAAGATAAGCAGGATAATCTGGTTGAAATCCTGATGGAATGTAAAAAAGAAGGTAATCCGGACATGGTTTACAAATTCTGTTCTACATCCAAAGTAAGTTTTCCAGGTTCTGGTGTGGCTGCGATCGGTACTTCCAAAGCAAACATTGCAGACATCAAAAAGCAGATGACCATTCAGACGATCGGTCATGACAAGCTGAACCAGCTGCGTCACGTAAGATTCTTTAAGGATATCCACGGTATGGTTCTGCATATGAGAAAACATGCAGATATCCTGCGCCCGAAGTTTGAGGCTGTACTGAACGGACTGAAAAGTGAGCTGGGCGGACTGGAGATCGGAAGCTGGCTTGAGCCACGCGGAGGATACTTCATTTCCTTTGATTCACTGCCTGGCTGTGCAAAAGCAATCGTAGCCAAAGCAAAAGAAGCGGGTGTTGTTATGACCGATGCCGGTGCAACATTCCCGTATGGAAAAGATCCGCAGGATTCCAATATCCGTATCGCACCGTCTTACCCGACACCGGAAGAGCTGAAAACGGCAACCGAAATTTTCGTGCTGAGCGTAAAACTGGTAAGTATTGATAAGATTCTGGAAGATAAATAATAGAATCTGAGAAAACTGAGCCATGACTGACTTTAGATGAAGTTAGTTGTGGCTCTTTTTTATACTTGTCGTGTGGCTGGACTGCCCTTTTAAAAGACTGCGGGAAGCAAAAGAAGCGTTTCCTTTGGTATTGATTTTTGTCTGGAACATGTTTTATAATGGTCTCTGGCACAAAAAAAGAAGAGAGGTCAAAACATGATTTTAACCATTTTAATCTGTTTCTTTGCCGGAATGGGAGCAGGTATCGGGACGGGATTTGCCGGCATGAGTGCGGCGGCTGTGATCAGCCCGATGCTGATTACTTTTCTTGGCATGGATCCATATCAGGCAGTCGGCATCGCACTTGCCAGTGATGTGCTTGCCAGTGCGGTTTCTGCTTATACTTACGGCAAAAACAAAAATCTGGATGTGGCAAACGGGATCGTGATGATGGTCACCGTACTTTTATTTACACTGGCAGGCAGTTATATCGCAAGTCTGCTCCCGAGTACAACCATGGGCGGATTTTCGATGGTCATGACACTGCTGCTTGGTGTCAAATTTATCGTAAAACCGGTCATGACGACAAAAGAAGCAAGTGCAGGCTGTTTCGAAAAAAAGCGTTTTATCCAGTCTGTGATCTGCGGTATGCTGATCGGGTTTATCTGCGGATTTGTCGGAGCAGGCGGTGGTCTGATGATGCTTCTGATTCTGACAAGCGTGCTTGGCTATGAATTAAAAACGGCAGTCGGCACGAGTGTGTTTATCATGGCATTTACGGCATTTACCGGTGCGGTATCGCATTTTGCGATCGGCGGCATGCCGGATCTCACCTGTCTGGTACTGTGTGTGCTGTTTACTTTTATCTGGGCAAGGATTGCAGCACGTTTTGCAAACAGTGCAAAACCGGAAACATTAAATCGGGCAGCCGGAGTTGTACTTGTGATTCTTGGGATCGTATTGATCGCTTTTAAAGTATTATAAAAAAGAAAAACGATGTCTGCAGATTTTTTAGTCGCAGGCATCGTTTGCATTTTGTTTACATTCTGGACTCTGGAAAGTGTTTACTTTTTTAGGATACGTGCTAAAATAGAGGGTGTGTTTCCAAAGATATACGGAACACGGGGATGATAAAGTTAAGAGTAACTGTGAGGATACGGAGCAGTTAACGGTTAAGAGGCAAAGGAAGAACATATGAAGGAAATTACATTGAAAGACAGACCGAAAAAAAAGAAAGCAGGAATTGTATTTTTAGTGATCAGTATTGTGGTGCTGCTGATGATCACCATTTATCTGGGAGTCGGTGTCTATTACATTGACCGCTTTTTTCCGGGGACGACAGTAAATGGCATTGATGTATCCGGAAAGACAGTGAAGCAGGCTGAGAACCTGGTAGGCAATCAAGTACAGGATTATACACTGAAGGTAGCAGAACGCGATGGAAAGAGTGAACAGATCGACGGTGCAGATATTCAGTTTGAATATGTGTCTGATGGTGCGGCGCAGGAGCTGAAATATACACAAAACTCTTTTCTGTGGGTAAAGGCAGTGTTTCACCCGCAGGATTACACGATGAAAACACCGACCACGTATAATAAAGCAAAACTCAAAGAAGTAATGGAGAATCTGGAGGCATTTGATAAAGAAAAGGTCACAGAACCGAAAGATGCCTATATTGATGAGACTGACAGCGGATTTGAGATTGTCAGGGAAGTAGAAGGAAACAAGCTGGATGCAGATAAGGTTTATGAATTGCTGTGCAGTGCAGTGACAGACGGTGAGACGGAAGTTGATCTGGAAAAAGCAGGCTGCTATCTTGCACCAAAGAAAACCAGTGAAAATAAAAAACTGAAAAAGAAACTGGCAGCACTTCAGAAATACTGGGATATGACGATTACTTATGAGATTGGCGATGCAAAAGAAGTGCTGGAGTATCAGACATTTAAAGATTGGATGACGGTTGCTTCGAACGGAGAGACTTCATTTGACTGGAATCATATCGCAGACTGGATCGCACAGCTTGCAGACAAATATGATACTTTTGGAAATGACCAGACTTTCCATACGACGCTTGGTGAGACCGTAACAGTAAAAAGTAAGACGTATGGCTGGAAACTGGATGAAGAAACCGAAGCAGCATGGCTGGAAGAAGCTCTGAAAGAAGGAAATTCGCAGACCAGAGATCCACAGTGGCTGGAGAGTGCTTTTTCCAGAGGGGAAGAAAATGACATCGGCGATACCTACGTGGAAATCGATATCACAAATCAGCATATGTGGTTCTACAAAGATGGAGAACTTCTGGTAGATACACCGGTTGTTACCGGAGATGCAACAAAAGATGGATACGATACACCGGTGGGTCTGTACTGTCTGTATGATAAGGAGGCAAAAGCGATTCTGCGAGGCGCCGATAACCTGACAGGAAAGAACTATAATACGCCAGTGGATTACTGGATGCCGTTCAACGGCGGTGTCGGTATCCACGATGCAAAATGGCGGCCGACTTTTGGCGGTACGCTTTATCAGGGCAATGGTTCCCATGGCTGTGTCAACACACCGTGGGATCAGGCAGGAAAGATCTTTGATAATATTGAAATCGGTACGCCGGTTGTTGTCTATAAGGCAACCATCAACAAAGGTGAGGGAGCAGTAGCGATTTCTCAGCCGGTGGAGACCAGGGTGATCAATGAAAAAGGTGAAGAAGTTACAGAGTCTGAGTCGGACACAGCCAAAGAAAGCGAATGATCCGACACAGAAAGCATAGAAGCTGCAGGCATGCGGCAAGAGGAGGAAAATTATGAAGATTGTTGTATTAGCAGGTGGCATCAGTACAGAAAGGGAGATTTCCATTGTATCTGGTACACAGGTATGCAAGGCACTTAGAAGCAGAGGACATCAGGCGATTCTTCTGGATGTTTATTTCGGAAATGAGGAAGCAGATCTGCAGCAGGCATTTCCGGAGGAATATGATGTGGATGCGGCAGCAGCTTATGCAAGAAGCTTTGATGAAAGCGTGGAAAAGAGTATTCAGGAAGGAAAAGCTTTCTTTGGAAAAAATGTTATTGAGCTTTGTCAGGAAGCTGATGTGGTATTTCTGGCACTGCATGGAGAAAACGGCGAGAATGGAAAAGTTCAGGCAGCCTTTGATCTGCTGGGCATCCGTTATACCGGAAGTGGCTATCTGGGAAGTGCAATCGCTATGGACAAAGGACTTTCCAAGCAGCTTTTCTGGCAGAATGAGGTACCGACACCGGGCGGTTTTATCCTGAGAAAAGGAGAAGCTGCATCTCTGGAAGCACATGGCATGGCACTTCCATGCGTGGTAAAACCATGCTGCGGAGGCTCCAGCGTCGGTGTTACGATTCCGCAGACTCAGGCAGAATATGAAAAAGCACTTGCAGATGCATTTTCTTATGAAGATGTGATCGTGGTGGAAGAATATATCAAAGGAAGAGAATTTTCTGTCGGTGTGGTAGACGGTACGGCTTATCCGATCATTGAGATCGCACCGATCGAAGGATTCTATGACTATACAAACAAATACAAAGCGGGCAGCACGATCGAAACCTGTCCGGCAGTACTGACAGAAGATGAGACGGCACAGATGCAGGCATATGCAGTGAAAGGCTTCAAAGCACTGCAGCTCAGTAATTATGCAAGACTGGATTTTATGATGGCAGAGGATGGAAAGATGTACTGTCTGGAAGCGAATACACTGCCTGGTATGACACCGACAAGCCTTCTGCCTCAGGAAGCACAGGCACTTGGTATGGATTTTGCGGATCTCTGCGAAAAACTGATCGCAGTATCTGACAGATAACACGTAAGAGACAGAGAAAAGAAGAGGTATCTTTATGAAAAATATGTCCCTGGAAAAGATTGCACAGGCATGCGGCGCATTTACCATGGAAGTGAAGAAAAGAAAGCGAGTATCGTAGAGAGCATCACGACAGACAGCAGACAGGCATCGGAGGGCTGCCTGTTTGTGGCAATACCGGGAGAACGTGTGGACGGACATGATTTTATCCCTTCCGTTTTTGAAAAAGGTGCGCTGGCAGTCATAAGTGAGCGCGAACTGGAGGCTCCGGCAGGTCCGTACATTCAGGTAATGTCCTCCCTGGAAGCAGTAAAAGGCATTGCAGAGTATTACCGGCAGCAGTTGGATATCAAAGTAGTCGGGATTACCGGAAGCGTTGGAAAGACCAGCACGAAAGAAGTGATTGCATCTGTTCTGGCTCAGAAATACAACGTCCTGAAGACGCTAGGTAATTTCAACAATGAACTTGGACTTCCGCTTACTGTATTTCGTTTGAGAGATGAACACCAGATCGCAGTCCTTGAGATGGGAATCAGTCATTTCGGTGAGATGCATCGCCTGGCAAAAGTGGCAAGACCGGATATCTGTGTGATCACAAACATTCGGACAGTGCCATCTGGAATTTTTAAAGGATCGTGAAGGTATTCTCAGAGCAAAGAGTGAGATTTTTGATTTTCTGGAAGAGGATGGAGAAATCGTACTCAATGGTGATGACGACAAGCTGGCACAGGTGAAAGAAGTAAAAGGAATTATGCCGGTGTTTTCGGTATTGAAAGTGGGAGGGGCATTTATGCAGATGAGATTGAAAGCTGCGGACTTTCCGGGATCGCATGTACACTGCATGCAGGAGAGGAAAACGTCCGCGTGAAGATACCGATTCCAGGACAGCATATGGTATTAAATGCACTGGCAGCAACGGCAGTCGGAAGAAAACTCGGACTTACGATGGAAGAAATCAAGACCGGTATTGAGGCATTAGAACCGGTCAGCGGAAGATTTCATATCATCGAGACAGGCAAGATTCAGATCATTGATGACTGTTACAATGCAAACCCGGTCTCTATGAAAGCGTCTCTGGATGTTCTGCGGGATGCAAAAGGTCGCAAAGTGGCGATTCTCGGTGATATGGGAGAGCTTGGCGAAAATGAAGCAGATATGCATGCAGAAATAGGAGATCATGCAGCAAAGAATAAGATTGATCTTCTGATCTGCACCGGAAAGATCAGCAGCCACATGGCAGAAGCAGCGATCGCAAATGGCGGCTGCGGAGAGGTACTTCAGATACCGACACTGGAAGCACTCCTTACCTGCCTGCCGTCCCTGGTCGAAGAAGGCGATGCGGTACTGGTAAAGGCATCCCATTTTATGCATTTCGAGAAAGTGGTTGAACGATTAAAAGAAGATTTTTTAACTATAAAAATTGCGATTCAGAAAAAGGAATCGCAATTTTTTTTGTTCAAAAGCAAATAAAATCAGAAATGTAGCTATTGTTATGTGAGAAAAGAAACCGTCATGACCACTGACTCATATCATTTTATGTTCCAGACAATAGTGGTAGATACCATCTTCGGAAACATCGCCGCATACATCGTCTGCGATAGCTTTCAGATCATCGGAAGCGTTTGCCATGGCAACACCGCAGCCAACGTGCTGAAGCATTTCAATATCATTATTACCGTCACCAAATGCCATCGCTTCGGACTTGTCCAGATGATAATATTCGAGAATTTTATCAATGCCGCGTCCTTTTCCACCATCAGCAGGAATGATATCAACAGCGCGGTCCCACCAGTAGGTGATGCGTGCATATTTGATATTTTCCATTAGTTTTGCATGTTCCGGAACAGAACTTCCTGCCATCAACTGATAGACTTTTTCATTTGCAACCTGATCGAAATCTTCTGCTACGTCAATTTCCTGTTTGGCAAAGGCATAGTATTCGATCAGATCGGCATCCTTTCCGTTTGCTGCCATGCGGTTTTTCGTGGCAACCGTCAGTGGACGGCCAAGGGCAGTTGCGTTTTGGATAATGGTATGTACATCTTCGGTTGGAATCGGATTGGAAAAAATATCTGCATTTTCTGTGAAGCAGTAAGAACCGTTAAAAGTCAGGAAAGCATCAAAATCCACACCTTCAAAATGTGGAAGCGCCATCGGACTTCTTCCGGTGGCAATACAGAGAATTGTGCCATTTTCTTTGAGGCGTCTGAGTGTCTCCAGCATTTTTGGGGAAATACGTTTTGTATTCATATCAATTAAAGTTCCGTCAATGTCAAAAAAAACAATTTTTATTGGATTCATAAAATCTCCTCTCTCAGGTAAATGGTGAAACAGAAATTGAAAAGGAAAAGGAAGGGACAGGGCGCAATGACCGAAATGCACCCCGATCCCAAAGTAGTGTGATGAAATGAATTATAATGTTTAGGGGGATATGATTCGTGGATGTTGGGGCAAAAAAGTTTTTTGCCACTCAAATCAATTATAATTATAGTGCATGAACAGAATGGGAAATATCTTATTTCTGCCGTATTATAGTAAAATTCTGCCAAATTTTAAAATTGCTTGAATTGGAAAAGATTTGAAGATACTGGAAGATTTGTCAGGTGCGCAGATGTATGCGGTATTCGTTCGGGGTACATCCCAGATATTCCCGGAAGATTTTACCCATATAGCTGCTGCTGCCGAAACCGCAGGTCTGGCTGATAAAAGTAATATTTTCTCTTGTATTGGCAAGCATATCACAGGCTGCCTGTATGCGGTAATTTTTTATATATTCTGTCGGACTCATATGCAGGCAGTCATGAAAAAGACGGAAACATTCCCGCTCACTGGTAAAAGCAGCAGAAGCGATATCTTCCACCGTAAGTTTTTCACCATAATGTTCGTGGATATAGACCATCATCAGTTTCAGACGTTTATTTCGTTTGTCAAATTTGTCTTTAGTTTGTGTCAGTGGTACTGCAAGTTCAAAGATCTGAAACCAGATATCAGAAAGGGCGGAACGCAGTTTCAGTTCATAGCCAGGAGTGGTTTCTGAGATCAGAAAAGAATCACGGATGCCGGATAGAATCTTCTGATGTTCCAGGTGATCCGGATAAAAAGGGATGATCTCAATCTGGGATGCGGTGGTCAGCGGTGTCACATATTTTTCATCAATCAGATTGCCGTGAACACCGGAAATAAAAGAAGGGTCAAAAAGGTGCAGCAGCTGTGTCGAGGAAGAAGAATCAGGACCGGCCTTGTCATATGCGGAACATTGGAGTTGATCATACCGCCGCAGCCTTCCGGGAGAAGAATTTTCTGTCCGGGAGTGTTGTATTCGATCGGTCCGTGTTTGAGATAGAACAGTTCTACCGCCGGATGCCAGTGCCAGGGGCAGAAATGTCCTGGATGTTTTGTGATATCCGAACAGGAGGAAATATAAGGGAATTTTGGAGTAAATCCCGGGAGCAGTTCTTCTCTGCTCCCAGTGTAAAAAGAAATTTTAGAAACTTTTTTCATCATAATGTTATACCAGTGACTGATTTTTAGAAACAGTATTCTGAATGATCGCCTGACAATGAGCACCAAGAAATTTTTTCTGTTCTTTCGGCAGATCTTTTGGGTAGATCGGCTCACCGTATTCCAGAATCACGTGTGCAGAACGGATAAACGGCATGTGGGCTTCAAAAATATTCCGGGTGTTGTTGATGGACATCGGAACGATCGGGTATCCGGTCTTTTCAGCCATTTTCAGGCTTCCTTCTTTGAAAGGAAGAAGCTGTGTCTCATCTTCTGACTCGCTGCGTGTACCTTCCGGGAAGATACACATGGAAATCCCGCTTTTCATCTGATCGATCCCTTTTAAGATGGTCTTCAGACCTTCTTTGATATCTGAACGATTCAAGAATAAACAATGCAGACGTTCCATCCAGATGGAGAGAAGCGGAATTTTTTTCATGCTGTCTTTTGCAACGTAACCGGTAAGATTCGGACATCTTGCATAAGTCAGAACAATATCAAAGTAGCTTCTGTGATTGCCGACATAGAGAACCGGCATATCTTTTGGTATACGGTCTTCGCCGATCACGGTTACTTTCGTTCCGGCAACAAATAAAATCAGTTTAAACATAAACTGAACAATACGCAGCGAAGAAATATCGCGGGCATATGGGTTGAACTTTCCGATAATCCATTCCACGATCAGGATCGGGATGGACAGAATCAGAAAGGCAACTACCAGGATTACAATGAGCAAAGCACGGATCATAAACTCTTGCTCCTTCCACGGCCAAATAATTCAGTAGTGCTTTTCAGCCAGTTTGCACGGTCCTGGGTAAGAGCAGATGCTTCATAGCGATAAGCCCAGTTTGCGAAAGCAGAACCAGGTATATTCATGCGGCAGGAAGAATCCTGCATAAACAGATCCTGAACCGGGAAGATCGCATATTTTGCAATGCTGCCCATGCACATGCGGATAAAATCAAGGCTGATAATACCACCGTCACAGTTACAGTAGCGGCGGATTTTGTCTTTCTGCGGTTCCGGAAGATTCTGATACCAGCCGGTAGTCGTGTCATTATCATGTGTTCCGGTGTAGCAGATGCAGTTGGTTGTTGTAAGATTGTGCGGATGATAATCGCTCTCCTCCAGTCCTTCGAAAGCAAACTGAAGAATTTTCATACCAGGGAAAGCAAAACCGTCACGCAGTTCTTCCACTTCCGGTGTGATCACACCAAGATCCTCTGCCCAGATCGGAAGATCCTCACCGAGTTCTTTCTGGATTGCCTGAAACAGTTTCTTGCCAGGACCTTTTTTTCCATTTGCCGTTTATGGCAGTTTTTTCGTCTGCAGGTACAGACCAGTAAGCTTCAAAACCACGGAAATGGTCGATACGCAGATAGTCGGTCAGTTTTATCTGCATTTTGATACGGTCGATCCACCAGGAATAGCCGTCAGCTTCATGGCATTTCCAGTCATAAAGCGGATTACCCCAGAGTTGTCCGGTTGCACTGAAATAATCTGGCGGAACTCCGGCAACCTGAAGAGGATGACCTTTCGTATCAAGCTGATAAAGCTCTTTGTTTGCCCAGACATCAGCACTGTCTAAAGATACGAAAAACGGAATATCGCCGATGATCTCGATGTCAGCTTCATTTGCATATTTCTTAAGTTTCATCCATTCACGAAAAACAGGAACTGGATAAATTTGTAATATTTAATCTGTTCTTTGTATTCGGCTTCAAAAGCAAGGCGTACCTTTAACAGTCGGAGCCAGTTCATCTCATCATCCATCCTGCCAGGATCTG
>ENA-OQCX01001032-OQCX01001032.1-human-gut-metagenome-genome-assembly--contig:-NODE-1032-length-13518-cov-6.436935_pt1 | contig 13518 bp, 12 predicted proteins | sample MGYA00242762_ERZ504587 | MGnify/ENA primary metagenome ERZ504587 (study PRJEB26092, sample SAMD00036337) | human gut metagenome | host: Homo sapiens | study: EMG produced TPA metagenomics assembly of...
GGAGGTATGAGGGAATATCGGTAATGAAGTTGTCTTTGTCTCGGTCGTATATACAATATCTTGCCTCGACTTCCAATCCACAAATTGCCAAACCGTCTTCCTGTAAGTTCAGATGTCGTTAGAATAAAGAATGGATGTCTTTTTCTTTGGGTTGATACACTTTAAAGCTATATCCGTCGTATCGGTTCAATCCATTGGCGGTCCCTATCCATAAAAAGCTTCACAGTCTTTCAATATGGTTTTTACGTTATTGTTTGAAAGCCCGTTTTCTACTTTCAGATGGCGAAATACATACGGAGTTTGTCCTGCTAACGGCAGATAAGCAGTAACAGAATAATGAGGGGGAACACTAATTTGTGTAAATAGTTTGTAAAAGACATACTATATAATCTGAAATTGAATTCTCAAAGATAGCAATATCTTATTTAAATAAACGTAAATATGTTGCATTAATAGGTCTGTAATGTTGCATCGCGGTCGTATAAGTCTTAAACATGTCATCCGTTTGTTGTCTTGCGTGTCTTGAAGTGTTTTTCTCATTTATTATTCAACATTTATTTCATACCTTTGCAGGGAAGGACTGGTTCCTGCCAATATGATTAACCTTCTAATACTTTATCGAAAATGAACAGATTCATCATTTTATTTTTATTCTCTTTGGGAATATTGTCAACATGTGTATTTGCCGTAGAGGTGATTCCACTGAATGAAGGATGGAATTTCCACCGGGGTTTTCAGGCACCTGCTTCGGAAATAGTGAAGGTTACTTTGCCTCACACTTGGAATGCGGGCGATGGCATGTTTGGCAATGCCGATTATTATAGGGGATTATGCAATTACAGTCGTAAGTTGTCTGTTCCTGCCCATTATCGGGGCAAACGTTTTTTCTTGAAAGTGATGGCTGCACAGACGGTTGCCGACATTTTTATCGACCATTATTTTGTGATGCAACATAAAGGTGGTTATACGGCATTTGTAGCAGAACTGACTGATTTCTTGGTTCCGGGAAAAGAAAGTGTATTGGAAATTCGTGTCAGCAATGCTCAGACTATGGATATCGCTCCCATTTGCGGTGACTTCAATATGTTTGGCGGGTTGTATCGGGGAGTGGAGCTGCTGGTAACGGAGGATGTCTGCATAGAACCTGCTTATTATGCCTCTTCAGGTGTATTCTTCACTCAGTCCGATGTATCGGAGAAAAAGGCCCATTTGAAAATTGAAGCACTGCTTTCGGCAAGGGAAACTACTGTGACCGGTTGCGAGGTGGAGTTTCAACTATATGACAAGGAAAAGTTGCTTTGCCGTGTTGCCAGTGCAGAGGTGGGTGAGGATAAAAAGGTGGTGATGGACATGGTGCTTGAAAGGCTCATTTGTGGGATGGAGTGAAGGACCCCTATTTATATAAAGGAGTGGTGATATTGCGTAAGGATGGGAAAGAGATAGACCGCCGCGAAGAAGAGATAGGTTTCCGCTACTTTCATGCCGATGCGGAAAAAGGTTTCTTTCTGAATGGAAAGCCTTATCGTTTGAATGGCGTGAACCGGCATCAGGACAGGGCGGAACGCGCTTCGGCATTTTATCCGCAAGACCATGACGAAGATTTGGACTTGATGCAGGAAATGGGATGCAATGCCGTGCGTCTTTGCCACTATCCGCAAGCCAAATACATGCATCAACAGATGGACAAGCGGGGACTGGTGGCATGGGTTGAGATTCCTTTTGTCAATGTTTATGTGAATAATCCTGCTTATGATGAAAACTTGCGCCTGCAATTGAAGGAACTGATTTACAGAACTACAATCACCCTGCATTTTGTTCTGGGGGCTGTTCAATGAGATAAATTCCGGTTGGCTGGACCGTCCTTCGCGTATGGCGGCAGAGCTTCATGCTTTGGCCCGTCAGTTGGACCCGAGCGTCCCACTATGGGAGCCAGTAATCAGGATGACGACTTCAACGGATTCACCGACCTGATTGCTTTCAACAAGTATTTCGGCTGGTATGGCGACAACATGGATGACATGGGGCGCTGGATAGACCGCGAGCATGCAGCACATCCGGAGCGGAAGATGGGCATCAGCGAGTATGGTGCCGGGGCATGCGTATTCCAGCAGGAGGACTCGCTGAGGCATCCGGAACCGTGGGGGCAATGGCATCCCGAAAACTGGCAGACTTATTATCATGTGGAGAATTGGAAACAGCTTCAGGAACGCGAATTCTTGTGGTGCAACTTCATCTGGTGCATGTTCGACTTTTCGGCGGCAGGCCGTAGGGAGGGATCCATTATGGGACGCAACGATAAGGGCTGGTGACTTACGACCGGAAAATAAAGAAAGATGCCTTTTACTTTTATAAGGCAAACTGGAATCAAGAAGATAAGTTTGTATATATCGCAGGAAAACGATTGGTAAACAGAACCCGCAAAATCGTTGGTGTGCAAGTATTCAGCAATAGCGGAGCTGCCAAATTGTATATCAATGGCAAAGCATATGGGACTGCAAAACCTGATTCCGTAAATGTACTGGAATGGAAAGGCATTGTATTGGATACCGGTGAAAATAGAATTGAAGTCAGGAACAAATATGGAGCGGATTGTTGTGTATGGATATGTCCTTTTTAATTTTCATCAGGCGCGGAATGTATAGGAGAGCCACAGGGAATAATGAACCGTGAAATGCTGTACAGTCTGCGCCTGATAGCTTTAATATGTGATTTTCTGTAAATCCGTATTCGGTCCGTAGACCACCAGTTTCCCGTCTGGTTGGATGTCTATGAGGTCGATGAATACCATTCGTTCGTCACCAGTGGTTTCGGTGCGTCCATGATAGACACAGTAGAGGCGGTTGTGAATATCGATGAGCATACAATGTCCGGTTCCGGTCACGATGCCGCCTTGCTCTGTATCCTTTTGCAGCACTGGATTGTTGGCAGCTTTTGTGAATGGTCCTAAGGGGTTCTGGGAGGTAGCATAACCCACCGCATAATTTTTCCCTCCGAAAAAGTTTGCAGAGTACAGCATATAGTAAAGATTTTTGTGCTTCACGATATACGAACCTTCTGTCCAGCGTCTGTTGACTTCATGTGAAGTCACCGAGCGGTTCTCCCATTCCGCTTGAGGGTCGTCCATTGTCTGGGGCGGGCAAAGCAGTGCTACCGGTTCTCCGATGATACCAGAGAAATCTGGTTTCAGTTCCACGCCGTAAATCCAACTTTCCTCAATCTCGTCAAACCAGCTTTTCTTTAGCCATGCTGAAACTTCGCTTTCAACGGCATGTTTGTAGCAGCAGCGGGAGTAGTAGAGGTAGGTCTTTCCGGAAGCATCGTCAAAGAGTATGTTTGCGTCGATGATAGGATAGCCGGGGTCGAATACCGGTTGGTTGAACAGGTCTTTGAAAGGGCCGGTAGGCTTATCGGCTACGGCTACACCGATACGGAAGTTCTCTTGCTCCTTAGTGGGATTTTCCTTCCAGTTGGCGCTGAACCATAGGTAGTATTTGCCGTCCCGTTCATACACTTCGGGTGCCCAGAAACAGTCGGTGTCCATGAGTCGGAGGTGCCGCTTGATAGATGGGACCCTCGTCTGTCCATGTCACCAGGTCATCGGAGGAGTATACTTTAAAACCGTTCGATACTCCGCCCGTTCCGTACATATAGTATTTGCCGTCGGAGGCTTTCAGTAGGAACGGGTCTCCGAAGGCCATGGGCAGGGGATTCTGATATGCTACTTTCTTGTTTCCGCATGATGTTGACAGTAAGGCCAGTAAAAACAGTGTCAATGTGAAAAAAGTGTGTTTCATCTTGTTATAATTTTAATGGTGAAGTAATGAAAAGTGTTTGTATTCGCAAAGTAAACATAATATAGGGAAAGCAGCAAGGAAATTAGATAGAATGCAATCTTTTCATTATTTTTGTGCATCATTCCAAATAATTCTTTGATGGAACAGTCATTTTCGGATATATCGCTATACCACGAGTACCGGTCGGCGAGGGAGACAGAACATTTGGTGTCGCAGAAAACCTGGGATGACCTCAATCTGGATGATTTTTTCGAATGGGCTGACCGTACCTCTTCTTGTGTGGGCCGACAGTACCTCTACGACGTGTTGCATTACAACCGTCTTTCGGAGATTTCGGAACAAGAGGAAGTGATTCGTAAGCTTTCTGCTGACAAGGAGTTGCGTGCAGAAATCCGGTCGGAGTTGCGGAAACTGGATACGCCGGATGCTTATACCATTGCATCGCTATTCTCCATTTCCCATCCCGTGTATTCCCGCCGCTTTTACCGTTTGCTGACTATCTTGCAATTCGCGCCTTTTGTTTTGTTGGGAATAGTTTACATTACGTCTTCGCTTTATGTTCTGGGGATTTTGTGCACATCGGTATTGGTGAACATGGTACTGCACTATCGCAGCAAGGCGCGGATTCAGGGCTATTTCTTTTCCATTCCTCAGTTATGGCAGTTGCTCAGGCAAGCGGAGAAGTTGGCACAGATTCCGTTGTGTGCATCCGTGCATCGGGATATCCAAAAGACTTTGCAGGCATTGCATCCGTTGCGAAAGAAACTTTCCACTTTCCGTTTCAGTATCAGACTGGAGAGCGACATCGCCATTTTCGCTTATTTCTTCACCGAGATAGTGAATGTGTTTTTTCTGCGGGAAGTTATTCCGGTTTCCAAGGCTTTCTTTCTATTGCGGGGTAGACAGGAACAGATTGAAGAGGTTTTCCGCTATTTCGGATTGGTGGATGTGCTTTGCTCTGTTTCCGAACTCCGGGATGGGCTGCCTTATTATGTTTTACCGGAAGCTTGCAGCGAGGGTGAAACGTTTCATGCAGAAGGCTTTATCATCCGCTTATAGAACGTTGTATCCCTAATGACATTACACTCTGTGGCAAATCTGTCCTTGTTGCCGGCTCCAATATGTCCGGTAAGACAACTTTTATCCGTGCCATCGGACTTAACCTGCTTTCCGCACAAGTGCTCCATACTTGTTTTGCCCGCAGTTTCCGTTTTCCTATGGATACTGCATTATATTCTGCTATCCATCTGGAGGATAGTCTGATGGAAGGAAAAAGTTTCTTTCTGCAGGAGGTGCAAATTGTTCGAGAGATGCTGGAAGCCGGAAAGGAGTGTTGGCGGTTTTTCCTGCTGGACGAGTTGTTCAAGGGGACGAATACGGTGGAACGGATAGCTATAGCCAAAGCTGTGCTGTCTGCTTTGGCGCACAAGAACAGTATTGTGTTTGCTTCCACTCACGATGTCGAACTGGCTTCCTTACTTGAGGACGAATATGAATTGTTTCATTTTTGTGAGTGTGTTGCCGACAATACATTGTCTTTTGATTATAAGTTGAAGCCGGGACCGGTGACGGAACGTAATGCCATCCGGATTATCGAGATGTGCGGCTATCCGCAGGAAGTGGTCAGGGAAGCATATCGGCTGGTTGGAAAGGGTAAAATGTAATATTTAATGTCTTCTTGTAGGTGGAAGTAATGAGGGTAAGTATTTATGCTTGTATCTATTTTCAAGTGTAGAAACGTTCGTATCCTACCGATAGGGAATTGTAATTTTTATGCTTCGGTGCGTCCGTTCAAAAGGTGGAATAAGATAAATTAATACCCTCCGTGTCCTACTTACGATATAAATCCCTATCTTTGTGGCGCTTTTTAGCTGAAAATAAGATTCAAATTAATTTAGATACAACAGAAAATGGCACAAGAAGACGTTTTTAAGAAACTCGTATCACACTGTAAGGAATATGGTTTTGTGTTCCCTTCCAGCGAGATTTATGATGGACTGGGAGCTGTGTATGACTATGGTCAGATGGGTGTGGAACTGAAAAATAACATCAAGCAATACTGGTGGCAGAGTATGGTACTGCTGCACGAAAATATTGTCGGCATCGACTCGGCTATCTTTATGCACCCCACTATCTGGAAAGCCAGCGGACACGTGGACGCTTTCAATGACCCTTTGATTGACAACCGCGATTCCAAGAAACGTTATCGTGCCGATGTGTTGATAGAGGACCAGCTTGCCAAGTACGATGACAAGATAAACAAAGAAGTGGCCAAAGCTGCCAAGCGTTTTGGTGAGGCTTTCGATGAGGCTCAGTTCCGCAGTACCAACGGTCGTGTGCTGGAACACCAGGCCAAGCGTGATGCCCTGCATGAACGCTTTTCCAAGGCTTTGAACGATAATAATCTGGACGAACTCCGTCAGATTATCCTTGACGAAGAAATCGTTTGTCCTATCAGTGGTACAAAGAACTGGACAGAGGTGCGCCAGTTCAACCTGATGTTCTCAACAGAGATGGGTTCCACTGCCGATGGTGCCATGAAGATATACCTTCGCCCGGAAACGGCACAAGGTATCTTCGTAAATTACCTGAATGTACAGAAAACCGGTCGTATGAAGATTCCTTTCGGTATCGCCCAGATTGGTAAGGCTTTCCGTAACGAAATCGTAGCTCGTCAGTTCATCTTCCGTATGCGCGAGTTCGAGCAGATGGAAATGCAGTTCTTCGTGAAGCCGGGTACGGAACTCGACTGGTTCAAGACCTGGAAGGCTACCCGTCTGAAATGGCACAAGGCGCTGGGCTTCGGCGACGACCATTACCGCTACCACGACCACGACAAGCTGGCTCACTACGCCAATGCGGCTACGGACATCGAGTTCCTGATGCCCTTCGGCTTCAAGGAAGTGGAAGGCATCCACAGCCGTACGAATTTCGACTTGTCCCAACATGAGAAGTTCTCCGGCAAGAACATCAAGTATTTCGACCCTGAAACCAACGAAAGCTATACCCCGTACGTCATCGAGACCTCGATTGGTGTAGACCGCATGTTCCTCAGCATCATGTCTGCTTCCTATTGTGAAGAGAAGCTGGAGAATGGTGAAACGCGCGTAGTATTGAAACTTCCCGCTGCCCTGGCTCCGGTGAAGCTGGCTGTGATGCCGTTGGTAAAGAAAGACGGACTGCCCGAAAAGGCACGCGAAATCATCGACAACCTGAAGTTCCACTTCCATTGCCAGTACGACGAGAAAGACTCCATCGGCAAGCGTTACCGCCGTCAGGATGCCATTGGTACTCCGTACTGCGTAACTGTAGACCATCAGACTTTGGAAGACAACTGCGTGACTTTGCGTAACCGTGATACCATGCAGCAAGAACGCGTGGCTATCTCCGAACTGAACAATATCATTGCAGACCGCGTAAGCATCACATCGCTGCTGAAAACGTTGCAATAAATCGGTTATGGAATGGACTGGTGCGTGAACAAACTGAAATAGTAAATAGTAAATAATAAAATAGTAAATGAAAAAGTCCCTTTTGTTTTTGCCTTTCCTGCTGTTGCTGGTGGGTGCTTTTATCTCTTGTGAAGAAGTGGAAGAGGCTGGAAAGTATGATAACTGGAGAGAGCGCGGCGAGGCTTTTGTTGACTCGATAAGAAGGCTGACCGGCGATAACTATGTCGCCACAGCAGAGCAGGCCGATGCTATGGAACTCGGGAAACTGTATGCCATACAGACGACTGCAAGCACTTCTGAAGGCGCTCAGTATGTCTATTGCAAAAAGCTTGTGAAGAATGAGACGGGTGAACGTCCGTTGTATACGGGTTATCATTCAAAGGTGAATGCTTATTATTATGGGACTTATGTGAACGGCGAAGAATTCGACGGTTGCTTTGACGGTTATAGTGCTATTGACCGTGATATACCTATTCCTCCGGTAAAAGAACCTACGGCTTTTGATTCATTCGTGGATTTTGAAGTTTCGGGTGTCGTTGCCGGTTGGACAGCTGCTTTGCAGCTTATGCGGACGGGTGAGCGGTGGATGTTGTATATCCCTTATCAAAGCGGATATGGTATAAATGATTATACTGCTCCTTATTCTACAAATACAATCCCCGGAGGATCTCTGCTGACGTTTGACTTGCAACTGGTTAGCTTTGCCGAATGAAATAAAAGATAAAAGAGGGTGTGTGCCGAAACGCCCCATTAAGCAAATTCCCCCTGCCATAGACATCTATGCAGGGGAATGCTTAATGGGGGTTGGGTATGTCTTCTTCTGCCTGCTGGTGGTGGCAGACGCTCGGATGCCGGTTCGTTCTATATTTTCTTCTTGATGGCCTTTACCCAAATCCTGTATCCATCCTCGTTCAAATGTAGTCCGTCGCCGGTCAGTTCACTACGCAGTACATTCGTTCCCTTCTCTGTAAACAAGGGGAAGAGGTTGATATAGGCAATGTCTTTTTCTTTGGCAAGTGCTTCTAAGCGGGCATTGACTTCGGGCACCATATCGGTTTTTCCGGTCAGGCTTTTGTACCGGCCGAAACTTTCGTTGAAAGGAAGCAGGCTTTGTAGGTAGAGTTTCGTATCGGGAGATTCTTTCCGAATACGTTCTATTGTCATACGAATCATACTTACAATGCTATCCGACGTCAGATTGTGGGAAATGTCGTTGACTCCGATAAGCAGGAACAGCTTGGCGGGATGTCCGGGGAGTATCTGGTGCAGACGGTCATAGATACCCATCACTTCGTCACCGATAATGCCGCGGTTGCGTACGTTCTTCTTGCCGAGGCGTGCCGACCAGTCACCGCCGCCTTCAGTCAGGCTGTTGCCAAGCATGACGATGTCTTTGCTTGTAATGGCAGGCTCATCCATAAACTGTAGGAAGCGTTTGTAATAGTGGTCTGTATAGGCGTGTGGAACGGGACAGATAGAAGCGGCTACAGCGTTGGCAACCAATGAACGCAGACGAACCACGCTATGCCCGTCTTCCGGATGCACGGCATTGATAAGCAGTATGACGGAAGTGTCATTGTCCGGGTCGATAACGATGGAAGTACCCGTATATCCGGTATGGCTATAGGTGTTCGGGCCGAACAAGTCCCCGTTGTTGGAGGCATATGCTGTGAAGCAGTCCCAGCCGAGAGTGCGTCCCAGGCTGGCAGTGGCGCGTGGCACGGTACGCATGGCTTTTACGCCCAGCGGGCTCAGGATGCGGCGGCCGTTCCATTCGCCTCCGTTCTGCAGGGTTGCGCAGAGCACGGCAATATCTTCGGCACAGGAGAATACTCCGGCGTTGCCGCTGATGCCTCCGTTCATGATACGTGCCAGCGGGTCGTGTACTTGTCCGTAGAGGACTTGCCCGTCAGGTTGTTTTTCGGTTGGCGCGATGGCATTGTGCCAGTCTCCTTTGGTGATACCTGCCAGTTTGCGTCCGCTGTATTTATCCATTTGCCATTCTTGTCACGTTGGCAGGGCAGATAGTCGGTATGCTCCATGCCGAGTACATCGAATATGTTTTCACGGGCAAAGTCACGCAGCTCTGGCCGCTTATTGTCTCGATGATATGTTGCAGGGTGATGAAGTTGAGGCAACTGTATTGGAAATCTGTCTGTGGCTTGAAGTCGCGTTTGCAAGTAGCGATATACTCTATGAGACCATCGGGATTGGGAGAACCGTACTGCTTTTCTAGCTCGGCTACCGGTGCATAGGAGGAAGACCGGAAGTGTGTGTCATCAAATCGGCAATGCGGATTACCTTTTTCTCTTTGCCGTCTTCGCTTTCCCAATTCTTGAAATGGGGTATGTAGAGGCTGACGGGGTCCAGCATACGGAGCTTGCCGCGTTCTGCCAGTATCATCGTACATACGGCGGTCGACATGGATTTGCTGCAAGATGCCATATCAAAGATAGTATTGGCAGTCATAGGCTCCACATTGGGATAAATACGCTTGTTGCCGTAAGCTTTCAGATAGGCCATCTTGCCGTTACGTACTACAGCAAGTACGGCACCGGGAATATCCTTGTTGGAGATGGCTGTTTCAATCGCTTCGTCAGCATACATCAACTTGCGTGAGTCCATTCCCACTTGTTCAGGGGCTACGCGTTGCAAGGGTTGCGCGGTGGCAGCTTGCAGACAAAGAGAAAAGAGAAAAAAATATATTGCTTTCATAATAAAGGAATTTAAGAGTGAGTAATAGCTAAATCCGGTATGCATCCACTGCCTTTTTCACCGAACCGTGCATCAACAGCAGCGCCTTGGCTTTGCCATAGTCCAGTCCGAGTTCCTCTACAATCATACGGGTACCACGGTCCACAAGCTTTTTGTTACTGAGTTGCATATTCACCATTTTGTTGCCTTTCACGCGTCCCAACTGTATCATGACGGAAGTGGTAATCATATTCAGTATCATTTTCTGTCCTGTTCCCGATTTCATGCGTGAGCTTCCCGTCACATATTCAGGTCCTACAATCATTTCGATGGCTACATCTGCCTCTGCTGCCATTGGAGAGTCCGGGTTGCTGGTGATACAGCCGGTCAGTATGCCGTGTTCGCGTGCCTCGTGCATGGCACCAATCACGTAGGGGGTGGTACCGGATGCAGCAATACCGATGACCGTATCCTTATCTGTAATATTGCGTTCCGTCAACTCTTCCCAACCGCGGTGAATGTCATCTTCGGCATTCTCTACCGGATTTCTCAATGCAGTGTCACCACCGGCAATCAAGCCGATAACCAGCGTGGGGGGCATACCGAAAGTCGGTGGAATTTCCGAAGCGTCGAGTACGCCCAGACGTCCACTGGTACCCGCACCCATGTAGAAGATGCGTCCGCCTTGTTTCATGCGGGGCACAATCTGGGTTACCAACTTTTCTATTTGAGGGATTGCCCTCTGTACGGCAAGCGCCACTTTCTGGTCTTCGGTATTGATGTCTTCCAGAATTTCACGGACTGATTTCTTTTCCAAGTCATTGTAGAGCGATGGTTGCTCTGAGATTTTTACGAACATAAGGCTATTTACTATTTGACGATTTACTATTTACTATTTACGATTTGTCACTTTCAGTTGTGATATTTGATGAGTCCTTCCATGGGGCTCTTGATGATTGCACCCAGTTGGATACCCATTTCTTTGGCAGCTTCTGCCAGAACTTCCTTGTAATAGAAGGCTACGGAACCGATGAAATGTACTTTTTGATGCTGATAGTCTTCATATTGCATGACATTGCGTTTAAGGAATGCCTTAAAGCTGTTCAGTACCAGAGCGCGTACACAAGGTTCACCCAGATTCTGTGCAAGAATGGTGACAAGCTTGCCAGGAAACGGTTGGGGAAAGGTTTACGGTAGACACGGTCGATGATATCAGCAGGTGTCAGGTCGAACTGTTTGAGGAATTTCTCTTTCAGCTCGGGTGTCATCTGATTTTTCAAGATATCGCCTACCAACAGTTTGCCCAAGCAGGCTCCGCTGCCTTCGTCTCCCAAGATGAATCCCAGAGGAGATACATTGGTGACAATGCTTTTTCCGTCATAATAACATGAGTTGGAGCCGGTCCCCATGATGCAGGCAATGCCTGAGTCATGTCCGCAGAGGCCACGTGCGGCAGCCAGCATATCGGTATTGACTTCCACTTCATTTTTCACACTGAGGTGTTTGGTTATGGCACGGTGCACCATACTTATCTTGTCGGGAAATCCGCATCCTGCACCATAAAAGTATACGGCATCCAGCTCACTTGTCTTCAGCTGAGGTAATAGCGCTGTTGCTATTTCATTACTGATTTCCTCTTCCGACTGAAAGAAAGGTTCGTCCCTTTCGTGAATATCTGTTGGAGAAGTACTCCATTCTCTACAACACACCAATCGGTCTTTGTAGAGCCACTGTCTGCTATTAGAATCATATAAATAATGTTTAATGATTAGGGATTAGGGGTTAGTGATTAAGGATTAGTGATTAATGGTAGGTGATACTGTTTCTTAATTATAGGCAACGTATTAATCACTAATCTTAATCACTAACCCTAATCCTTATATTTTGATATATATTTTTCGTTTGTACAACTGGTAGCCGATACACCAGTTAATGGCGATAAACAGCAGGGCAAAGGCAAGGGAACCGGCGGTTTCACCGAAAACGGGCATGAGGACTATATTGTATAAGAATCCGTGTATGCTGATGCTGCTGTTTCCCCACGGGAAACTGATACTACCGAAAAGTATGCTAAGTACGCCGCCCAATACATACATGAACAGCGGATTCACACCGAATGCCTCGAAAAACATGCTCCACTTCTTATAGCCTTTCACATCAATAATCCAGATAAGCAATGCCAGAAAACTGGATGCCAGTCCGCAAGTGACGAGTACGTAGGTAGGAGACCATATTTTCTTGTTGATGGGGCAACCGTAGCTTAGCAGGAAACCGGAGAAAGTAAGGATAACACCTACCAGCAACAGTGTGATAAGCTGCGAATTGAGAAATGAGGCACGGTCTTCCGACTTGTTGCCATCCAGCATCAGCCGCCCTACACAGAAGCCCAGCAACACATGTGCAATGGCAGGAATGGTGCTTAACAAACCTTCGGGATCTATGCCGTTATCCTTGTACATGTGTGCAGGGGTCAGGATGGCACGGTCTACCACGGAAAGAATGTTTGTTTCATTATAGGCGAAACCGTTGCCGCACATCAACAGTATGAAGTAGCCTGTCAATAGGCCGGCTATCAGATAAGGTATATGTTTATGCTTCATGGTTAGTGCAATGATGGAGGCTGCTCCGTAGCAAAGGGCCAGCCGTTGCATGACACCCAGAATACGGATACGGTCGAATGTCCAGACGGAAGCCCATAGCTTCTCTCCGAAACTGAGGTCGTCCGGAGCGGAGGCCCAGTAATAGCAGAAACGCGAGAACCAGCCGATAGCCATGCCTATAAGGAAAATGACGATGGTGCGTTTCAGTATCTTCATGCCGGCGGCGTGGCTGAACTCGAAGTTGTATTTCTTCAGGGAAATGTATGTGGAAATTCCCATGATAAACATGAAGAAGGGAAAGACGAGGTCGGTGGGGGTCAGACCATTCCACTCTGCATGCCGCAAGGGGGCATAGATATGTCCCCACGAACCGGGGTTGTTTACCATAATCATACCTGCGATGGTGACACCACGGAGAATGTCGAGTGCAAGGATGCGTTTACTTACTTTTGTACTGTTCATTGTAATATTTGTGTGTTAAGTTAATTATCAATCCTAATTATCAGCTGCCTTTGTACATTCGTCTACCAGATAGGCAATGGATACATAGGGGATACCTGAGTTTGTTGTCAATCCGATTTCACAAGTACGGCTGTTAGAGTAGCCTATATTCACTCCGGACGCTTCTATTTGCGGGCGGAGTTTGCGTAGGGCGTACGAGTTCAGCTCAGGATAGGTGAATCCCCGGTCTCCGGCAAAACCGCAGCAACCTACTTCTTCCGGCACGATGACTTTATTGGAGCAAAGGCGTGCAAGGGCTATAATGGTATCTGCCAGTCCCATTTTCCGCATGGAGCAGGTGATGTGGATTGCTACGGGGCGGTTAATAGGTGTGAAAATCAGCTTCTCACGTAAGAATGTATAGATGAATTCTGCAGGTTCATACAGTTTCATCTTCTTGATACATTCGCGCATGCGGTGCAGACAAGGGCTTTGGTCACAGAGGACGGGGTATTTGCCTTGTTCGCTGGCTTCCCA
>ENA-OQCX01001033-OQCX01001033.1-human-gut-metagenome-genome-assembly--contig:-NODE-1033-length-13518-cov-2.134717_pt1 | contig 13518 bp, 20 predicted proteins | sample MGYA00242762_ERZ504587 | MGnify/ENA primary metagenome ERZ504587 (study PRJEB26092, sample SAMD00036337) | human gut metagenome | host: Homo sapiens | study: EMG produced TPA metagenomics assembly of...
GTTTCATTTGACGGCCTTGTGTGTACTTCTCCTGCCATTCCACATAACGGGAGCAGCGCAGCAGATAATAACAATTCGTTTTTCATTGGGAAAAGAGGGGTTAGGGTTAGAGATTAGTGGTTAGCGGTTAGGGATTAACATTAAAAATAGCGGTAAATAATTAGCGCAATATACTGCACAGCCTACTAATCGCTAATCACTAACCGCTAATTACTATTTCATCATCCTTTTGCTTCCTGATACAGGAAGCGTTTGATAGATTTTTTGGGTGTCTTTTCAAATTCTTCGGGATATATCTTCATTTTGGAAATCTGGCTGTAAGCAGGCAGTTCTGCATTCAGAGCCACACGATTCTCTTCCATGACACGTTCTATATCGTCGTTGTTGAGGCCGTGGGCAAAGGCATCGTCAAAGTCGGGATATACCAGTCCCACGAGCTTTTCGTTCTGTTGTACGATGATGCTTTCAGCTACGTACGGCAGGTTGTTCAGCTTGTCTTCTATTTCTTCGGGGTAGATGTTCTGCCGTTTGGACCGAGGAGCATATTCTTGCTGCGTCCTTTGATGGTGACATTGCCTTCGGCATCCATCAGGCAAGGTCGCCGGTGTGCAGCCAACCGTCTTTGTCCACAACTTCGGCGGTAGCCTCTTCATTCTTGTAGTAGCCCAGCATGACGTTGGGACCGCGGCAGACAATCTCGCCGGGGATATTCTCCGGATCGGGAGAGAGAATCTTCACTTCCATGCGCGGAGCGGCTTTTCCGCAGGAACCGGGTTTGAAGCGCGTCCAGTCTTCGTAACAGATGATAGGACCGCATTCTGTCATACCGTAACCTACGGTATAGGGGAAGTCTATCATGCGCAGGAACTGTTCTACTTCCTGATTGAATGCCGCACCGCCGACAATGACTGTGGCAAAATTGCCGCCGAATGCCTGTACCATTTGCTCGCGTACGGTGGCTTTTATCTTGTCGTTAATGATAGGTACTTTCAGCAACAGTTTCATGGTAGGCGTTTCCAGCTTGGGCAATACACTCTTCTTGATAATCTTTTCGATAATGAGCGGTACGGCTACGATGAGGTTCGGCTTTATGTCGGCGAATGCTGGAAGATAATCTTCGGACTTGGCATACGGGTGAGGTAGTAGATGTGGCAACCTACGGAGAACTCATACAGGAATTCGAATGCCAATCCGTACATATGAGCCATCGGCAGCATGCATACCAGTTTGTCGCCGGCTTTCAGCGGCAGTACTTCGAAAGCGAATCGGGTATTGGACCACAGGCTGCGATAGGGGAGCATTACGCCTTTCGAGTAACTGGTAGTACCTGAAGTATAGTTAATGACCGCCAGCTCTTCGGGTTGGTCTTTGTGATAGTCGATGTGTTCCTTACGGAAGTTCTTGGGAAATTTCTTGCCGAATATCTCGTTGAGGTGATCGCGGGCGTAAGTAACCCGTTCGTTGCGCGAGACCAGCAAGGTGAAGTCCGTCATCATGAAGATACCTTCGAGCAACGGCATGGCGCTTTCGTTGAGATTTTCCCACACCTGGTCGCCGACAAAAAGAAGCTTGGCCTCGGAGTGGTTGACGATGTTATGCACATTGTCCGCCTTGAATTCGTGAAGAATGGGCACGATGACCGCACCATACGTCAGGGTAGCGAGGAAAGTGACTCCCCAATGCGAACTGTTACGTCCGCAGACGGCGATTTTATCGCCTTTTCTGATGCCGCTCGCTTCAAAGATGATATGCAGTTTTTCTATTTTGCGGGCTACATCCTTGTATTGCAGGGTGGCTCCCTTATAATCGGTCAGGGCATCCAGTCCCAGTTTTCCTTTATACTATTCTCTATATAGGCGATAAAACTTTGTTCCATTATATATTGCACATTTAGTTGAAAATTGTGCAAATATAAGGGTTTATGTAGAGAATGCAAACTTTTAGGGGGAAAAAGCATTTTATGCAAATTCCCCCTTTGAGCCTATTTATTGTTATCCAGATACCAGCGGTACATCCGCTCTACACCTTCTTCGATGTCTATTTTATGATGCCAGCCCAATGCGTGCAGCTTACTCGGGTCGGTAAGTTTGCGCATGGTCCCATCGGGTTTGGAAGTGTCGAAGGTCAGCTTTCCGCGATAACCCACAACGTTGACAATCAGTTCGGCAAGCCGGCGGATAGTAATTTCCTTACCTGTGCCGATGTTGATGTGGCAGTTGCGGATGTCCTTGTCTCCGGGGTTGCAGGTGTCTTTGAAGTCTACGTGCTCCATGACGAATACGCTGGCATCCGCCATTTCCTCGCTCCAGAGGAATTCGCGCAACGGAGTTCCCGTACCCCAAAGCCGGACTTCTTCTTCGCTGATGCCGTATTTGGAAAGTATGTTCAGTATCTCTCCGTTGCTGTTGCTGCCATTGATTCCTTCTACCGGACGCAGGTTCATGTCACGGCGTACGGCATCCCAGTCGCCTTGTTGCAGGCAGTGGGCCAGGTGTATCTTGCGAATCATGGCAGGAAGTACGTGGCTGCGTTCCAGGTCGAAGTTGTCGTTGGGACCGTAGAGGTTGGTGGGCATGACGGCAATGTAGTTCGTGCCGTATTGCAGGTTGAAACTCTCGCACATTTTCAATCCGGCAATTTTGGCAATGGCGTACGGTTCGTTGGTGTACTCCAGGGGCGAGGTGAGGAGTACGTCTTCTTTCATCGGCTGTTCGGCATCACGCGGATAGATACAGGTGCTGCCCAGAAAGAGCAGTTTCTTGACATTGTGGCGGAAACTTTCGCCTATAACATTCTGCTGTATCTGGAGATTCTTGTAAATGAAATCGGCACGGTAGATGCTGTTTGCCATGATACCGCCCACGAAAGCAGCGGCAAGGAATACGTATTCCGGCTGTTCCTCATCGAAGAAACGGCGGACGGCAACACCGTCCAGCAGGTCGAGTTCTTTGTGGGTTCTGCCCACGAGATTGGTATAGCCTTTCTCTTGCAGGTTTTTCCAGATAGCAGAGCCTACCAGTCCGCGATGCCCTGCGATGTATATTTTTGCGTTCTTGTGTAACATTGTTATAAAATGAATTGGTTTCAGACAGAAGAACAAAAGAACATATTCGGTTTATACTCTTTTTTATTTTCTCATATATATATGTTCTTTTGTTCTTCTGTCTGAAAAATTAAATTATCTGTTTCAGTCTTCTTTGCTTCTCAAATGCAGTTTCCGTACAAACTTCATGTCATGTTCCGCCATGATGTGTACCAACTCCTCAAAGCTTGTCTGCTGCGGATTCCAGCCCAGTAACGTTTTGGCTTTGGTAGGGTCTCCCAGCAACTGTTCCACTTCGGAAGGACGGAAATATTTGGGATCCACCTCTACCAGTACCTTACCGGTTTGGCTGTCAATACCCTTCTCGTTCACGCCTTCGCCTTCCCAGCGCAGTTCTATGCCGGTTTCCTTAAAGGCAAGTGTGGCAAATTCGCGTACGGTGTGCATCTCTCCGGTAGCAATCACGAAGTCTTCCGGCGTATCGTGTTGCAGGATAAGCCACATACATTCCACATAGTCTTTGGCATATCCCCAGTCGCGGCGTGCATCCAGATTGCCCAAATACAGTTTGTCCTGGAATCCTTGTGCAATGCGGGCGGCAGCAGCGTAATCTTGCGGGTAACGAAGGTTTCGCCGCGGCGCTCGCTTTCGTGGTTGAAGAGAATGCCGTTTACGGCGAACATTCCGTAACTTTCGCGGTAGTTCTTTGTAATCCAGAAACCGTATTGCTTGGCTACGCCGTAGGGACTGCGCGGGTAGAAAGGGGTAGTCTCCTTCTGCGGCACTTCCTGCACCTTGCCGAACAGTTCCGAGGTAGATGCCTGATATATCCTGGTTTTCTTTTCCAGACCGAGAATGCGTACAGCTTCGAGCATGCGCAGCGTACCTATAGCATCTGTTTCGGCGGTATATTCGGGTACATCGAACGAGACCTTTACGTGGCTCTGTGCAGCAAGGTTGTATATCTCGTCCGGCTGCACTTGCTGGATAATGCGTATCAGCGAACTGCTGTCCGTCATATCTCCATAATGCAGGTTGATAGTTCGCTTCTGCTTCATGTCGCGCACCCACTCATCAAAATACAAGTGCTCGATGCGTCCGGTATTGAACGAAGATGAGCGGCGCAATATGCCGTGTACTTCATATCCTTTTTGCAACAGGAATTCTGCGAGGAACGAACCGTCCTGTCCGGTTATTCCGGAGATTAGAGCTTTTTTCATTGTTTCTGGTATTATACTTTTTTTTGATTGTTGCATATTTCGTCCTGCAAAAATCGTAATTTATTGTGAGACAACAAAGCCAATGCGGTAAATGATTTTGAGATTATTTTTGCTTTATACCGAGAGTAGCGTCCGGATGATTGCCGGGAAGCAGATATGACATCGTTTTTCTGTGTCAATCCTTTATGAAAAAATGAATTAATTTCAAATTTGATACGAACAAACAGACGTTATTTTTTGTTTTAATAACAAAGATAAATTATACAAGTATATGGAGAATTTAAATAAAACAGACATTGGACTGATAGGGCTGGCCGTGATGGGCGAGAATCTTGCATTGAATATGGCGGACAAGGGCTGGCGGGTTTCGGTTTATAACCGTACGGTTCCGGGGATTGAAGAAGGTGTGGTAGAACGTTTTATAAACGGACGCGCACAGGGTAAAAGTATTGAAGGATATACGGATATAGCTCATTTTGTGGAGTCTGTAGCCGTTCCGCGCAAGATAATGATGATGGTTCGTGCCGGTAGTGCGGTAGACGAACTGATGGAGCAGCTTTTCCCGTTGCTCTCTCCGGGAGATATATTGATAGACGGCGGCAATTCCAACTATGAAGATACCAATCGCCGTGTGGCATTGGCCGAAGCGAGAGGCTTCCGTTTGTGGGAGCAGGTGTTTCCGGCGGTGAAGAGGGTGCATTGAATGGAGCTTCTATCATGCCGGGCGGTTCGGTAAGCGCCTGGGAAGAAGTGAAGCCTGTTTTGCAGAGTATTGCTGCCAAAGCATCCGACGGCACGCCTTGCTGCCAGTGGGTGGGACCGGCCGGTTCGGGACATTTTGTCAAGATGATTCATAATGGCATCGAATATGGCGATATGCAGCTTATTTCCGAAGCCTATTGGGTGATGAAGAACCTGCTGAAGCTGGATAACGGAGAAATGTCTTCGGTCTTTTCGCAATGGAATGAGGGCAAATTGCGTAGCTATCTTATTGAAATTACTGCTAATATCTTGCAGCATAAAGATAAGTCGGGCGGTTATCTGATAGATAAAATACTGGATACAGCCGGACAAAAAGGTACGGGCAAATGGTCGGTAATCAATGCTATGGAGCTTGGTATGCCGTTGGGGCTGATTGCCACGGCTGTTTTTGAACGCAGCTTGTCGGCTCAGAAAGAACTGCGGAAGTCGGCTGCCGGGCATTTTACCTGCGGCGCACGGAGGTGGTATACAACAAATCCGAAATGGTAGGAGATATTTATTCGGCGCTTTATGCATCCAAACTGGTGTCTTATGCTCAAGGCTTTGCTGTATTGCAACGTGCTTCGGACTCTTTCGGATGGAACCTCGACCTGGCTTCCATTGCCCGTATGTGGCGTGGCGGTTGCATCATCCGCAGTATCTTCCTCAATGATATTGCAGCCGCTTTCGAGCGGAGTGAGAAACCGCAGCATCTTCTTCTTACTCCTTATTTCAGCAATGAGATGAAACAACTGCTCTCCGGCTGGAAACATCTGGTGGCACAGGCTATGAAAGAGGAACTTCCGGTTCCTGCATTTTCATCGGCATTGAATTATTTTTATTCACTCGTCTCCGCCAACTTACCGGCGAATATGATTCAGGCACAGCGCGATTATTTCGGAGCGCACACCTTTGAGCGTGTGGACGGACTGCGTGGGCAGTTCTTCCATGAAAACTGGACAGGACACGGCGGAGAAACGAAGTCGGGAACCTATAACGTGTAGTCTTTCTTTAGTGTGAAGATTACTGAAATTCCCCTACAAACATAAAGCTATGAGTAAATTTGTGATGATAATTTTCGGCGCTTCCGGTGACCTGACGAAGCGCAAGTTAATACCGGCATTATATAATCTGTACAAGGATAACCGCCTGCCGGAAGGTTTTGCTGTTTTAGGCATCGGACGTACCGGATACCGGGATGATACCTACCGTGCTTATATACGGACGGAAATGGAACGTTTTGTGGCTTCGGAAGAACATGCCGGCGGACGTATGACTGATTTTTGCAATCATCTGTACTATCTTTCGCTTAATCCGGCCGAGGCTGCCGATTATGGAAATCTGGATGCCCGTCTCCGGGAACTGACGGGTGAGCAGGAGCCGGATGGCATGTTGTACTATCTGGCAACACCGCCGTCGCTGTATGGTGTGATTCCTCTTCATCTTAAGACTGCCCGCCTGAACCGTCCTCATACGCGTATCATCGTCGAGAAGCCTTTCGGTTATGATTTGGAATCTGCCGTGAACTGAACCGTATCTATGCTTCCGTATTCGAGGAGCATCAGATTTACCGTATAGACCATTTCCTGGGTAAAGAGACTGCGCAGAACATTCTGGCTTTTCGTTTTGCCAATGGCATCTTCGAGCCGCTTTGGAACCGTAATTACATTGACTATGTAGAGATTACCGCAGTAGAGAATTTGGGTATCGAACAGCGTGGAGGGTTTTATGAAGGAACCGGAGCATTGCGTGATATGGTACAGAATCACCTCATTCAGTTGGTAGCGCTTACCGCGATGGAACCGCCGGCAGTTTTCAATGCCGATAATTTCCGCAACGAGGTGGTAAAAGTATATGAATCTCTCTCTCCCTTGACAGAAGAAGACCTGAACGAGCACATTGTCCGTGGGCAATATACCGCGTCTGCGACCAAGCCCGGTTATCGTGAAGAGAAGAACGTAGCTTCCGATTCCCGTACCGAAACTTATATTGCCATGAAAATAGGCATTGACAACTGGCGGTGGAGCGGCGTTCCTTTCTATATACGTACCGGAAAACAGATGCCGACCAAGGTGACTGAAATCGTGGTACACTTCCGCGAGACACCTCATCAGATGTTCCGTTGTGAAGGCGGCCACTGCCCGCGTGCCAACAAACTGATTCTGCGTTTGCAGCCCAATGAGGGTATTGTGCTGAAGTTCGGAATGAAAGTTCCGGGACCGGGGTTTGATGTGAAACAGGTGATGATGGACTTCAGTTATTCCGATTTGGGCGGTCTGCCCGCCGGAGACGCGTATGCCCGCCTGATTGAAGACTGTATACAGGGAGACCAGACACTCTTTACCCGTAGCGATGCCGTGGATGCGTCATGGCGTTTTTTCAATCCTGTGCTGAAGTATTGGCAGGAACATCCGGATGCACCGCTTTACGGTTATCCCGTGGGAACGTGGGGACCTTTGGAAAGTGAAGCTATGATGCGCGAACATGGGGCCGAATGGACTAACCCGTGTAAGAATTTGACGAATACTGATGAATATTGTGAATTATGAAAAGTTATGTATATCCTGCTGCAACCTCGACTGCACGTGCTCTTATCCGGTATATAATCGATATGATGAACCGGGAGCCGGAGCGGATTTTTTACCTTGCTTTCAGCGGAGGAACGACTCCTTCCCTTATGTTCGACATTTGGGCGCATGAGTCAGAGAAGAGACTCCTTGGATGCGGATGCGGATTTTCTGGGTGGACGAACGGTGTGTATCCGTCAGCGACTCGGACAGTAATTACGGTACTATGCTGCGTTTGCTGTTGCAAGAGGTAGGCATGCCCGATGAATATGTATACCCCATTCATGGTGATTGCCGTAGTCCGGCGCAAGAGGCAAAACGTTATTCGGATTTGGTTTCCGGTACGGTTCCTTTGCGCCGGGGGTTCCCTACTTTTGACATAGTGCTGTTGGGAGCAGGTGATGACGGACATACTTCTTCCATTTTCCCCGGTCAGGAGTATCTGCTCTCTTCTTTCATCCGTATGAAAAGAGTATAAATCCTTATAACGGGCAGCCGCGTATTGCCATGACGGGATGTCTGCTGTTCAGTGCCAGAAAACTTATATTCTTGATAACGGGCAAGAACAAGACGGAAGTTGTTTATGACATTCTGAAATCGGGCGATACCGGTCCGGCTGCCTACGTGGCGCATCATGCCGCGGATGTGGACATCTTTACCGACATAGAAATTGACGGATAAGCGGTTACCCTTTTGAGGTTCCGCTTTCCAGTATGCTTACGATGGAGAAGAGTGTGAAGCAGATACCGCCCAATCCTGCCAGTACACGTGCCGGTACAAAGTAGACTTCGTGTATGCTTGCCATTTCAAAAAGGAAAGCAGACAGGAACAGACAGAGTAGTGCGGTAAATACGGGTATCAAGGGAATTCGGTTTGCCAGTTTGAAAGTGTTGCGCCATATTGCTGCCAGGAGTATGACTTTGCTTGAAATGCTGTAGCAAACCAATCCCAGGCCTATCATTATATACCCTATGGAAGATTCGGCAGGGTTCGGGTTTTTCAGTATCAGTAGCCCCCAAAGGATGCTGAGTGTTCCCATGGCAAGTACCATTACAGGCCACCATTTACGTTCTGCATGCGAGTAACTGTTACGTATTTGGCGTACGATAGTTGCCACCAATGCCACGAGGCTTGTACAGATGCAGGCTATTCCTGCCATGACATGTCCTGCCACATAATAGGCGTTGTGCACATCGCTTTTTGCAAGCAGCTGGAATGTCCATATCCATGTGGCAAGTGCCAGCAATGCCGCAACAACTATAAGAAGCTTACCTTGTGTGCCGTTAAAGGCTTGTGGGGGCACATCGTTTTCCGTCGTTTGGGAATTGGCAGGTATAAGGGTGAACCGGGTGGAAGAAGTGGCGGTCGTTGCCACGCAGGCAGTGATGAAAGCTACGCCGCAGATTACATGTCCGGCTACGAAATGACTGGCGGTGGCAGCTTCGCTGATATATTCCCAGCCGCAGATGAAAGTCAGTAGGGCAGCCAGATAGCCAAGCACGGGCAGAGCGTACAGGACAACCGTATTGTATGTGTGAATAATCTGCCGGATAATGGTAGCTGCTGTTGCAAACAAGGCAATGCAAATCATTCCTAATGACATTACTACCGGACCGGCAACGTTTTTTGCCGGGTCCGTTCCCATATCAAGTACAAAAGCTCCGTAACCAAAACAAAACAGGGCCATCAGCAGAGGGATGGTGCGAAAGAGAACACTGATTCCGTAATTCATAATTATTTTCTATTAAAGTTTTCCCCTCTAACAGCAGCATTATGACTTTGTTTCTCATTTTAAGCTTTATTCATAGGATATAATACTTTGACAGTCCGGTTTAGGGTGCAAGGCGGTTTATCTCCCATTTTTCGGAGTTTGGACACGATAGGCCGGAAGCGGACTTTTCTTCGTGGAGAGTATATTCGAAACGGTCGTGCAGCCTGCTTTCCCGTCCCTGCCAGAATTCGAAGCGGTGGGGGTGACGCAAAACCGCCCCAGTTGTCGGGACGTGGTACGGTCTGTCCGGTCATCCTGGCAGCTTCCTTTACAAAAGCGCGGATTATTTCCGTCCGGCTGCTGATGACGTGACTTTGGGGGGATATTCTTGCGCCGATCCGGCTTTTGTAGGGTCGGGTGGAGAAGTAAGCGTCCGATTCTTGAGGAGTGCATTTCTCCGCTTTTCCTTCGATATGTACTTGTCTTTCCAGCTTATGCCAAACGAAAGAGAGGGAGATGTAGGGATTGGCTGTGAGTTGCCGTCCCTTACGGCTTTCGTAATTGGTGAAGAAGATGAGTTTACCGTTTTCCACGCCTTTCAGCAGTACGGTGCGGGTAGAGGGCCGTCCGTCCGGTGAGACGGTGGCTACAATCATGGCGGTAGGTTCGTTCTCGCCGCAATGCAGGCGTCGTTGAGCCAGCGGGCGAATTGCTCGAAGGGATTCTCCGAGATAGTATTCCGGGTGAGCTTGCCTTTCTTATATTCTTTTCGTATGTCCGAGAATTGGGAATCCATATAATTACTGTTTATTATTATAACAATGAAAGAGCGAAAGGGTTGAAATACGGATACGTTAACCGCTAAAAATATCTTTTTTTTTCTTTGTTCTTTATCTTGTAATAATAATTCTTCTCAATTTCGTTATGTGTTTCCGTTCTATAGGACGATTTCATGTAAATAATGTTTATATTTGTACTTCAATTACAAACATTGTTTATATGAGCGACAGACAACAATTCATTATAGATTGCACATCTCTTATTCCTGTTATAGGAACTTTGGTTTTAATAAAAATAGCTAACGAACAAATGGTTACCATGGTTGCTGCTTATGTACTTTGTGGCGAACTTTTGGGTGTGTTGATCAGTAGAATATTGAGGTTATATTATATTGATGTGGCTTTCGTCTGGTTGGGTGGAATTATGCTTTGGCTGTGGTATTGGTTCGGAGTACAGCCCAGCTATATGGGGTGATAGAGCATCAGCTGCAAGTGTGGATAGGACGTCTTGTAATTCAAGTTATCAAATGGACAGACGATTAATCGGAAGAAGTTGATATTCACAAAATTAGTATTTAATAGGTCTATAATAAAAGCACTTCCAACGTTCGCTTACGGAGGAAGTGCTTTACATAAAAACTAAACTAGACTTAACTAAACTATTCTATTGGGGGAGTTTCACAACTCCTATCTGTTCGCGGCAAAGGTAAAAAAACATCTTTTAATATGCAATAGGATATTATTAGAAATAGCCCGATTTCAATAAAATATAACCTATAAGGGTATTTTTAACTCCTTTTATTAAGAAAATCTTGGAATATTTGTTTATAACTGTCACTGACGGGGATATAATTCTTGCCAAAGACAATACGTCCACGGTCGATGATACGTATTTTGTCTTTTTGGACGATATAGGAACGATGCACGCGTATGAAGCGTGAAGCAGGCAGAAGTTCTTCTATGGACTTCATGCTCATGAGTGAGAGAATGGGTTTGGGAGAGTTCTCCTCATAGATTTTGATATAATCTTTCAAGCCTTCGATGTAAAGAATATTTTTGAGTTCCACTTGTATCAGTTTGTAATCACTTTTTACGAAGATGCTTTCAATTTCCTCTTGGGGCTGTTGCAGCAGTTCGAACCACTTCACTGCTTTATTGGCGGCTTGCAGAAAGTCTGCATACGAGATGGGTTTCAGCAGATAATCGAGGGCGTTGACCCTATACCCGTCTATGGCATATTGGTCGAAAGCGGTGGTGAAAACGATACGGGTATGTGTATCTACCATTCTGGAGAATTCCAGGCCGTTGAGTTCGGGCATTTGGATATCAAGAAAAAGAAGGTCGACACGTTTGTCCGGCAAGTCGCTCATCGCTTGCACTGCACTGGAGTATTTGCCGGTAAGCTCCAGAAACGGGGTTTTGTTGACGTAGCTCTCCAAAAGGTTCAGGGCCAGCGGTTCGTCATCTACGATTGCGCACTTCAGATTCATGTTGTCAGTAATTGATTGTTAAAACCGATTTATATTCTTTTCCGTCCTCACTTATGCCGTGCTTCCATGCGTACCGGCTGGGATAGTCAGTTCCAGACGCTTGCCTACTTGTTCCAGTCCGATGCCGCTGCCGCTTTTGTCGGCTTCGCTCTTGGGGTGGTAGCTGTTGGTGATTTCGCAACGTACTTCATGCACGTTCTCGCTGAAATATATACGGATATGGCTGGGCTCGGTGGGAGAGATGCCATGCTTGAAAGCATTCTCTATGAGGGAGATGAATATCAGCGGGGCAATCTCCGTAGGCTGTCGGGACGAATATCGAACGCGTTTCAACAGTGACGTTGGACGAGAGACGGATGCGCATCAAGGCGATGTAGTTCTTGATGAAATCCATTTCCTTGCCTAAAGTTACGAAGTTCTGCTGATTGTCGTAAAGGACATGGCGCAATAAACGGCTCAGTTCCTGTACGGCTGTTTGTGCCTTATCCGTATCAAAGGCAATGAGTGCGTAGATATTGTTCAGCGTGTTGAGCAGGAAATGCGGGTTGAGCTGGTTGCGGAGATTCTTTAATTCGGCTTCCGTGCGACTTTTTTCGGCTTCGCGGCGGGCGGCTTCCACCTGCACCCAACGTCCGCTGAGGCGAATGGCCGCACTCAACCTACGGTAAGTATCATGGAAAAGAAATCGCGCATGATGAATATCCACTTCGGCGGACCGATGTGCCTTTGGCCCTCACCGTCGGCTTTTGCGTAGGTGTGGAATGCGTACTCCTGCCAAAAGTGTACACCGGCTGTAACGCAAGCTATCAGCAGTATGTTCAGCAGGAGATACTGCCGTATGCGCCCCTCGAACAGATAACGGGGAATGAGGAAGCAGTAATTGCAGTAGAATACGATAAGAAAAGATAGCGGAACAATGCTGCCATGGCGCAGGTAGTCCATCCATGTAATGGTGAAACCGCTGCGTGTCATCATCACGAAAGGAAAAGCAAATACAATTCCCCAGCCGATGATATGAATCAGGCTCGATGATGCGCGACGTCGAGTAGAGAATTTGTTTCATACAAATGCAAAGATAGTTTTTTTTAGCGATAAGCGATTATCACTCGTATCGTATTGCTTCTATCGGGTCTAAGTCTGCTGCTTTCTTTGCAGGATACCATCCGAAGAACACTCCTGTCACCGTACAGACGGCAAAGCTGAGGAATACGCTCCATGCCTGTATATAAATAGGCCAATGGGCTGCGCTCTTCACAATCCAGCTTGCGCCGCAGCCGATGATGACGCCGATGAGGCGCCGGTGATGCTGATGAGGATGGCCTCGATGAGGAATTGCGACAGGATGTCCACTCCTCTGGCACCCACACTCATGCGCAGACCGATTTCACGGGTGCGCTCCGTTACGGATACATACATGATGTTCATGATGCCGATGCCGCTACCACCAGCGATATGCCGGCGATGCAGGCGAGGAGAGTAGTCATCAGGTCGGTGGTGGTGTTCAGCATCGAGCTGAGCTCCTGCTGGCTGCGTATGGTGAAATCATCGTCGTCGCTGTCCTTCAGTTTATGGTTCCGGCGCAGAATTCCGGTGATTTCTTCGGTGGCGTTGTCCGTCATGTCCTCGGTGAGTGCGGATGCGAAGATACCTTGCAGATAGGTCTGTGCCAGCAGGCGTTTCATTACGGTGGTGTAGGGGGCAAGTACAACGTCGTCCTGGTCCATGCCCATGCTGTTGTATCCTTTGGCTTTCAGTACGCCCGTCACGCGGAAAGGCACTTGGTTGAAGCGGATAATGCGTCCTACGGGGTCTTCTCCGTTGGGGAAAAGATTATCCTGTATTGTCTTGCCGATGACACATACTTTGGCGGAAGTCTGTATGTCGGTTTCCGTAAACATCGTGCCGTTCTCCACCGTAAGCTGGCGGATTTCAAGGTAGTCCGTGCCTACGCCGCTTACGGATGAGGG
>ENA-OQCX01001034-OQCX01001034.1-human-gut-metagenome-genome-assembly--contig:-NODE-1034-length-13506-cov-3.279169_pt1 | contig 13506 bp, 28 predicted proteins | sample MGYA00242762_ERZ504587 | MGnify/ENA primary metagenome ERZ504587 (study PRJEB26092, sample SAMD00036337) | human gut metagenome | host: Homo sapiens | study: EMG produced TPA metagenomics assembly of...
GTGCCGGACAGCTTTGTGCAGACGCAGACCTGTTCCTGGGCGAGTACAAGGGCGGCCCGGTGGATCAGATCGCCATTGATAAATATTGATAAGGACAGAAAAACGTGAGCAAACCGCTGAAGGAAGATTATATCATCCGCATCAAGAGCCGCATTGAGCAGCATGTGAAAGAGCCTGTGGAGCAGGAAGAAAAGGAAGAGTTTGTGGAGCTGATGACCCGCGGCCAGTTCGTGCAGAAGGGCGGCAGCTACTACATTACCTATAAAGAGACCGAGACTACCGGCTACGAGGCTGCACTACCACCCTGAAAATTGCCGCCGACGCAGCCGCGTGGCGATGCTGCGGTTTGGCAAGGGTGGCGGGGCCGGCACCCAGCTGCTGATCGAAAAAGGCAAGCGCAACCTCTGCCACTACGAGACAGGCTACGGCTCTATGACGCTGGGCGTGACCGCCGACGAGATCGAGTGCGGCCTGACCGAGAAGGGCGGCACCGCAAGGTTCGGCTACCTGCTGGATGCCAACAGCGCCGAGCTTGTGAGCCGCAACCGCCTTGAAGTGACCGTGACCCACGTAAACTGAGATATTTCCCAGACTGTGAAAGGAACCAGACCAATGACTGAATTTGAAAAGATCTACCAGAACTATAACCCCCGTCAGGCTGCGCTGGACGAGGCACGCACTCTGCTGACCGCTGCCGCCAAGGCCGCCATGGCCGATGGTGCTCTGCCGGAAGCTGAACTGCCCGCCTTCATCGTGGAGATCCCCGCCGATACCAAGAACGGCGATATCGCTCCAACATCGCCATGGCCGGTGCACGCAGCTGGCGCAAGGCTCCCAAGATGATCGCCGATGCGCTGCTGGCACACCTGCCTCCATCGAGAACAGTGTGTTTGCCAAGGTGGAAGTGGCCGGCCCCGGCTTCATCAACCTGTTCCTCGCCCCCTCCTTCTGGGCCAGCGTGGTGCTGGGTGCCTGCTCCAACAAGGAGTACGGCCGCACCGACCACGGCAAGGGTGCCAAGTACAACGTGGAGTTCGTTTCTGCCAACCCCACCGGCCCCATGCACATGGGCAACGCCCGCGGCGGCGCTCTGGCGATTGCCTGGCCGCTGTGCTGGACTGGTCCGGCTATGATGTGACCCGCGAGTTCTACATCAACGATGCAGGCAACCAGATCCAGAAATTCGGCAAGAGCCTGGCCGTCCGCTACCTGCAGCAGTTCTGCGGCGAGGAAGCCTATCCCCTGCCCGCTGAATGCTATCAGGGCGGCGACATCAAGGTGCTGGCCGGTGAGTTTGCCGAGATCAACGGCGACAAGTACGTTGCAGCCTGCTCTGGGCTGGACGAAGAGGCCCTCTTTGCCAGCGAAGCCTTTGAGACCCTGAAGAACGCTCTGGTGGATTACGCCCTGCCCAAGAACATTGCCGCCCTCAAGCGCGACCTGGCAAGTACCGCATCGATTACGATGTCTGGTTCCACGAGAGCACCCTGCACGAATCCGGCGCTGTCCTGGATGTTGTGAACAAGCTGCTGGAGCTGGGTGCCTGCTACAAGGCCGAGATGGTGCCATCATGTACCGCAGCGCCCAGTATGCTGCCAAGTACGGCACCGTGAACAAGAAAAAGACCGAGGACGGCACCGAGGAGGAAGCCAAGGACGAAGTCCTCGTCCGTGCAAACGGCATCCCCACCTACTTCGCCGCCGACATTGCCTACCACTACAACAAGCTGGCCACCCGCGGCTTTGCCAAGCCATTGATGTCTGGGGTGCCGACCACCACGCCACGTTGCCCGCATGAAGGGTGCCATGGATGCCATCGGCCTGAACGGCAATGATCTGGATGTTGTGCTGATGCAGATGGTCAACCTGATGCGTGACGGTCAGCCTGTCCGGATGTCCAAGCGCACCGGCAACGCCATCACCCTGACCGACCTGCTGGAGGAAGTGCCCATCGACAGCGCACGCTTCCTGTTCAACATGCACGACGCAGGCAGCGGCATCGACTTTGACCTGGATCAGGCCGTCAAGACCGACAACGACAACCCCGTGTACTATGTCCAGTACGCACACGCCCGCATCTGCTCCATCCTCAAGAAGATGGAGAGCGAGGGCGTAGCCTTTGCCGGTGCCGAGCAGGTGGATGCCACCCTGCTGACCGACCCCAGCGAGATGGACCTGATCCGGATGCTGGCCGCCTTCCCGCAGGAGATCGTTATGGCTGCCGAGAAGTATGACCCCAGCCGCATCAACCGCTTTGTCATTGATCTGGCAAGCGCCTTCCACCGCTTCTACGGCAACTGCCGCATCCAGGGTGCAGATCCCGCCGTGCAGCAGGCCCGCCTGGCCCTGTGCATCGGTGTGAAGAACGTTATCTTCAATGTGCTGACCATGTTCAAGATCAATGTCCCTGAGAAGATGTAAAAGATAATGAGAAAGGGCTGTTGCAAAACAGTGCCAACGAAAAGATGAGATAGACTTCCCCGAAAGGGGGTGTCTATCTCATTTTTTATTGTATGCTGAGCCTTCAATGAACCTGCTGCAACAGGCTCCAGGAAAGCTCTGCAAGTACCAATCACTCCCCCAAAGCCCATGAATCCCTGATTGGGAAGTGCGCAAAAGCCCATATATATCACAGGACTCGGTTCTTTTTGTATCTTCCGTATAAAAAAACTCTCTGTTTTTGTGTTCTCTCACAAAGCATGTCCCATTATATTGACTTTGTATTTTCATCTACTGTAAAATATTTTGCGTAAAGCGTCATATTCATTCGCATTATGACGCTCATCGGACAGGTCTTTTACGAAATGCAAATGCAAAGGAGGATTTTCTTATGAAAAAGCGTCTACTCAGCTTATTTCTGACATTCAGTATGCTGCTGACCTTTTTCCCTGTGGGCACTGTCACTGTTTTTGCAAGCGATTCCCCTATGGCATATACAGATGGTTCTTATCAGTTTATCCTCAATGCTGACAATACTGCAACAATAACAAAGTATACGGGCAATGAATGTAGGATCACGATCCCGGTTCAGGTAGCACAAGGCACTCAAACATATCCTGTATCAAAAATCGGAGACCGGGTATTCTGCAATTACAAGTACTTCCTGACAAGTGTCCAGATCCCCGACACTGTAACAGAAATTGGCAGCAATGCTTTTTATAATTGCACCTCACTGAAAAGCGTTACTATTCAGGACAATAAACCATCCTGCGTGAAAAAGATTGGCCGCCAGGCTTTATGTTTTGCAGCGAATTGACAGATATTTCCATTCTTGATTCTGTAACAGAGATCGGTTCTGAGGCTTTTCATCATTGCGAAGAATTAGATACTGTCACCATTCCAGAGGGTGTAACATCCGTTGCAGACGGCATGTTCAGTTATTGTTACAGCTTGCACACCGTTACTCTTCCAGACAGCGTAACTGCCATTGAAGAGCGGGCTTTTACCGGAACTGCATTGACTCAAATTCATATTCCTGCCAATGTGGCACAGATCGGAACCGATGCATTTTCCGAATGTTTCGCTCTCTCAACGATCACATCAGACAGCGAAAACTATCCGACAATAGACAATGTGTTGTACGAAAAAGCAGCAAATGGTGATTACACCTTAGTTCGTTATCCTTCTCGAAGGGTGGATCCTGCTTTCAAAATACCCAATGCTGTGGCAAGAATTGATACTCATGCTTTTGACTGTTGTTCGTATCTGGCATCTGTGAAGATGCCAGACTCTGTGATTTCTATTGGAACGGGTGCCTTTATGAATTGTTCCGCTCTGCAAGACATTGAACTCTCATGCAGGATCACAGAACTTTCGGAATCAGTTTTTGCAGGTTGTATCAGTTTAAAGAGCGTCGATATTCCAGAGGGTATCACACAGATCCTCGATGATGCTTTTGCTGGCTGCGAGCAGCTCGAACGGATCGCGATTCCCAGCAGTGTAACCAAAATTCCCGAGTCGGCATTTTCCTCTTGTGAAAATTTGAAAACTGTGGAGTATTCAGGCTCTCGTTCTCAATGGAACGCTATTTCCACGAATTCTGGCCTACAAAATGTCCCTGTAGCACCTGGTTCTATTGATGTTACGGTAACCAGCGACATCCGTACCGTTACTGCCAAGGTTGATGGCAGCAGCGTTCCCATCAACGATGGCAAATTCATTGTCACGATCGGTAAAACAGTGGAATTGACCGTCAGCGATCCCCAATACAGAGATCGTTATACCTGGGCAGGGGGCAGCGGCACTGTGAGTGCAGACAATACCACCTATACTTTTGTTGCAGGTCAGGATGATACAGCCGTAACTCTGGCCACTGTTGAACACACAAATTATGACACCGGTGATTTCACCATCAGCGGTCTAGCGGACTATTCCTATGGGGACAATATCGATATCAGGATCGAGCCCAAGGATACACGCATCACAGATTACATTGTAAGATATGTCAGGAACGCAGGCACCTCAAACGAAGAAGAATTCAATGAGCTTCCAAAAGATGCCGGAACATACACCCTGCGAATCATTCAGGGTGATACCGTCCGAATCGACATTCCGGAAAAGATTACGATCCACCCCGTTACCATCACCAATGATACTTTCCAGAACGAACTCGCTGTCACCCTGCCAGAGAACGCTGTGGAAGAGGAAGGCAATGATCATACGGCCACAGTGACTGTCCGGGCGGACAGCAGGCTGAATGCTCTTTTACAATCTGACGAGATCAAACTTGAGATTGTCTATCTCAACGATATGGGAGAAGAAGTCGTTGCCCCCACAAAAGCAGGCAGGTATACCGTAAAGGTAAAGATCCATTCCAATAGTCCCAATCTGATCTCTGCCATCGTGGACGGAGGCACGTTTGAAATTCGTCAAAAAGCTGCTCCCATTGTTCCCACTGCAGAGCTTTATCCCCTGACCATTAAGAATGCTGCCGTTCTCATTGAGCATGATGGCGAAGAGATTCATGCTGAGAGAAACGAGATTGGTGATCTGGTTGCAAAGGTGCCTGAAAACGCCAGTGTAACTGTCACCTACATCAGCCAGAGCGATGCCATTGCGTTCGATCAATGGTTGGTCAGCGGTTTGGACGATTCGATCGATGTCAAACAAAATCCATTGCGCTTTCAAATGCCCGCAGGTGAAAAGGGTGTAACGATTGAAGCCATGACAAAAGATGCTTCCATCGAAGATGGTGGTTCTGGCATTCTGGGCACCGTTATGTTCATTGGTGCTGCCGCCGTGCTGACATGGCAGGGCTGCCGAATCGGCACGGAGCTTTATCTGAAGCGTATTCTCCCCGATGGCGCAGCGATCCCCGCCAATGCCACCGAACTTGCCGAACTGGTGTGGGATGATGCCGCAAGCCTGTTCCCGCTGCTGCGTTGGACACGGATGCCACTGACGCACAGAAGGCTCTCACCTGGGCTTCTGAGAACCAGCTGCTTCCTTCCAATAAAACTGCAGATGCTTCTGTAAGTTACTGGGAAGTGATCCAGATCTGGCGCAAGGCGCAGACACTCAAGAACTAACCCCTGGCAGGCAGAAAGCCCCTGACGATTACACTGTCAAGGGGGCTTCCTGCTGTTTATTGGTGAACCCAATAGAGTGTTCACGATCTTCTTCGTTTTTTTATGATGTACACCACCGGCCTGAAAGTCATGGGCACCTTCTCTTTTTACCGCTTCGCGTGGCGCTCGCCCATGGGGATGACATCACAAAAGACGCACCGGCTCTTGGTGGAAAGGGCCACATCCTTGTGGTAGCAGCCAAAGAACCACTTTTCGTAGGTCAGCTTCAACAGGACCTTATCAAGAAACAGGTGCAGGCGGTTGGATTCGCCCACCGCGAGGGAAGTAAAATCAAGGAATCTGCTTGGGGCATCGTGGGTCAGCACATAATCTACCTGCCAGCCGTTTGCTTCGAGATTGGCCTCACAGGCGGCGTATTCCTCATCGCTGGGCATCTCCTGCGGCCACCAGTTGTATCCGGCCTCCCGCTCTTCCTTGTCGGGGCTCTCGGTGCCGCCGAAGCAGAGGTATTTCTTTCCCTCCAGCTCCAGCACGCTGCCACGGCAGACATGGTACACATTGCCGCCCAAAGCCTGGACCCTGCCGCCAAACCGCTCCTCGACGGGGTACTGGGCCAGCAGGTCGTAATTCTCGTGGGCACCATCAAGGAAAAGCAGGGTATAGGGGCGCTTGCGCAGCCAGTCGAGCTTTTTCTGTTCCTCCTTGCTGCCATCCCACACAAAGCCGAAATCGCCCAGCACCACCACAATGTCCCGTTTGCCCAGCCAGCGGAGCCTGCCGTGCTTGAAGCGGTCAAGCTCGCCGTGGGTGTCGCCTGTCAGATATACCATAGTCCCCTCCTGCCGCTTTGTGAAACCGTGGCAAAACCCTTGTCTCTGCGCGGCAAACCTGTTATTATTAAAGGAGCGAATCTTTGTTCGCCATTCTTTGTCATTTCCGGGCGCAGCGCCCGTATTTTATATATTATCGCTTTTTGAAGGAATTGTCCACATGAAACGTATTTTTGCACTGCTTTTATCCCTTGCCGTCCTGTTCAGCTGCCTTGCCGTGACGGCCGGAGCCATGTTCGACCCCAGCACGGTCTACGATGTCAAGGCCCAGAGCGCCTATATCGTGAACACCGACACCAACATCATCGTCTATGAAAAAGACAGCGAGAAGCAGGTGTCCGCCGGGGGCCTGACGAAATATATGACCATTGCGCTGGTGCTGACCAACTATGCCGACCAGCTGGACAGCACGTTCACGATGCCTTTTGCCATCTCGGACTATGTCCACAACACCGACAATGCGACATGCGCTCGGGCGAGACCTTTACCTACCGGGAAGCCCTTTACGCCATGGTGATGCGCAACGCCAATGAGGCCGCCATGGGTCTGGCCTACGAGCTCTCGGGCGGCGACCTGGCAGGTGGGTGAGCCAGATGAATACCCTTTCCCAGCGCATCGGCACCACCAACAGCACCTGGACAGATGCCTGCGGACTGGACAGCGGCAACACCACCACTGCCGTGGACATGTACCTGATCCTGCGCTACCTGATGAGCTTTGATGCCTTCAAGGAGATCTCCGCCGCCCCCACCTTCACGATGCCGGCCAAGGAAAAGCATGCCAAGAGCTTTGTGCTGCTGAGCCAGAACGTGGCCCTGAACAAGACCAGCGGCGGCAGGTTCTACCGCAGCGCCATGCAGGGCGGCATGTGCGACGTGATGGCCTACAAGAACGACAGCGGCGATCAGAGCTATGTCTCGTGGGCCAACAAGGACGGGGCCACCTACATCTTCTGCATCATGCAAAGCCCTGACACCTGCGATGATTACGGCTATTCCAACCGCCGCCCGGCGCTGTACGAGACCACCAGGCTCATCGACTGGGTGTTCGAGAGCTTTTCCATCCAGGCCGCGCTGGACACCGACCAGGCGCTGGCGGAGATCCCGGTCAAATACTCCTCCGATACCGACACCCTGCAGCTCTACCCCGCCGACAGCATGATGACCCTGCTGCCCTCCACGGGGGATGGCTCGGTGACGCAGAAATATTTCCACCTGCCCGATTACGCCACGGCCCCCATCCAGCAGGCGACGTGGTGGGCACTGTGGAGCTCAAGCTGGCAGGCGAGACCATCGGCGTGGTGAACCTCATTGCCGGGCAGGATGTCCACCAGAACGCATTGCTTTTCACGGTCTCCAAGGTGCAGGCCTTCTTCCACAGCCTGTATCTCAAGGTGGTCATCGTCCTCTCCCTGCTCACTCTGGCGGTCTACGGCCTGTGGGTGTTCATCAACCTGTGGAACGGGCGCAGACCGAACCGAAAGATCCATAGAAGATAAACCCCACTGCCATCCCTACGGGATGCCACCGCCCCTGATAGGGGCGGCCTTGGCAAAACCAGACAGCTTTACGCCATGCCAAGGGCCCCACTATCAGGGGGGCTGTCACGCGAAGCGTGACTGAGGGGTTTCGCCACCGATTGCAAAGAAGCTCCACCTTCACGGCGGAGCTTCTTTCTATTTCTTAGTCGATCGTCGTTTTTGTTCTGCCGATGCCGAGCACTGCTGTCGTGATCTTTTTCCAGCTGTTGCAGCCACACACGCCGTCCACCGTCAGCTGGTGCGGCGCTGGTAGCCTCTCAGGGCTTCCTCGGTGCGGGTGCCGAACAGGCCGTCGATGCGGCTGCCGGTCTGGTACCCCAGTGTGGAAAGCGCGTCCTGCAGGATCATCACATAGCAGCCCCGGCTCCCACGCCGCAGGGTGGGGTAGCCCGCTGTGGTGCTGCTGCAGGCCGGGGTACCGTAGCGGCGGTCAAAGTGCACCCAGGTGGGGGTCTGGCTCAGGGGCTCCACATAGCCCCATGCTCCGGTGGACCGGGCGGCCCTATAGATGGCCGTGCGCCGGCTCTGGGTCAGGCTCTGGCCCACATCAAAGGCCACACCGGCGTAATGCTGGCTGCGGGTGCCGTGGCCCCCTCCCAGATGCGGCGGAAGGCATACCCCACCGGAATGCCCTTGCCGTACTTGCGGCGGGTCAGGTTCCATGCCTCCATGGCGGCGATGGTCGTCCAGAGCACCGGGCTCCCCGATTTTCCCCGGAACTCCCGCAATGTCAGGGTGCGCTCGGTGCTGTAAGGCATCGGGTCGTTTTCGTTCAGGCTGTTGTAGGTGTACACCTTGTTCTCATAGGCATCGTAGATCAGCAGCCGTGCCATCCGTCATCCCTCCTCGCATTCGCAGCTCTGGGCACGGAGCGCGGCCCAGGTCTCCTCGTTCACCGTGCCCGTCACCAGCAGGTCCGCCCGCTCCTGTGCTGCCCGGACACCTTCTGTTTCCTTCGGGCCGAAGCGGAAGTTCTCGGTCACATAGTCCTCGCCGCAGATCCGCATATAGCGTCCATTGAGCACTGTTCGATCTGCCCCACATCCGGGCCAACGCTCCCCTCTTTCATGGCGCGGCCCGGGTAAGCATCGGCCTGCCCGGCATCCCGGTCAGGGTTGGGGGAAACGGCGGCCAGCTGCAGGCTCAGAGCCTCCACGGCCGTCCAGGTCTCTGCATCCGCGACCCCGGTCTCGGGCAGATCCAGCAGGGCCTGTGCACTGCGGGTAGAGGCCGCCGTCTCGTCGGTATACCGGTCAGACAGGGACGGGCTTTCCACGCTGTCGAAATAGTAGGCAATGCGCTGCAAAAGGAGATTATAGTAGAGCACTGCGTCCCCCGAGGCCCCCACTGTCAGCGGTGTGCCCGGGTAGGCAGGCGCTTCAGCGTAACCACCGGGCCGGACACCCGCAGGGTGCTTGCTTTGCCGTAGAGAGAATTCCAGGTCGTCCGCCCTACTACGCCGTCCACTGTCAGCTTCGCAAAGCGCTGGTAGGCCCGCACGGCGTTCTCGGTCGCCGCACCGAAGCTGCCGTCGATGGAAACAGCGGGGATGCTGCTCTCGTAAGCGCTCATCAGGTAGAGGTAGAACTGCAGCTCCCGCACTGCCGTTCCGGTGCTGCCCCGGCGCAGAATGCCCGGATACTCGCCGGGGCGCAGGCTGGCTGTGAGCAGCCGGTTGGCGATATCGTTGTAGACCTCATACAGCTTGTTCCAGGTCGTGCGGCCCACCACGCCGTCACTGGTCAGGCCGAAGTAGCTCTGGAATCTCCGCACTGCCGCCGCCGTGCCTGCGCCGAATTTTCCGTCCACGGTCAGGGTGTTCAGGCTGGGATACACCGTACGGGCGATCTTGAGCCAGAACTGCACCAGCCGGACGTTCTGCCCGCTGCTGCCCTGCCGCAGGGCTGTGCCCGGGTAGCGTTGGGCCTGCCGTTGTCGGACTGGATGCTGCGGAACTGATTGTAAGTTCTGTCCAGGTGGCGCGGCCCACCACGCCGTCCACAGACAGGCCGTATCTTCGCTGGAAGGCCCGGACCGCACCGGCGGTTCCGCTGCCGTACACGCCATCCACTGTCACGGAGGGGATGCTGCTCTCGTACTGGGCCAGAGTGTTCAACCAGAACTGCAGCTGCTCCACAGCGCTGCCGGAAGAGCCGACGCGCAGGACAGTGCCGCCCCAGGTGCCGTCCGAGAGGGTGCCGGCGGCCGTTTCGCCCTCGCTGGTCAGCTCTGCAAGGTCTTTCACCGAAACGTAGATATAGCTGATCTTATACCAGGTCTGCCGCCCCACCACGCCGTCAGCGGTCAGGTTGAACTGCTTCTGGAATCTCTTCACGGTCTCGGTCATCCTGCTGCCAAAGACCCCGTCCACGGTCAGCAGGCCAAGGAAGGGGTAATCCTTGGTGATGCGGTTCAGCTGCCGCTGCAGGGTGAACACCGCCGTGCCCCGGTCTCCCTGCCGGAGGGGGGAACCCGGATAGCTTCTGGGGATGGACTGGATGTTGCTGGTGCGGACGATCTCGATATCGCTGCCGTAGTAATATTTGAGGATGCTCAGGGCATTGCGGCCCTGATTTGCCAGCGTGACCGTGCCCCACTGCTTGAGCCCCGGCAGGTGACGGACTTCCCGTCACAGTATTCGGAGTAGTAGGGATTCACGGTGCCGGTCTTGCGGATGTAGGTGTTGAAGATATCATCCGTCAGCTTTACCATCACATCGAACACAGTGCGGCCATGGACATAATACTGATCGTAGCTGGTGGAGTTGGTGATATTGAAGGTGTAGCCTTGCTGGGATACCACTCGGTGTAAATACGGTTGAGCGCAGCGAGATCTGGCAGTGGATGTTCGCTTTCAACGCTTCAATGGGCCAAGTGGGGTAGACCTCGCTGGAAGCCACATTGGCGATATAATCCCGGAAGGACACCGTCACGTTCCGGGCCGAGGCGGCGGGCCTGCCCAGATGGACCGTGATATTTTTTGGCACGATGACCCGATCCAGCACCGGCTGCCGGTGCAGTGCTCGGTGGGGGACGGGCCGCTGCCGCCGTTCCCCGCAAACAAAGCGTGGGTGGGGATGATCACGGGCGGGTTGGCAATGTCTTTTCCCTCCTCGGTGTCCGGGATCATCTCAGGCCGGGCCAGCGTGACCTGCCCGGCAAAGATCTGGATGCCCTGGATGCGGACGGTGCGGTAGCCCGGCTTTCTGGCCGTCAGGCTGCACACGGCATAGGGCAGGGTCGTGGTGTTGTTCTCGTCCAGCGAGAGGCGCAGGCCGGGGCACAGATGGCCACATCCTCGGCATTGCCCTCGCATCGGTGATGCGGTGAGCCGTGAAGCCGCTGCCGGTGATCACAACAGTCACTCCCTCCACCGGAGCCGACTGCCTGGGCCGATAGGTCTGGATACGCAGGATGCCATTCATCATATAAAAAAACTCCTTTGCCGATAAGCTGATTCTCTTACAGCTTATTCCGCAAAGGAGCAGAGGGTGCATTTTTCAGTTGATGTAGCAGCGGTCCTGACCCACCAGCCAGTCCTCGCACAGGCGCTCGGCTTCTTCCACGCTGCGGCTCACACAGCGGAACAGCGCCCCGTTCAGTGAACAATAGGAGTAGCGGACTTTGGGCACACCGTTCGCATCCTTAAACTGTTCACAGCGTTCCTGCCCGGGCATCAGATAAAATGGTTCCATTTTCCACGCGCTCTCCTTATTTTTGTCATGTTATGGCATTCTGCGGCACCGCCGCGCAACACCTTGCCTATTGTATCACCATCCGGCGGCAAAGGCTATTCGCTGATTGGACAAAAAGAATCGTGATTCTTCGGCCATGATTGCCATTGACAAGGTGTTTTTTGCATTCCGCTGCGGGCGCAGCGGTCGGCCCCACCCTTACACGACCATGCACCACAGCGGGGTTGTGATGAGGGAAAGCACTGTGGAGACCGCCACGCACTTGCTGGCAAAGGCGGAATCCCCGCCGTACTTTTCCGCCAGAACGGCGGTCACGCCGCCCATGGGCATGGCGGCCAATACCACGGAAACACCGGTCACAAGGCTGTCCGCGCCGCAGAGCCTGCAGCCCAGCAGCACCGCCGCCGGGATGAGCCCCAGCCGGATGAGGCAGTAGAGGAAGCAGTCCTTATCCCAGAGTTTGCCCATCCGGCTGCTGCCGATGATGGCACCGATCAGGATCATGGAAACGCCCATGTTGCAGTTGCTCAGGCTCTTGACGGTGCGGCCCAAAAAGCCGGGCAGCGGCAGCTGAGAGGCCATCAGCACCATGCCCACCACGACCGCCAGGATGCAGGGGTGGGTGAATGTTTTCCGCAGCACGGCCCTGCGGTCTGCCCGCATCTCCTCTTTGGAAGCGGGCTTTTCGTCCTGCAGAAAGTAGCTCACGCCCACCGACACATTGCCACGCGCTGGGGGATGAGGTAGATGGAGCTGAGCAGCAGGCCGCTGCTGCCCCAGATGCCGTCCACCAGTGCGCTGCCCAGAAACGCACCGTTGGAGCAGACCGTGCCATACTGGTAAACGCTCCGCTTTGCAAAGGGCAGCCAGTTGTAGCCCAGAGCACACAGCACCACACAGCCGATCTGCAGCGCCAGCGAGATCACAAGGATCGACGCACTGCTCTTCAGCACATCCCAGCTGAACTCCACCAGAAACGACTGGATGATGTTCGCGGCAGGATGACATTGATGAGCAGGTCGGTCAGGCACTTTCGTCCCTGTGCGTTGATGATGCCCTTGCGGGCCAGAAAAAAGCCAATGAGGGTCAGCAGCGCAAGCTGGCCCTGCAATGTAAGCAGACTTGAGATTTCAGCCATGATTCCTCCTGTGTTTTGCACCAAAAAAGACTTCTTTGTTCAAAGTATAAGAAATCCGGCCGGGAAAAGCAAGGATTCCGATCAATTTTCAGCCCAGTGGCAGGTACACCACCGCTTTTGCCCCGCAGGGGCTGTTCTGTCCGAACACTGCCCTGCCGCCATGGGCGGCGGCGATCTGCTGCACTACATATAAGCCAAGGATATGGGGCGCATTTTCGGCAGGCTCCGCAGCGTTCAGTGCCGCCAGAACGGCAGCCGGATAGCCGATGCCGTCATCTGCACGGTCAGGCAGAAGCGCTCCCCTGCCCGCCGGGTGTGCACGGTAATGTTCACCGGCTTTGGGTTATGACGGACGCTGTTGTTCAGCAGATTTTCCAGCAGCCGTGCCAGCAGCGCCTCATCCACTGAAAGCACCGCCTGCTCTGCCGGTTCTTCCTGTTCCAGCGTAATCCCGCAGCGCTCTGCCAGCGGCTTTCGCAGAACTGCGCCACCAGCTGCCGGAACAGCGGCCCTGCCCGGAGGTCTTTCCGGCGCAGGGGTTGGGCACCGTATTCCAGCTTACTGGTCAGGTTCAGGTCATCAATGAGGGTGCGCAGCTTTTCGCACTGGGTGCGGATGCCGGCCGCTTTCTGCCGGGAGCTGTCCGGCAAAAGTGCATCCTGTTCCAACTGCTCCGCCCAGCCCAGGATCAGCGCCAGCGGGAGCGCTCGTCATGGCTGACCCCTGCGATCACTGGTGCGGGCATTGTCCCGCCGGGAAGCATCTCATTTTGGCTTG
>ENA-OQCX01001035-OQCX01001035.1-human-gut-metagenome-genome-assembly--contig:-NODE-1035-length-13501-cov-1.905638_pt1 | contig 13501 bp, 18 predicted proteins | sample MGYA00242762_ERZ504587 | MGnify/ENA primary metagenome ERZ504587 (study PRJEB26092, sample SAMD00036337) | human gut metagenome | host: Homo sapiens | study: EMG produced TPA metagenomics assembly of...
ATGTCCTGTCGGATAGAAGTATGTGAGAAAGCACGGAAAAATGACAATAAGAATGGCATATGAAATGGTCATGCCCTATCATCTTCATATGCCATCTTATTTTTTAGAGACATTTACTGAATATCCCTGAAATAGAATCTATCGTGATACGAACTGTTCCATAAGCTACTCTTACACATTACACTTCTTCAAGTGCGGACTTTACGAGAAAGATAAGAAAAATCCGTCAAAATCCGCACCTGACAAGAAGTATTGCAGGAAACTTCGGGGATACCAAAGAAACAGCAGAAGACCATCCTGTCAACGGAAAATAATATTGACTATCACTTGTGCGCCGACCTGCTTATTCAGATTTTTCACCAATAAATCACGCCCCATCATCAACTCTTGACGAAGCACGGATGAAGTGAGATGTACATAAAGAATTTGATTCTTAATATAAAGATTACTCGTATATTTAGTAATGGCAGGTCCCACCACATCTTTCCATGCCTGTATCAGACGATATCTTCAGTTCGAGTGGCCGCACGTCCAATGTCAGTCCGTAGCGGAGTTTCCGAATCATTTCCCCTATTTGTTCCGCATCATTACGTTTCATTCAGCCATTTCCTTTCTTTCTGTCACTTCTCCGTCTTCTACAGCAAAGACTTTGTATTCTCTTTCTATCTTCTTCAATATTTTATCCAAATGATCCCGATTGTATCCGTAATGAAAATCTGCCCGAAACGATCTCCGGCTACCAGTTTACAATCTGTTCCACACGAAAAGCATCCAGTTTATCAAAAATATCATCCAACAACAATAAAGGAGTAGTATTGCCGCCCGTTTTCTTCAAAAAGTCAAACTGAGCTAATTTCAAGGCGATAAGATAAGTTTTGTTTTGTCCTTGTGACCCCTCCCGCTTTATCGGAAAATCCCCCAACTGCATAATCAAGTCATCTTTATGAACTCCCTTCAACGAATATCCCATTACACGGTCGCGCCGACGGCTCTCCTTGATAATATCCAGCAATCCCCCACTCATAGCATGAGATTCATACGCCAGATTCACTTTCTCTTTATCTTGAGAGATATAAGAATAAAAAGACTGGAAAGTAGGTATAAACTCAGCAATAAACTCACTACGCTTCTTAAAGACGACCTCACCCGCAGATGCCATCATCTCCTCCCATACCAGCATTAATTCCTCATCGAATTCCTGTTCCGATTTCAACAAAGCATTACGCTGCGTCAATGCTTTATTATAACGTATCAGCGCATCCAAATATTCCTTATCATATTGCGATATCACCACATCCATAAAACGACGGCGCCCGTCACTACCTCCTGCAATCAACTCCGCATCAGCAGGAGACACCATTACAAGGGGAATAAAGCCAATATGATCCGATAAACGGTTATATTCCTTTTTATTCCGCTTGAATTGCTTTTTCTGACGACGTTTCAATCCACAATATACCTCTTCCGGCTCACCTTGGTCTGTTTCATAGAAACCCTGAATTACAAAGAATTCTCCTTCATGACGGATATTTTGCGAATCAATAGGATTAGTGGCACTCTTACAAAAAGAAAGATAATAAACCGCATCCAGCAAATTTGTCTTCCCCATACCGTTTTGTCCGATAAAACAATTCATCTTCGGCGAGAATTCCAATTCCGCCTGCTCCAGGTTTTATAATTCAATATCGAGATGCGTTTCAGTATCATAGAACTTCTATTTAATTGAGGATACAAAATTAGAGATAAAAACGGGAAAAACTAAAAAAATATGCCCGTAAATTTCATTAATACATAGAAATGAACTACTTTTGCTGACCGAAAAAGAATATCCGAAAAATAATAAAAAAGTAAATATAAAAATGGCAGAACAAAAACACACTCAGGACCCATTAGATATGGAAGAAGCACTGAGTACCTCAGAAGCATTCCTTATCAAGTACAAAGGAAGAATCCTTGGAACTATTGCAGCAGTAGTGATTATCATAGCTGGTTTCATGGGATATAAGCATTTTATTTCTGACCCCAATGAAGTAAAAGCATCAGAAGCTTTATTTAAAGGAGAACAATATTTCGGAGCTGATAACTTTGAAACCGCATTGAATGGTGACAGTATCGGTTACAAGGGTTTTCTGAAAGTAGCAGATGAATTCAGTGGAACCGCTGCTGGTAATTTGGCCAATGCTTATGCAGGTATCTGCTATGCACAGTTGGGTAAATATGAAGATGCAGTGAAATATCTGGATAAATTCAGCGCTAAAGACCAGCTGGTGAGCCCTGCCATTTTGGGAACTATCGGTAACTGTTATGCTGAAATGGGACAATTGGACAAAGCTGCAGGAACTTTGCTGAAAGCAGCGGATAAAGCAGACAGCCAGGCATTGAGTCCTATCTATTTGATCCAAGCTGGTCAATTGTTCGAAAAGTTGGGCAAGAATAGTGAAGCTGTTAAAGCATACACTTTGGTGAAAGAAAAATACTTCAATTCTTACCAGTCAATGGACATTGATAAGTACATCGAACGTGCATCCATCAAATAAGAAAAGAATATACCTTAATGATATAAAGAGGTTGTCTGCACCTGTGTACAGATAACCTCTTTCTTTTATTAAACCACTAAAACTAAAAAACAATGGCAACAGCGTATCATAACTTATCTGATTACGATTTCAATTCAGTTCCTAATGCAGAAAATATGCGTTTCGGTATCGTAGTATCCGAATGGAACAATAACATTACCGGCCCCTATTGGAAGGAGCCATAAGTACCTTGAAGAAACATGGCGCAAAAGATAAAAATATTTTAGTACAAACAGTACCCGGCAGTTTTGAACTGACTTTCGGTTCTGCACAAATGATAAAAAGTGGAAAAGTAGATGCAGTGATTGCAATAGGCTGCGTAGTTCGTGGCGATACTCCGCACTTTGATTATGTATGTGCCGGTACCACTCAAGGTATTGCCCAACTGAATGCCGAAGGAGATATTCCTGTAATCTATGGTTTGATTACTACCAATACTATGCAACAAGCAGAAGACCGTGCCGGTGGAAGATTAGGAAATAAAGGGGATGAATGTGCAATAACTGCCATCAAAATGCTCGATTTTAAAGAGAAATTGCAAAAAACGCAGATTTTTTGAAAAAAAGTTCTTGTATAATTTGCATATTCAAAAAAAAGCCGTACCTTTGCATCGCAATTGAGAAACAAACCTACTCAATGAGAGAATTGAGATAGACTCTTAAAAGCGAATGGGCAAATACCAGAGTGGCCAAATGGGGCAGACTGTAAATCTGCTGTCTTTCGACTTCGGTGGTTCGAATCCATCTTTGCCCACAAAAAATTGCGGAAGTAGCTCAGTTGATAGAGCATTAGCCTTCCAAGCTGAGGGTCGCGGGTTTGAGCCCCGTCTTCCGCTCTATAGAAGAGATGATTTGATCATCTCTTCTTTTATTTTACACCGCCCCATTTTTTTCATTACTCAACAATGTTCCAAACTTTTCAACTTCTAATTTGTTATATCAATAACAACATTCCAATAGAAAAGACATTAAGTTATGAAGACGATTATTGACAAAGCCAACACGAGAGGTTATTTTAATCATGGATGGCTAAAAACTTACCACACATTCAGCTTCGCAGATTATTATAATCCCAGACGTATACACTTCGGTGCTTTGCGCGTATTGAATGACGATACAGTGGCTCCCGGAGAAGGTTTCGGCATGCACCCGCATAAAAATATGGAAGTAGTATCCATTCCTTTACAAGGATATTTAAGACACGGAGATAATGTACAAAATGAAAGTACCATCACCCCCGGAGAAATTCAAGTAATGAGTACAGGAACAGGTATCTATCACAGTGAATACAATGCCAGTAAAACCGAAGATCTGAAATTCCTGCAAATCTGGGTGATCCCTAATGTAGAGGAAACCAAACCTGAGTACCATAATTATAATATCCGCCCGTTATTGAAACGTAACGAACTGACAACTTTCATTTCTCCTTCCGGAAACACACCGGCACATCTGTTGCAGGATACCTGGTTTTCAATAGGTACATTTGATGCCGGACATAGTGTAATATACCGTATGCACAAACCTCGCACAGGTGTTTACATTTTTGTTATAGAAGGAGAGATTAATGTAGCAGGCGAAAACCTTTCACGCCGTGACGGTATCGGTATATGGGACATTGAAAGTGTCACTATCGAAGCCACTTCCGAAACACAGATACTGGCTATTGAAGTAGCTATGTAAACCATATTATTCATGGCGCAATCATCCAAACGGGAAATTTGCGCCACAAATACCTCTTTACGTCCTTATCTTAACCCCATTTTTCTACAAATTTTATACGCCACACGGTCTACAGAACAAAATTACACATCTAGCAGACCAACTCCTTCTTCAAAACGAAGTCCTAATACAAACAATTTTTGAAGGTATATACAATAATAAACAGATTATTCCCTCTCCCAATTATAAGACAGCCGGAGCTGTGTTCAAATATCCCTTATCTTTTAGTTTAGCAAAGATTCCGGTATTGACAATCTGTACACATATTCTAATCTTTATAATAAAAACAGGGAACAAACGGTATTCCACCATCAAATACTTGAGATATCCTCTACTATAAAAATAAGAACTTCCTTCTGAATGGCCGAACGCAATCCACTTTCCATCCATACACTGGCTTTTTGTAATAAACTCAATTGACACGCAAGCAAAATCAATAGAATAATAATTATACCTAACTCTATCTGTACTTTTCATTATAGTTTGTTTTTTCAAAGTAAAGATAAACAAGAATCAATAATTTACGGAAGTAAAACAGAGAGAGTCTTTCAACGACACAAACCTCAGATTATCTTTTAATTATAGATAATCTGAGATTCGTGTTGAAACAAAAGCTTTTTCAGAGTGTTTCTTAGAGTTCTATTGTCAATTCTACCGGACAATGATCTGAGCCAAAGATATCCGTATAAATATGTGCACCTTTCAACCTATCTTTCAGTGAATCGGAAGTGAGAAAATAATCAATACGCCAACCTGAATTCTTTTCACGGGCTTTAAAACGATAAGACCACCATGAATAGATTCCTTCCTGCTCTGGATAAAAATAGCGGAACGTATCCGTAAAACCGGACTCAAGCAAAGTGGTAAACTTGGCACGTTCCTCATCAGTGAAACCTGCATTTTTACGGTTTGTCTTAGGATTCTTCAAGTCTATTTCCTTATGCGCCACGTTCAGGTCACCACACACAATGACAGGTTTCTTTTCTTCCAGTTTTTTCAGATAGGCACGGAAATCATCTTCCCATTTCATTCTATAATCCAACCGTCGCAATTCTTCCTGCGAATTGGGAGTATACACAGTAATCAAATAAAACGATTCCAATTCAAGAGTGATTACCCGTCCTTCGTGATCATGCTCTTCTATGCCTAAACCGTATGTCACAGATAATGGTTTGACTTTAGAAAAGATAGCTGTGCCTGAATACCCTTTCTTTTCAGCATAATTCCAATAGGAGTGATAACCTTCAAACTTGGCATCCAGTTGCCCTTCCTGCATCTTTGTTTCCTGCAGGCAGAAAAAGTCTGCTTCTAAACGATGGAAAACATCAACAAAACCTTTATCATAACAGGCTCGCAAGCCATTTACATTCCATGATATGAATTTCAACATGATTCTTTTATTATTTGTAGATTAAAAACATTCCAGAACAAAAGTAAGTACAAAAGCATACTTATCAAAGCAAAAAAACTTAAAACAAAAAAGCGTCCTATTTTCGTAAACGAAACAGGACGCTTATCCTTATTAATTAAGGAAAATGTTTTCTCTATAATTACTGTGCCGAATCACTGGGAGCAGGAGTTTCTGTTGCAGCGTCATTTGTTTGCGGAGCAGCGAAACCTGAAGGTGCATTCAGCGGATTAGTAGCTCCTTCTTTCACTGCCTCTTCCATGATTACAGAAGAATCTGTATGAGCAGCAGGAACAAAATAAGCAGTAAGCACACTACATGCCACCATAAAAGCAGCTAACCCCCATGTTAATTTCTCAATAAAATCTGTAGTCTTGCGAACACCCATTATTTGATTTGAAGAAGCAAAACTAGAAGCCAAGCCTCCACCTTTTGAGTTCTGAATCAGTACGACGAAGCACATCAAAAGAGCTGCAAGCACAATTAATCCAATAAGTAATAAATACATTTTCTTTATTTTGATTTAGTGTTAATAATCAATTTCTCCAAAAATCTGATTTGGTCTGCAAAGTAAGCGTTTTTTTTGGATATTTCAAATTTAATTTTTTAATAATTTCAAGAGCCTTAGAATATCTTTGCTGTTTAACGTATATTTTAGCCAATGTTTCAGTGAAATAGCTTTCATCCTCCATATCCTCTTCATTATCTTCCGACTCCTCTTCTTCAGAAACTTATTCTTCACCGGTGCCGCCTCTTTTATTCCTAATTGAGGTAACAAAGGTTCCTCTGCCGACTTTTCAATGAAGTTGTCTATCAAATTCTGTCCTTTCATCTGAGGTATATCATCAGACACATGTTTCTTCCTCATGCAATAAAAAAGAAGTATAATCTGTTTGTTACATCCATTGGTTAATTCCATAGCGGCGGCCTCTTCAGGCAAAGAAGAGAGAAAAGTATCGATCAATGAAAGAGTACGATCCAAACCAGCCTCTTCCTTAGGTAGGTCTTGTTTTTCAAAGGAAGATACAGTAAAGCGCTCCCCCTCTATCAGATAAAAAAGAATCTTGCGGTCAGCTACATACAATGCAGCCTTACGTAGTTCCTCACCAAATGTTATGTCATGCAATAAAAACAGATTCTTCAGATAAAGCAGTCTCACCGTCTGAAAATATGGATAACGCGCAAGCAGCGTCCGCAACTCGTACAAAGTATCCCGATTCAATCGTTCAGGATGCGTTATCCATTCATATAATTGTTGTTGTATCATGACGGAAAATCACTCACTACCAGTTTGCCACTGTAGCATTGAATATTTGCTCTACAATTTCTTTAATCATTTGGTTTACCAACTCATCCTGCACAGCACTTAACTGCTGATTGGAATTATATTCACGACTAGCCGAAAATTGCTGTCCGTTCATATTTTCCGTAGGATTGGAACTATTGACAAAATTCACTCTCACCGTCATACGCAATTCTACCATACTAGAATAGCCATCGGATCCAATTCCTTTATTAAATGCCTCATAATTCGTTATCTCACCAGACAATTGCAGGTCACCACTGCGCTTGACTTGCTTTAAACGAGTTTGTTGCATATAAATATCCTGTAATGCCGTATTGAACATATTCTCCATCGGTCCCCAAACAAAGCCAGCTGAACGGTTTGGGAAATTCTCAAACGAAATAGTCTTTACCTTTGTATAATCTATAGACGATCCGTTAAATTTATATGAAATAGAACAAGCAGTTACGATCCCCGCCAGTACCATCAACACACCAACTACTTTCAATTGTTTAATCCAAACCATATTCTTTTATTTTTCTATAAAGTGTTCGTTCTGAAATATTCAAATCTTTTGCTGCATTCTTACGCTTTCCATGATGACGGTCGAGCGCCTTACGTATCATTTCTTTCTCCACTTCGTCCAATGACAAAGTGGCTTCTTCTACAACCTCCTCCGTATCCTGAATATCATCTACTACAGGATGAGCCGGTTTGGCGGCAGAAATTATGGTAGGCGTAGCAGGCACCACTGTAGCAACTAAATTCCGTTGCGGTTCCTGATAATAAGAAACTGCCGTAGTAGCTGGTGCCGTCGGAACAGATTGCGCGCCACGTTCCGCCATCAGTGTATTGACTAACTTCTTCAAGTCAGTCACATCACGCCGCATATCAAACAACACCTGATACAAAATCTCACGCTCACTTTCAAAAGCCTTCCCTGTATTTGCTTTCACTCCAAACAAAGCAGGCAAACCAGAATTCACATGTTGCTCTGGTAAATAATTTCTCAAAATCTCTGCCGTTATATCCCGGTTAGTTTCAATAATAGATATCTGTTCAGTGATGTTTTTCAACTGGCGCACATTACCGGGCCACGAATAAGCCAGCAACAAAACTTTCGCATCTTCTGTCAACTGGATAGCCGGCATACGATATTTCTCAGCAAAATCTGATGCAAATTTACGGAAAAGTAAAGTTATATCATCTCCACGCTCACGCAAAGGAGGTATTTTAATAGGTACAGTGTTCAAACGATAATACAAATCCTCACGAAAACGACCTTCAGCAATGGCTTCCGTCAGATTCACATTGGTAGCGGCAACAATACGCACATCCGTTTTCTGCACTTTAGATGAACCTACCTTAATGAATTCACCACTTTCAAGTACACGTAACAGACGTGCCTGAGTAGCAAGAGGCAACTCTCCTACTTCATCCAGAAAAATGGTTCCACCATTGGCTTCGGCAAAATAGCCATTACGGTCACTGATAGCGCCCGTAAAAGCACCTTTTTCATGTCCGAAAAGCTCTGAATCTATAGTACCTTCAGGAATAGCCCCACAGTTCACCGCTATATACTGTCCATGTTTACGGCGACTGAACTGATGAATAATCTGTGGGAAATTTTCCTTTCCCACCCCACTTTCACCGGTGATCAACACTGACAAATCAGTGGGTGCCACCTGGATAGCCACGTCTATGGCACGGTTCAACCTTCGGCATTACCAATAATACCAAATCTGAGCTTTACATTTTGTATTTCTGACCTAACCATATTCACTCTATTATATGACAAAATTACAAATTCTCAGGCAGACAACAAGAAATTATGGCAGAAAAATAAAAAATAAGACGTGGATTTCACGGATAGATACGGTCTTTAAAAGAAAAACCGTGAAAACCCGCGCAATCCACGCCCGAATAAAAAATCCTGTTATAAATTAGTCGATTTCTTGATCGGCCTCATAACCACCCATTTCACGAATGGCATTTTTCAAAATAGCATACTGCTGGAAGAGGTGATTGACAGGAATTTCGTTTTCAGTATAATCATGCATCGGACTCTTCAAGAAGAAACTCAAGAAACGTTGGATACCAAAACGTCCTGCACGTGCAGCCAGGTCACTCAACAATACAAGGTCCAAGCACAGAGGAGCAGCAAGAATCGAATCACGGCAAAGGAAATTAATCTTAATCTGCATTGGATACCCCATCCATCCGAAGATATCAATATTATCCCAACCTTCTTTATTATCATTACGAGGCGGATAGTAATTGATACGTACTTTATGATAGTAGTCTGTATACAAGTCCGGCTGATCTTCCGGAACAAGAATAGATTCCAGTGTAGATAATTTGCTGACCTCCTTCGTGTGGAAGTTAGCCGGCTCATCTAACACCAAACCATCACGATTACCTAAAATGTTTGTAGAGAACCAACCGTCCAAGCCTAAACAACGGGTTCCAATAATCGGTGCGAAACCTGATTTAACCAACGTTTGACCCGTCTTGAAATCCTTGCCGGCAATAGGCATTTTAGTCTTTTCAGCCAACTCCCACATAGCAGGAATATCAACAGTTGTATTAGGTGCTCCCATAATGAAAGGACATCCTTCCGACAGTGCAGCATAAGCATAGCACATAGACGGAGCGATATGAGCCTTATCATCATCTTTCATAGCCTGTTCCAATGCTGCCAATGTTCCGTGTATTTTTTCATCAACAGGAACATAAATCTCTGTAGAAGCAGCCCAAAGAACAACAATACGGTCACAATTGTTAGCCACTTTAAAATTGCGGATATCTTCACGCAACTGTTCCATCATATCCCAACGATTCTTGCAATCTTTCACATTATCACCATCCAGACGACTAGCATAGTTGTGGTCGAAAGCAGCTTTCATTGGAACTATTTTCTCCAATTCATCCTTTACAGGATTAATATCTTTCTCTTTTAAAACCTCAGCATTGACCGCTGATTCATAAGCATTAGCCGGATAAACATCCCATGCACCAAACACAATGTCATTTAAGTTTGCCAATGGAACAATTTCACCATAATGCAAATACTTTTTATTCTCTCCACGGCCAACACGCATTTTATCATATTGAGTCATAGATCCGACAGGTTTTGCCAATCCCTTACGAGCCATCAGCACACCTGTCATAAAAGTTGAAGTAACAGCGCCCAATCCAACACAAAGAACGCCTAATTTACCGGTTGCCGGTTTCACATTCATTTTTTCCATTCTAATTTCTTTGTTAAAATTGCATCTCATAGCAGAGATTAAGATAATTTGTGCCAAAGTTACACCTTCTTTTGAAAACTTCCATGCTTTTTCTAGTTTTTTTTGTAGCTTTGCGACCGTTTAATATAAATAGGTATGAATGATATTTGTTGCATAGGTCACATTACATTAGATAAAATAGTAACACCCAGAAAAACGACTTATATGCGGCGGGACTTCTTATTATTTCTCACACGGAATCAGTCACTTAAAGGATACAAAGCATTATCAGCTGGTCACGGCACTAGCTCCAAGTGAATTTAAAGCTGTTGAAGATATTCGTGCTAAAGGCATCAAAGTTACTGTTATTCCTAGTCACCGGACAGTGTATTTTGAGAATACATACGGTGAGAATCAAGACAACCGCAGCCAGCGGGTATTGGCTAAAGCCGATCCCTTCACCGTAGAACAACTAGAGAACATAAATGCTCATATTTTTCATTTGGGAAGTCTTTTAGCAGATGATTTCTCTTTGGACGTTGTGAAATATCTTTCTACCAAAGGTATATTAGCTGTAGATGCACAAGGGTACTTACGTGAAGTCCGAGGGGAAAAAGTTTATCCGATAGATTGGACAGACAAAGTAGAAGCACTAAAATATATTGACATTCTAAAGGTAAATGAACATGAAATGGAAGTGCTTACCGGTCAGACAGACATAAAACAAGCTGCCCTACAACTAGCAGAATGGGGAGTAAAAGAGGTATTGATTACATTGGGAAGCTTAGGGTCTATAATTTATGCGGAAGGTACATTTCATAAAATCCCTGCCTATCCTCCTAAAGACATAGTAGATGCCACTGGCTGTGGAGATACTTATGCTACCGGATATTTATATATGCGTAATAAAGGGGCTTCCTATGAAGAAGCCGGTTGTTTTGCAGCAGCTATGTCGACACTGAAACTAGAGGCATCCGGTCCTTTCAGCAAAACCGAAGAGGATGTATGGAATATCATCCGAACCAGTTCTTTAAAAGCTGAAAAAATTTAAGAAGAAATGGACAATCCCGATAAAGCCTAACAACTGTATCGGGATTATTCATTTCAGTTCTTTCCATCGTCACGCATACCACGAATAGAATAACACAATACAAAAAGAAACAAATGGTATGATGAATGATAAGGACATGGTACTATTATCTGCCACATAACCCATCAGCACAGGACCAACAGCCCCTCCTACGGGAGACATCATAAGGAAGGAAGAAGCCCGTTTGGTCTTTCCACCCAATCCCTTCAAAGATATGGCAAAAATAGTGGGAAACATGATGGCTTCGAACACGTATACCAAAAACAAGGCTATTAATGAAATCTTTCCTAAATTACAAACGATAAGAAAAGTAGCCATTACCGTCCCCAAAGCACAGCATAGCAGAACTCTCTCCGCACGGATTCGCTGCATGATCCAACTACCGGCAAAACGTCCGCACATAAACAGTCCCAGACCACCGAACGAAAGTACTACAGATGCATCGCGGGCATTCATCCAGCCATCATCCACCACATAATTAATAAAGAAGCTGTTGATTGATATTTCTGCAATCTCGTAGCAAAACAGGCTGATAATACCGAAGATAAACAGCTTGTGCGACCAAAGCCACGTGCACCGTTTTCTCCGACTTCTTCTTCATCAGCTTCATGAACAATCTCCGGCAGGCGTATCTTATAGAATACCAGAGCAACTCCCAATACAATGATCCCCATCAGTGTGTAAGGCAATGATATATTGCTTTCGCCCCCTTCCGAGAATAATAACAATCCCCCGATAAGCGGACCGCAAATACAGCCCAATCCATTGAACGACTGCGCCAGATTCAGGCGACTGGCAGCCGTTTCCCGGTCGCCTAATTCCGTCATGTAAGGATTAGCCGCTGTTTCCAGAAAAACCAAGCCACAGGCTATGACAAACAGAGAAAACAGAAAAAAAGTTGAAAGACATCCAATATTCCCCGGGAATGAAAAGCAGGAACCTATGCCATAAAGCAATAGGCCGAAAACCACTCCTTTCCGGTAACCGTACTTATTGATAAACAGTCCGGCAGGAATAGCCATCACGAAATAACCCAGGTAAAACATGACCTGTACCCATGCCGAATGGCACGTGTAATAACCAGCACATCTTGAAAGTGTTTGTTTAGCACATCTAATATCGCATGTGCAAATCCCCATAAGAAGAATAGGGAAGTTACCAGAATAAAAGGAATCTTATACTCCTTCTTTACCAAATTTTGCATACAGAACTCTTTTATAAAGAAAGCCACTCAAGGTTTTCAGCGCGCAAAGATAGCCAAGAAGTTTCATAATACGGCAGTTTCCCTTAACTTTGTGCCCAAAATTCAAGATTATAAAATGGAACACAGAAAACTGACAAGGTATCTGATATCGCTGGTGATGATCCTGATGATGGTCGGTTTAGCCGAATGGACCAATGAAAAGGAAATTCTGTTTCCGGAAATGACAGCACTGATCATCGGCCTGTTAATTATCGATAAGCGGGTATGGAATGTAAAACGTTGGCAAATCATCCTGCTTATGACTCTTGGAGCAGCAGTCGGTATCTGCATTGTTCGTTATTCACCCCTGCCCTATGTAGTCAATCTATGCGCTGCATTTGCTTTTGCAGGTGCTTCTCTTTTTAATCAGTCGCGCTACACTGATTCCTTTGATATCAGCTTGCGTATTGCCCGTTTTGCTTCATACGGAAAGTATTGTTTATCCGATAGCAGTCTTTTCAATGTCAGTGTCAGTAGTGTTTGTACAAATCATTCTGGAAAAATGCGGAATACGTAACCGGATGCCTAAATCTGTCGACAGAAAACCCAGCAAGGAAGATATCATCAGATGGCTGATATTATTCTGTTTTGTAGGTGCTTTGGCCGAATTGGCCGTCGGCATGGATTACCCCTATCTCATATTGCCCCCACTCATGGTGACCTTTGTAGAAATGGTAAACTCCAAAGCAGGATTCAGAAATCGCCCTACACAAGTATTTCTCTTTCTGACTACCGCAGCCACTCTGGCACTGTACTTCAAATTGTCGGTCACCACCATCTTCATCTACCGGAAAGTATCATTGCTTTAACCATTGCAGCTATCCTGTTCCTCATCTTCGAGTGGACAGGGAAATACTTTGCCCCTGCCGGAGCATTGGCATTCATTCCTATGCTATTACCCAAGAGGGCTGGGCTGGTTACCTTTGGAGGCTTCGTATCGGAGCCTGACCG
>ENA-OQCX01001037-OQCX01001037.1-human-gut-metagenome-genome-assembly--contig:-NODE-1037-length-13477-cov-2.154382_pt1 | contig 13477 bp, 19 predicted proteins | sample MGYA00242762_ERZ504587 | MGnify/ENA primary metagenome ERZ504587 (study PRJEB26092, sample SAMD00036337) | human gut metagenome | host: Homo sapiens | study: EMG produced TPA metagenomics assembly of...
CGACGGCGTCGAGGCCGCCGCGCACGATCTCGGCCAGGATGCGGCTCGTCACGCCAGACCGATCCATGCCGCATTGAACGCGGTTATGATCGCCTGCGAATCGATGCTCCAGAACTCCACCGACGTGAGCGGAATGCCCAGCGACAGACGTGGGATGAGCACGGCGAACAGACCCCAGAACACCAACTGCGTGTATACAGGGGTGCCGCGGAAGAACCAAATGTAGAACCAGCTGACACCGCGGAGCACCGGATTCACCGATTTGCGCATGACGGCCAGCACCACGGCGAGCACGATGGCCACGACCATGGAGATCACCGTGAGCAGCAATGTGTAGCCACGCCTTCGAGCACACGCTCATTGAACAGGTACTTCCACACCACGTTCCATTCGAAGCGCGGGTTGGTGATGAGTCCCTTGACGATCATGCGGCGAAGATGACCACGATGATCGCGGCGACGATCTGGCCCGGGCGCTTGACCGGCTTGGCTTTGATGCGATTGGGGATCGGCAGCCCTTCGCTGTCGTGTTCAACGTGATGTGGCATCGCCCTTCCTTCTTCTCTGCGTTCCGTGGCATTCGGCCGTGCGCGCCCGGCTTGCGCCGTTGCGGTTCCAGACATCTACCTACGATATGTGAGTATTGTAACGTACCCCCGTTACGCAACGCGCCGACCGACCGCATATGGCTCACGTCTGATTCGCACGTTCCATATGCGGCCGGCCGGCACGCGTTCGGATTCTTCAGCTCAAATCCTTCGGATTGATCTCGGCCTTGTCGAGCGCACCGGACTCCACGCCCCACGCCTTGAGGATCTTCATGTAGGTGCCGTCGTCCATCAGATGTTGCATGGCCGCCTGCACCGCTTCGGCGAGCTGGGTGTCGCCCTTCTTGATGGCGATGCCCTGCTTGATTGTTCCTTCGACCTCACCGAGTTCCTCGAGTTGTCCGTCGGTCTGCGAGATCGCGTAACCTGCCACCGGCGAGTCCGCATAGAACACGTCCGCCTTGCCGGTCACGACGTTGGTCGCGGCATCGGTCTGCTGCTTGCTCGGCATGACCTCGACCGCGGCCTTGCCATCGGCGGCGCACTGTTCCTTGATCTTGTTGGCATCCTCTTCCTGCGTGGTGCCACCTGCACTGCGATCTTCGTGCCGCACAGGTTCTTGGCGTCCACCTTGTCGGGATTGCCCTTCTTCACCACCCACATCGAGCCTGCCTTGTAGTAGCTCACGAAATCGACGGAATCCTCACGTTCCTCGGTGATCTCATCGCTGTGATGCCGAGGTCGTACTTGCTGCCCACGCTCGGCACGATCGAATCGAAGCTCGACGAGATGAAGTCCGCCTTCACGCCCAGGGTCTTGGCAAGCGCCTTGGCGAGGTCCACATCATACCCTTCCGGGGTCTTGCCGTCCTCCGCCACGAATTCCGCCGGTGCATAGGTCATCTCCATGCCGACGGTGAGTTTGCCGGACTCGGCGATTTTCTGCGGCAGCATGGCCGCGATCTTGTCGTCCTTCTTCACCGAGTCGACAATCGAGGTCGCGTTCTGCGAGTCCTTTGCCGCGGTCTGCGTTTCGTCAGTCGTACCGCATGCCGCGGAACCGAGTATGACTGCGGCACCAAGTGCGAATGCCGCGACCTTCTTCATCGTGGATTGTGCGTTGCCAAACATGTGTCAGCGTTCCTTTTCCTCATGTGCCTGCCATGTGCTCCACATGGCGAAGTTCTGCATATATTCAGTATTCTCAAGCAACTATGGCAAAAATAGTCGCCGTTTTCAAACACTTACACTGTATACATATGCCTAGATATGCATATTATGCGATGCTTATGTTTGCCGACGGCGAATATATGTCAGATTGCGTTCAGCGTGCGGATTCGTGCGCTCACTTGGTCGGGTTGATCTCGGCCTTGTCGATCGCGCCGGAGCTCACGCCCCAGTTCTCGAGGATCTTCTGGTAGGTGCCGTCGTCCATGAGCTTCTGCACGGCCTTCTGGACGGCCTCATCCATCTGCTTGTCGCCCTTCTTGACGATGATGCCTTCCTCGGTCACGCCTTCGTCGGCACCCAGCGGTGCGAGCGCGCCATCGGTCTGCTCGATCGCATAGCCGGCGACTGGCGAATCCGCATAGAACACGGCCGCCTTGCCATTAACGACGGCGGTGGTCACATCGGTCTGCTTGGCGAAGGTCTGCAGTTCGATGGCCTTCTTGCCATCGGCCTTGCACTGCTCGTTCATCTTGTTGAGCTCCTCCTCCTGGGTGGTGCCGGTCTGCACTGCGACCTTGACGCCACACAGGTCCTTCGTGTCGACCTTGTCGGGATTGCCCTTCTGGGTCACCCACGTGGAGCCGGCCTTGTAGTAAGTGACGAAGTCGACGGCCTCCTGACGTTCGGGGGTCACGGTGAACGACGAAATGCCAATGTCGTACTTGCTGCCGATGGACGGGATGATCATGTCGAATTCCGACACCGCGGTCTCCGGTTCGAGTCCCATCACCTTGGCGATCGCTTCGTGAGGTCCACATCATAGCCGACGGCGGTCTTGCCGTCCTCCCCAATGAATTCCGCCGGCGCATACGTGGTGTCGTGCCCACGGTGAGCTTGCCGTCCTTCTTCACATAGTCCGGCACGAGTGCGGCGATCGTCTCGTCGGTCTCCACAGTGCTCGGGTCGAACGACGCGGCCGCCGAGCTGCTGCTGGTGCCGCTGGACTTGCCGCTGTCGCTTGCATCACTGGTGCCACATGCTGACATGCCCGCACACAACACGATGGCAGCAAATGCCGCCGTGGCTTTCCAAGTGTTCTTCATGGCTCTCTCCTCCGTGTTCGGCTTCAAACACGAGTCAGGGTAGGAATCACATGTTATCAGCGCGTTTCGGCACCCGAGGAATCTCGTAATCTGGAAGTAATCTCTCGAATGTGGCGTCACCCACACACAGCTCACGTTGCCAATCTGCGTAAAAAGGGACAACTATGCGCAAAGATCGACCCAAATTACGCACGAACCCATGCGTCATCTCTTCCGTGCCGCACACTTCCCCTGCATACACCTCCGCTGCGTACGCCTCCCCCGCACGCATACACTTCCCCTGCATGCGTATGCTTCCCCGCGTAAAAAGGACGAATACAGGCTATATTTGTCCTTTTACGCAGATTCACGGATTCAGGAGTCAGCCGCGGGCATGCATGTTCTTGTAGCGCATCATGCGCAACGCCTCGCGCTTGTCTTGCTCTTCACGCAACGCCTGCCGCTTGTCGTACTCCTTCTTGCCACGGGCGAGCGCAATCTTGAGCTTCGCGCGGCCGTCTTCGTTGAAATACAGCTGCAGCGGCACAATGGTGTAGCCTTCGCTTGAATCTGCCGGCGCAGCTTGTCTATCTGCGCGCCGTGCAGCAGCAGCTTGCGTTTGCGCTTGGGCGCATGGTTGTTCCATGTGCCGTTGAGGTATTCGGGAATGTTCGCTCCTTCGAGCCACACCTCACCCCGCTTGTCAATCGAGATGAACGACTCCGCCAGCGAGGCACGCCCCTCGCGCAGCACTTCACCTCGGTGCCCGTCAACGCAAGGCCCGCCTCATAGGTGTCTTCGATCTCGTAGTCGTGCCGCGCGCGCCTGTTCTGCGCGATCATCTTCTCGTTGCTCTGCTCTTTCTTCGCCACAGTTGCTCCTATTCGATTGTTCTGGAACCGAGTCTACCTATCCAGTCCCCCGTTTCCTTCTGCCGACTTGTCCCGCCTTTCCCATGCCGCCGGCCCTTATCTCCCCTTCACCTTCTTCCACTCTCTGCGTTAAAAGAGACATCTAGGGACTAGATTCGTCTCTTTTTACGCAGACGAGGATTACACAGACGAGGACTCTTCAGATGAAGGCCTCACTGATGAAGCCACCCATCTGAGAACCACACACATGACGACTACTCATCTGGGGGACCACGCAGATGAGAACGCGGATGAGAAAATGAGAGTTTGCAGCCGAGGATTGCCTAGCGGAAGGTGCGCATATTGAGGTCCGGGCCGATACTGTGATATCGCCGAATGGATGCTTGGTTATTGGCGGCTGTCAGTGGACGTACCAGAACCGTCCCGGATTATACAGCGTACGGTATGTGATGGTGTACAGACCGGCCACATTCGACTCCGAGATGAGGATGCTGTTGCCGTTGACCTGCTCGACCACCGCGACATGACCCCATGGGCTCGAGGCGCCTCCTGCCCCGGCAGGAACGACAGAGCGGCCCCGACCTGAGGGCTATGGTCGACGCGATGAGGATGGCAATCATCAGAATGATGGCTAACGGGAAATTTTGGAACAGGTACTTCATGGACTGGTCGCTGGCTATCTTTTCTCCTTGCCATACCAGTGAATAACCTTCGGGTAATGGTATGTTTTCTATCTGTTCCGCGATGGCAAGACGTGCTTTTTCCGTTTCAATGCCGGGTGCGGGCGAACATTGTGCCCGCTGGCTTCTCTGCCCGTTGTAACGGGGAACTACCGGATCTTCCCACCGGATATCAATCTCTTTGCTGATTTGTTTCAGCGGTGTGCTTCCCATGATGCTTTCCACCAAATCTTCTTTCGAAAGTGTGCCGGCTTTCAGCTTCACCATGGTTTCCTCGTTCAACAGTCCGTTCAGGGAAGGCAGAGACGAGAAGACTTGTGCGTTGCCCAGGTCCTCTATCGGTTCTCCTTTCTCGTCGAGGCATTTCAGGTAGATGTTGTTTTTGTGGATACCTTCGTAGAAAGAGCCGATAGGAATGCCTCCGGTGGCTGTGAGCAGGGAAAGGCTGACATCATTACGGCTCAGGCCGAGGGCACGGGCAGACGGCTGGTCGTATTCGATGGTCAGTACGGGTACTTGAGGTTCCCAGTCGGTGGTGATGAGGCAGACTTCCGGAGTCCTTTCCATGATGGCGCGGGCGCTGTCGGCCAGTTGGTGCAGGATGGCAGGGTCGGGACCAGAAATTGCGCCTCTATGGGATATTTCTTGAACATCAGATTATATCTTTTCAATTTGATGTATGCGTCCGGATAGGCTTGGGAGAGGTAAGCTTGGATTTCGTCTATATGTTCTACCAAGGTTTCCGGTGAGGTGAAGTCGATAATCAGTCGCCGTACGAAAGTGAGGGGTTGGCAATGCTCCGTACCAGATTATAGCGTCCGGGCGTACCGCCTATGGAGGTAGTGACGTGGGTTATTTCCTCCCGTCCTTTCAGATAGGTTTCTATTTCTTCCAAATCTCGAACCACACGTGTATAGTTATTCCCTTCCGGAAGTTTGTATTCCATATAAAGCTGGTCGTAAACCATGTCGGGGAAAAAGCCCTGACGCATATATTGGTAGCCGAAAACGGAAAGCAGCAACAGACCGGTCATGGCAAATACAAAACTCCACCGGTGGGCCAGACCGAACCGCAGTGCCGAACGGAGGGTGGCATAGATTTTACCTTTGTATACTCGCTTTCCGGTACTGTCAGTATCTATGGCAGGATGCAGCCGGCGGTCGGCCATCAGTGGTACATGGATCAGTGCCAATATCCAGCTCAGTAACAGGGAAACGGCAAGTACGATGAAAAGGTCGCGCGTGTAGACGCCTGCGGTGTCGGGGGACATGTAGATGGGTAGAAAAGCGATAATGCTATCAGTGTCGCGCCCAGAAGAGGCATGGCTGTCTGTCTTCCGATGGCGGTCATGGCTTCCATCCGGTTTTTGCCGGCCTTCAAGTCTACCAGTATGCCGTCTATGATGACGATGGCGTTGTCTACCAACATGCCCATTGCCAGTACAAAAGCAGCCAATGATACGCGCTGCATGGTTCCGCCTGCCGAATAAAGGAACAGAAAAGAACCGAATACGGTGATGACCAGGCTGATACCTATGATAAGGCCGCTCTTGAACCCCATTGCTATCATCAGTATCAGTACTACGATGATGACGGATTCTATCAGGTTGATGACAAAGGTTCCAAAGAAGCTGCCTACGTTCGGGCTGATAGAAGATTTTGTGGCATTCCACTCCTGCGGGCAGACGTTCGGCTTTGAGTTCTTCCAACTTGCTTTCTACGGCATGGCCTACTTTTATAATGTCCGAACCACTGGAGGCAGCGATGAGTATACCGAGAGCGCGTTCATGGTCATAGAACATTTCATTGCGTGTGGGGTTCTCGTAGGCTTTCTCTATACGGGCGATGTCACTCAGGCGAAGCTGGTCGTCATCGTGTCTTGAATCAGCATTTTTCCGATATCTTCTACGGTTTTGAATTTGTCGTTTACTGTGACGCGGATACGGTTTTCACCATTTTCATAATATCCTGTATAGGTGGTTTTGTTCTGGCCGTTCAAGGTTGCCAGTACTTCTGCAGGTTTAACACCGAGGTTTGCCATACGGTCTTGCAACAGGGAGATATTGATGCATTCGGAACGTTTGCCGTAGAGTTCCACACGGTCTACCCCTTCCAGTTCGTTCACTTCCCGTTTTACCAGTTCGGCATAGTCGGACAGTTCACGGTCGGACAGTCCGTCACCTGTCAGGCATAGAACATGCCATATACATTTCCGAAGTCATCTTTGACTATCGGGGTGGTGGCTCCTTCGGGCAACAGGGCGCGGGCGTCGCTTACTTTGCGGCGCAGCATGTCCCAGCATTGTTCCACGTCATCGTCCGGCACGGTGCTCAGCAGTTCTATCTGTATCAGGGACAGGTCGTTGTATGAATAACTTTCTATATTGTCAATGTTGCCCATGGTGCGGATGTTCTTTTCAAGCACATCCGTTACTTCCAGTTCTACCTGGTGCGCGGAAGCACCCGGATAGGTGGTGACTACCATGGCAAGCTTCACTTTTATTTCGGGGTCTTCCAATTTGCTCATCTGATAGCAGGAATAGCTCCGCCGAGCAGCAGAACCGCTATCAGGAAATAAATCAGATTCCTGTTCCGGAATGCCCATTTACTGATGTCCATTATAATAATCCTCCTATATTTGTGTTAGTGACCGGTGACAAAGGTTTTACAATTTCTCCATCCTCAATGTGGTGTACGCCCGAGGATACAATCTGCTCTCCCGGTTGCAGTTGTCTGGAAGTGATGAGACTGTGTCCGTTGTTCAACAAACGCAGTATGGATACTTCCTGTCTGTGTACGGTATTGCTGGATGGATGAAAGACGAACACATACGCTTTGCCTTCTTTTTGCAGGATGGCGCCGGTAGGGACAGAAAGAGTATTCTCCTGCTCTGTACGGCAAAGGATGGTTACCATGGTGTTCATGCCGGGAGAAGGGATAGCCCGTGTGCCGGGTACTACTTGCAGGCGCATGGTGTATAGTTGGTTTGCGTTGGCTTTCGGGGTGACACTGATTAGTTTCAGCGGGTAGGTTTCGCCCGGATAGATATCAAATGTGCAGTGATAATTGTCGAACTGCTCCCGGCGGATATATTCGGCCGCAGGCAGATTTATTTCCACTTCGGGGGTTCCGCCGCTGATCATGGCAATGACGGGCATTCCGGCTCCGATGGTTTCGTGAGCTTCGAACAGGCGTTTCTGGACATACCCGTTGAAAGGAGCATAGAGCTGGGTGTAAGCCAACTGATCTTTATGGTGTTTGTACTTGGCGGTGATTTGCTTGAGCCGTATACGGCTTTGTCATTGGCGTTGGGGGTGGTTCCGTTGTCTTTGTAAAGAGCCATGACCCTTTCTGCTTCCGCTTTTATTTGCTGGTATTCTGCTTCAGTAGCATCCAGTTGTACTTGATAGTCGGTGGGGTCCAGTTCGGCCAGTAATTGTCCTTCTTGTACACGGGCGCCGTCTTTGACATGTATTTTGCTGATGGTTCCGCTTACCCGGAAGGCAAGGCTGATATCTTGTGCGGCTTTTACCTTTCCCGGAAATTGCAGGAACGTTTGTTTGTCGGCAGAAACAACTGTGTCTATTTTTACTGTCTGATGACCTTTGGCTTCCCGGGCACGTTGTGCGCAGGAACTTAGTAAGATCAAGGAAATACCTGTTAGAATAAGATAAATTCGTTTCATACTACTATGATTTTCGTGCAATTAGTTTTCTGATACAAAGTTATTCCGAAGCAAGAGGATAGAAAAGGTTGATATGAATGATAAATTGTCCGATTTGTATATTTTTGGGTTGTTATGTAGCTGGAAAGTTTACGATTTGTATTTATTTTGCAGTAAATTAAAGAATGTATAGATTGATGGACAGACAACAGATGCCTTTTCTCTTTAGATTTCTTTCGGATAGTGAACTGTATGCCTTTAAAGACGGACAGATTATTTCGACATTTAATAAATGTGGCCTTTTCTTTTGCCGGAAAGGAAATGTGGAGGTTTCACTGGAAGATAAGCATTTTCAGATAAATCCCGGTGATGTGTATATTTACATGGCTTCTACCTTGGTGCATCTGCTTCATAAGAGTGAGGATGCGGAAGGGTTATGTTTGAAGTGGATTTAGATTATATCATTCCTATCGTCAATAGGGTGATCAATGTGGAAAACCAGCTTTTTATGCGGAAGCATCCTTGTATATCACTTTCGGATAAGCAACGTGCTCATTTGGAGTATCTGTTGGATAATTTGCGGGAGAGGATAGAGGCGGAGGATGTGCAAGAGGTGAATTTGCAGCAACAACGCCTGACTTTGGAACTGATCAAGTCGATGGGGCAGACTTTCTGCTATGAGATATTGAATATGTATTTTGCCAACCAACCCATGCAGCCCTTGCCGCAGAACAAGAAGGATGTGATTTTTCAGAATTTCATGCTGGCTCTTTTCCGTTTGTATAGAAAGGAGCGTGATGTTGCTTATTATGCGAGGATGCAGCATATTACTCCACGTTATTTTTCCACCATCATTAAAGAGAAGTCGGGAAATAGTGCTTTGCAATGGATTGTGCAAATGGTGATTACCGAGGCAAAACAGTTGCTTGAAGGATCGGATCTGAGTATCAAGGAGATTGCAGACCAATTGAATTTCCCTACGCAGTCTTTCTTTGGAAAGTATTTTAAGCAATATGTGGGGATTTCACCTAAAGAATATAGAAAAGGCAAGTTGAGGATTAAGGATGGAATTTGATTTCAGAAAATGCAATCTATTTTATTTTAATATACCTTTGTGTACAAATCATAAACGTTTTATTTATGACCCGAAAGAACGAACAAGAGCGATTCATGTCTTATATTACAGAACGGCAAACTCATGAGAGCCGGATGGCGGTAGCTGATTTTTTGCGGAAATATGCTGACCGGTATCATAACTCTGATTTTATTTCTTCTGATCCGGTACAGTTCCCGCATCGCTATCATTTCAAAGCGGATATTGAAATCAGTGCTTTTCTGACTGCTTTTCTTAGTTTCGGAGCCCGCCCTCAAATACTGAAGGCGGCAGAACGGCTGGATTCCATAATGAACCGGCAGCCTTTGCAGTATGTGTTGTCCGGGAACTGGAAAATTGATTTCTGTGGTGAGGAGTCGTTCTATCGGACGGTTTCAAAAAATAGAATGGCACAATTGTTTCATTGGCTGTATACTATATATGATAGGTATGAGAGTATGGAGAATGCTCTTCTTTGCGAAACGGATGGAACTCCGATGCAACGTCTTTGTCGTTTGTTTGGAGTGTCGGATAAGGCGCCGCAAAAGAAATTGAATATGTTTCTGCGCTGGATGATCCGTCGCGATTCGGAAGTGGATTTTGGAATCTGGAGGAATTTCTCTCCATGTGAGTTGATTATCCCTTTGGATACACATGTCAGTGAGATGGCTTTCAGATTGGAGCTGACCCGAAGTAAATCTTATACGCTGAATAATGCAAGAACTATTACTGCGGCTTTGGCTGAGGTTTTTCCCGAAGATCCTTGTCTGGGGGATTTTGCTTTGTTTGGCTATGGGATTAATGAATTATGAGATGTAGTTTGGGGTGTGTTGCTCGAAGCAGGTAGCTGTGGTGAGGATGACTATGGGATATCATTTGCAATAAATGGAAATCTAAAAATAATCCCCGAGGGATATCACATCCATCGGGGATTTTCGGTTTTTTGGTTAAAGGTTAGTATAAAATTAGGTTAGGTTGTTTCTTAAATTATAGGGGTACGTATTCCACGAAGGCCTCCATTGCTTCATAACATGCCAAACCAAGTTGGTCATACAAAGCAGCGGTACCCCGGTTGCGGTCTTCACTTCTTTGCCAGAACAGACGTTCGTCGTTGCCCAGGAACGGTGCGCTTTCCATCTGAGACTGATGCTTTAAGATGGAGTTACGTTTAGCACGCAATTCTTCCGGACTGAACGGTACGGCCATTTCAATGTTTTCAATTTCCCATTCCGCCCATGCGCCACGATACATCCAGATGCGGCAATCTTTCAACCATTCGGCACCGGCTTCTTTTTCGATGTCGATAGCGGCAAGCACTGCGTCTGTGCAGACACGATGGGTTCCGTGCGGGTCGGCAAGGTCACCGGCCACATAAATTTGGTGGGGTTTTACGTCACGTAGTAACTGTAAAACGATTTCCACATCGGCTTCACTGATAGGGTTCTTCTCGATTTTTCCTGTTTCATAGAACGGCAAGTCGAGGAAGTGGACACGGTTCAATGGAATTTGATTGTAAGTACTTGCAGTACGGGCCTCGCCACGACGGATCAGTCCTTTAATGGTCAGGATATCGCGGCTGTCCATATCGCCTTCTTTCTTGGCGGCAAGGAATTTCTTGATTTCAGCGTATTTGTTTTTGATGGTTTTCGTTGGAGTTTTCATCAAGTTGGTTGAAAACCGTTGATGAAGTGCATGAAACGTACTACTTCTTCATCGCCTACGGCAATGTTTCCGGAAGTTTCGTATGCTACGTGTACTTCGTGACCTTGCTGAACCAAACGCCGTAAAGTTCCACCATTGAGATTACGTCATCATCCGGGTGCGGAGAGAAGACTACCACGCGTTTCGGGAATGGTTTTGCCCGTTCGGGGCGATAGGTGTCATCTGCATTGGGCTTGCCGCCGGGCCATCCGGTGATGGTGTGCTGCAAGTCATTGAATATTTTGATATTTACGTTGTAAGCAGAACCGTAGAGTGCCAGCAGTTCGCTCAGTCCGTTTTCATTGTAATCTTTGTTGGTCAGTTTCAGAATCGGTTTTTTGACACGCATACACAACCATACAATAGCGCTGCGAATCAATTTGTCGTTCCATTCGCAATTGGTTACCAGCCACGGACGTTGGATACGGGTAAGGTGAGAAGCCGCTGCCAGATCTATGCAGACATTTGCATTGTTATGCATTTGCAGATAAGAAGCGGGCAGAGTGTCGCTCACTTTGTCTTCCACCGCTTTCTTGATGATATCGGCTTTGTCATCTCCCCATGCCAGCAAATAGATTTTGCGGGCAGCCATAATAGTTGCCACACCCATCGTGATGGAACAGGGAGGGAGATTGTCCACTCCCAAGTTGTGTGCAGCTTCAGCACGCGAGGTTGAGTCAATCAAAATCAGTCGGTAGGGGAGCTCAAGCTTGATCCCGGCTCGTTCATGGCAATATTGCCTTCACGACCAATGCCCATTAATACGATGTCTATACCGCCAAAAGTCTGGATACGTTGTTCGTACAGGCGGCAGTATTCGATGACAGCTTCCTGCGGAATCGTTCCGTCGATGGTGAATACATTTTGTTTATCGATGTCGATTTGGCTTAGGAATAAGTCGTTCAGCTGTGAGAAACTGCTTCCAGCCCCTTCGGAAGCCAAAGGGTAATATTCATATAAATTGAAAATTACTACGTTACGGAAACTTAGTCCTTCATCTTTATGTTTACGGACTAGTTCGGCATAAAGCGGCCGTAATGAAGCACCGGTTCCAGCCCCAATCACGCAGAACTTTCCTTCGCGCTGACGTTCCTGAATTTTTGCCGTAATTTCGTTGGCAATGTGCTGCACGCCTTCCTCCATCGTTTCATAGATGTCGGTAGGCACTTTTTCGCAGCGGGTCAAGACAGAACGTTCCACCGCATTTTCGGGTTTATAATATTTCGGAGATACTCTGTTCAGAGAAATCTGCGAACTTAAGTTTGTTCTCATAAATTACAAATTAGCTTTTTCGATGTCTTTGAAATATTTGTAGGTACCGACTTTCAGTTCGTCTGTAGCGGCTTCGTCACAAACAATGATGCCATGCTGGTGCATTTGTAATGCGCTGATAGTCCACATTTGTGTAATACCACCTTCAACGGCATGTTGCAAAGCACGTGCTTTGTTGTGCCCGTTGCAGATAATCAGAACTTCTTTGGCTGAAAGGACAGTCCCTACACCTACTGTTAACGCAGTTTAGGTACTTTGTTCACGTCATTGTCAAAGAAACGTGAGTTTGCAATGATTGTGTCTGTAGTCAGTGTTTTGATACGTGTGCGTGAAGACAAAGATGAGCCCGGCTCGTTGAATGCGATATGTCCGTCGGGACCGATACCTCCCATAAACAGGTCGATGCCTCCGATTTCGGCTATTTGTTTTTCGTAGTTGGCGCATTCTGCTTCCAGGTCTTCGGCATTTCCGTTCAGGATATGTACATTTTCTTTCTTTATATCAATAATGGTTAAAAAAGTTTTTCCACATAAATGTATGGTAGCTTTCTGGATGATCTTCAGGCAAGCCTACATATTCGTCCATATTGAAAGTAACGACATTCTGGAAAGATACTTTTCCCTGCTTGTTCAGTTCTATCAGCGCTTTGTACATGCCTAGCGGTGAAGATCCTGTGGGACAACCTAAAACAAAAGGTTTTTCAGGAGTCGGATTTGCCGCATTGATTTTACTAGCTACATAGTTTGCCGCCCATTGTGACAGCGCTTGGTAATCAGATTCAATAATTACTCTCATGGTTCTTTCTTTTTTAAGTTTTAAGTGTTAAGTTAACTATACGGGTTATTCCATATTATCCGTTTTGGGACGGAGGAATGTCAATTGTACTACCAGTGCGATAAGCACAATAATACCAACATGGCAAATCCCAGTCCCAACTTACCTCCGTCTGTCCACTTTCCCAAGACTTCGGTAATGGCTGCTCCCGCAAACACGCCTGTCATATTCATGATACCATAGGCGGTAGCACGGTGTTTGGATGATACGAACTGGCATAGAATCGGCATATTGTTGGCATCGAAGATACCATAACCGATTCCGAATAATAATCCAGCTCCCACAACAGCTACGAAACTGTGTCCGAACCCTAGTAAAAGCAGGGATGGAATAGTAAGTCCCAAGCCGATGGCACCCGTGTACACACGTCCTTTTATATTTCTTTGCACCCACTTATCGGATAAGGTTCCACCAATAATTACGCCAATGAACGAGGATAGCGCGATGGTGATAGTCGACATGGGGCCGGCTTGTGACATCGGTATATTCAGGTTCTCGGCGAACAAGGTAGGTAACCAGTTTTTGGTTGCCCATCCCGGTAAACTGGGGGCTGCGAAATATAGCA
>ENA-OQCX01001038-OQCX01001038.1-human-gut-metagenome-genome-assembly--contig:-NODE-1038-length-13469-cov-2.545196_pt1 | contig 13469 bp, 14 predicted proteins | sample MGYA00242762_ERZ504587 | MGnify/ENA primary metagenome ERZ504587 (study PRJEB26092, sample SAMD00036337) | human gut metagenome | host: Homo sapiens | study: EMG produced TPA metagenomics assembly of...
GCGGTTCATGCTGCTGTCCGTATAGCCGCGACGGCTTTGATTGGTGATATTGGTGGAAAGCGTCATCTTCCAGGGCATCGTGATATTGGTCAGCGCACCGTAGGAGAAAGTATAGGGATTCTGGTTATTCTCTGGACGCAATTTACTGCGCTCTGCCGTATAGGAAACCGAACCGTTCACTCCGAATTCAAACCAGTCGTTGCGGTAGGCCCCGTTCACCCGCTCGCTCAGCATAAGTTCGGTGGTGGTATTCTTGTTATCCTGTTTCGTATTCTGATCGTATAGGAAAGCCACGTTGTTATTGTATCTGAGTTGCGAAAAAGAGTTTACCGTAAACTTCTTGTTCTTCAACGCCGTATTGAATCCGAACAGACCGAAAGCGCTCCAGTTGCCGTTGATATTCTTGGGCGTAGTGGTCCGTCCGCCGGTTTGCTCGTTGTACACCGTACTGTTGCTGATGCTGTTCTGCGTGGTCGAGAAGCTGAGATGTGTCATCATTCCGCGCTGCAACTCACCATTATAAGTATTGTAGAAGAGGCGCATATTGTGCGTAAATGCCGGCTTCAGTCCCGGATTTCCTACTCTGATATTCAGCGGATTCGAGTTGTCGGCAATAGGCAGCAGGTTCTCCATGCTCGGCTGACTGCTGCGTCCACGATACATAAAACGCAACTGGCTCACTTTAGAAAAACGGTAACGGAAATCAATGTTCGGAGCAAAGTTGAATACGTTTCGGGCCGTATCAATCATATAATCCCCGCGCTTATAGGACAATACCGAATGCTGCGGCTGGAAAGACATCCCCGCGCTCAACTGATACTTCTCACGGATGAAGCGCAACGACACGGACGCATCGTGGTTGTAGTATCTGTACTCCGCATATTTGCCCAGGCTATCCACGGCATGCGACTCGTATCCGGACGGCAAAGGCCCGTTGATGTCCCACTCCGGATAGTCCAGCATATCGAATGTGGTCTTGTCGCTCTCGCTGTACTTGTATTGGAACTGATAGCTGAACTGCAGGAAAGTAGCGCGTGCAATCGGTTCGCTGTACGTAACCTGGGCGCTATAATTATAATTGTTGGTAGGTGTTGTGATATACTGGTTGCGATACAGCACGGAATCGCCGCCCAACGCGTTCAATATCTGGTAATAGCGGGTTTCCGACTGCCTGTACTGGTCGTTGTCGTTGTCGCCGTAGCTGAAGCGTCCGCGAAAGGTTATGTTACGTCCGCGATTATTCAGCTTCCTGTTGAGTTGCAGCGTGGCGGATGTCGAAATGCTTTTGCTTTTGGTCAGAGAAGCATCATTCGTTGCATTGACACGGATACTTTCCAAAGGGTCGTCTTCCAGCCTGTCGAAGTCGAGAAAATCGTTCGGGTTGGCAATCAGGCTATACGGGTCCGAGTTGAATGTTCCCGATTCCGAACCGGAAGTACCGTTTGTCTTGCCGTAAGAGAAGTTAGGACGGAAAATGATATTCGTCATCGAATCCGGCTTCCACTCCAGACGGAAGTTGGCAAAGACATCCGAATTCTTGTTCTTGTTGACAGCGTTCGAATTGGAGTATGAACTTCCGTTCTGCAGGAAGCGTTCCGAAGAGTTGGTACTGATAATGTCCGCACCTTTATAATCATAGCGGACACTACCGTCAAGCTCCAGCTTTGAAGTCTCCGTCGCAAAGTTCGCTCCCAGTGTTTTCGTGGCTACCAAACCGTTGTTCCTGCGCCAGCGCGGACCGCCGCCGCCACCGGAGAACCCCTGGCGTTGACATTATTGGCAGAACCAATCAAAGAGAATTGCGTCTTATCGACAATGTAATTTACCATCATGCGTGCCATATAACGGTCTTCCGTACCATAAGCCACATCCGCATTGCCGAACCACCCCTTATTCATACCTTTCTTCACGGTAAGGTCGAGCACCGTCTCCTCTTCACCGTCATCTATACCGGTGATGCGTGCCAGGTCGGACTTCTTATCGTAGGTTTCAGTTTATCAATTATATCCACCGGCAAGTTCTTCAAGCCCGTCTTTATATCGCCCCCGAAGAACTCTTTGCCGTCCACCATGATTTTCTTCAGCTCTTTGCCGTTAATCGTCACATTGCCGTCATCATCGATTTCCGCACCGGGCAGTTTCTTCACCAGTTCTTCCAGCATAGCCCCTTCCGGCGTGCGATAGGCAGAGGAACTGTACATCAGCGTATCTTCCACCACCTGCACTTGCGGCGCTTCCGCCACTACCACAGCCTCGGCAAGCATAATGGCATCCGTTTCGAGCGTTATCGTACCCACATTTTTATTGCGCACGTTGGCATAGAGATGCAGCGGTAGAAACTTATTCTTAAAACCTATATAGGAAACTTTCAGCACATATTTCCCCGCATTCACCTTCGGCAGGTAAAGTAGCCGTTTCCCGTAGTGGCAACACCGGCTGCATAAGCGCTGTCCGGCAACGATAGCAATTGAATGGTAGCTTGCACCGCAGGCTCGTTCGTGTCTTCAAGCACACGGCCGGATACGGTGATGTTTTTGGTTTGTGAAAAAGCAGACAATGCCGTTGCCAGCAACAGCACCGCCGCAGTGATAATTTTTTTCATGCCCTGTCTTCTAAATAATCAACACTGTTTATTTGTAACTGATGCTTTTGACAAAAGTACGGGCAAAAGGTTTAACGGGCTACAGAATGATTTTGTTTAATTACCGGTTATTCCGCTTGAACAGGTTGTCCACGGTCGCTTTCTTTATGCCGAATTCAAGGCAGAGGACGTTCATAATCAGGAATATCAGGAAAGAAGAAGAATCGACGGACATAATATCGCCCTGCGCCACCCTGTACAGCATGCCTCCGAAAATAAAGAGCACGGTAAGGAACATCGCATTGCGCGTGGCTTTGTTGCGTATCTCCTCTGTCGCCTTGCATTCGCCTTCGTCAGCGCAAAGAGTATCATCAATGCCCCCAGCATCATCAGGAGTTGGAGCACTCTTTATAAAACAGCAGATTGGCATCTGTAACCCTGCCCGTAAGCATCATCAAGAACGGAAGGAACAAGGCCAGATCGCAATTACGAACTAGCCAACGGACGGCAGTAGTAACGGGAAGTAAGCTTTCATTTTCTTACATACAAATTAAAGGTTACGGTGCGGACACCTTACAAATACATAGATTTTCGGAAACAAAGATAACGTTTTATTGTTGAAAGAACTATCTTTGTAGCATAATAAATAAAGAGAGCAATGCTCCCTTCCATAATTTACAACTTCTAATCCGTAATAAGTCAAATGAGTAAACAAGAAGTAATCCTCTGCAAGGAGTTGGAAAACGACCTGACGCATGCCATCGGAAAATGTCCTCACGACAAGCTTTTCATCCTTACCGACGAACATACGCACCGCCTTTGCCTGCCGCAACTGCAAAGCATCCCCGCACTGGAAAATGCCGCCGAAATCATTATCGGAGCAGAAGACGTGCACAAAAATCTGGAGACGCTGGCTTCCGTGTGGCAGGCTCTGAGCGAACAGGGAGCCACCCGCCATTCGCTCTTGATAAACCTGGGCGGCGGAATGGCCACCGACCTCGGCGGCTTTGCGGCTGCCACTTTCAAACGCGGCATTGCATACATCAACATCCCTACTACCCTGCTTGCCATGGTAGACGCATCCGTAGGCGGAAAAACAGGCATCAACTTCAACGGACTGAAGAATGAAATCGGTGTCTTCGCCCCTGCTTCCTCCGTCTTGCTGGAAACCGGGTTCCTGCGCAGCCTCGATGCCCGCAACTTTTTCTCCGGCTATGCCGAAATGTTGAAGCACGGACTCATCAGCACTTCCGACCATCTGGCGGAGCTGCTGTCTTTCGATACAGAAAACATAGATTACTCCGCACTCAGGACAATGGTAGGGCGCTCCGTACAGGTAAAGGAAGATATTGTGGAACAAGACCCCAAAGAGCACGGCATACGCAAGGCGCTCAATCTGGGACACACCATAGGACATGCTTTCGAGAGTCTTGCCCTGGCCGAAAACCGTCCGGTACTGCATGGTTATGCCGTGGCGTGGGGACTTGTGTGCGAACTTTACCTCTCCTACCTCAAAGCCGGCTTTCCTAAAGATAAAATGCGCCAGACCATCCAATTTATCAAAGAGAATTACGGTGCTTTCGCCTTTAGCTGCAAGCAATACGACAGCCTTTACGAACTGATGTTGCATGACAAGAAAAACACTGCCGGCATCATCAATTTCACGCTGCTGAAAGAGGTAGCGATATCTGCCTGAACCAGACGGCGGACAAAGAAACGATTTTCGAGGTGTTCGACTTTTACCGGGAATGTATGGGGGTATAAATCCCTCACTTTCCCAAGAACTGCATATACTGCTGTTGTGCTTTGTCCAATAAAGCCTCATCTATGCAGCTTTCCTGCCGGAAGAGAGAACACCCCGGGGCGCATCCGTTTCTTTTAACCTTCCTGTCCCAGTTCCCAACAATCTGCCTTCGTAAAGTATTACCGGAAAGAACAGTCCGTTCCCCGTAAAGGCTTTGGAATAGTGTTCGGAAGGGAGCACATCCGTCCGGTCTTTATAACCCAGCAGCAGCTCATCGTACGGCGGCAGAAACCGTATATGCCCTTTTATGCTGCCGCGGGTTCTGCCGGACTCATGAAGATACCAGGTCTGCCCTTTCCACTGCTCTTCCGTCAGTTCACTGCCTATCAGATATATACCTTGTTTCGCTTCCGTTACGGATAGTCCGGACCACCACACAAAATCCTGTAAAGTGGCAGGGGTATGACTACGGAAATAATTCCTTGCCAAACGTGCCAGAGCCTCGTCCTTCGTTATGTCCGGCACAGGTGGCACGCACTCTTCCAGAAGCATGTAAGCATGCTTTCCGCCTTTAGACTCTCCTCCGCAAACGATGCCTTCCACTTCCGCCCGTACCATAAAGCGGGTCATATGATAGTTGTCCGCCGCCAGCCCCGAATGCCGGAACTGTTCCGCTATTTCCAGCCTGGTCAGCCTTTTCTTTCCGGCAAGAATCGTTTCCAATGCACGATTGCTTTTACTGTAAAGTTCCTCGGATATCTCTTCCCTGCCTTTGGCGTATGCCTCATTGGCAGCTTTTATACGCCGGGCAGAGAGCTTCAGCATCCAACGAATATCTTCTGCCGCCACCAGATGCCATGTAGGGCGCATTACATGCGTTCTTAAAATCTCTCCTTTCTGCAACGCTTCTTCCACCGTCCGGACAGTGGCCGAAGCCAGGCGCATACCCACCGCCCATTTAACCATTGTATAATCCTGTGCCTGGACGGCTCCCATCCAGGACACCAACTCTTTCGGAGAATGAAACAAAGGATTCGCCAACTGCTGGTTCAACAAGCGCAATTTAGGTATATCCATCATCAAATATATTGTTTATACGGTTTATAACTGCTTTTGGGAGATGACAAAGCTAATATAAATAAACAAGAAAAAGGTAATATGCCCCAAAGAATCATCCGTTTTTCCGGCCGGATACTGCAATCACATACTATTTCAGATTATTTAACAATAAGAAAACACTGATAAACAGCGAATTTTAAAATAAAGGTAAAATAAAGGCAATAAAAAATCACAGAAGTATTTGCTATTTCAAAATAAAGACGTACTTTTGCATCCGCAATTCGGGGTGTAGCTCAGCCCGGTTAGAGTACGCGTCTGGGGGGCGTGTGGTCGCTGGTTCGAATCCAGTCACCCCGACAAGCTGAGCATGAAGAGTTTAGTGAAAACTAACTCCTTCTTTTTATTATACTACCCAACATTGATCTTACCTTACCGAAACCAATATTCGGGGTCCAGCGGAAATTTCGCATCATCAGATAAATAAAAGGGGCAGTTCTTATGTGCCTCTCTCGTATTCGTTATACAGAAAATAACATTAATGAAAATATAACAAATAAAGCTGTTAAAAGAACTCATCAACCAAAAACCTTTTTCATACCTTTGCTCTACAAATTTCATGAAGATGTCCGAACGCAAAATAATACATATCGATATGGATGCATTCTACGCATCGGTAGAACAGCGTGACAACCCCGAATTATGTGGAAAACCGCTTGCTGTGGGACACGCTGAAGAACGAGGTGTGGTAGCTGCTGCCAGTTACGAAGCCCGTCGTTACGGAGTACATTCCGCCATGTCATCACAAAAAGCCAAAAGACTTTGCCCAGAACTGATTTTTGTTCCAGGGCGAATGAATGTATATAAAGCTGTATCCCGGCAGATACACGATATCTTTCATACCTATACAGATATCATAGAGCCTCTGTCACTAGACGAAGCCTTTCTGGATGTAACTGAAAATAAAGCAGGCTTTTCACTTGCTATAGATATAGCCAAAGATATAAAAAGCGTATCCGCAAAGAATTGGGATTGATAGCTTCAGCCGGGGTCTCTTATAACAAATTTCTAGCCAAAATAGCATCGGATTACCGCAAACCCGACGGATTATGTACAATACATCCCGACCAAGCATTGGATTTCATCGCCCATCTTCCATCGAATCTTTTTGGGGAGTAGGTCCGGTCACAGCCCAAAAAATGCACGCATTAGGTATTCATAATGGTACCCAATTACAAGCCTGCACTTTAGAAATGCTTACCCGACAGTTTGGCAAAGCAGGTAATCTATATTACGATTTTGCACGAGGCATAGACCTCCGTCCTGTAGAACCCATAAGAATCCGTAAGTCCGTAGGATGCGAACATACATTGGAAAAAGACATTTCTCTTCATTCTTCCGCCATCATTGAACTATATCATGTAGTCACCGAATTGCTAGAAAGACTGAAACGCACTAATTTCAGTGGTAATACACTTACTTTAAAAATAAAATTCCATGACTTTAACCAAATAACCCGCAGCATCACTCAAGACAGTGAACTGACAAGCATGGATAAAATTCTTCCTTTAGCAAAAAAATTACTGAAAGAAATTGATTATGAAAGCCACCCCATCCGCCTTATCGGACTATCCGTATCTAATCCAAAAGAAGAAAAAGAAGAAATAAAAAAACAATGGGAACAACTTTCATTGGAATTTAAAGAGTGGGATGATTAAGGTACTGGATAAATGAATCAATATAAGATTCCATTGTTTCAAACCCTTTCACTCCATTCTTTAATTCTAATCCATAATATATTCCCGCCAGCAAACCTGTCAATGCTCCTACCGCATCACTTGACTTACCTGAGTTTATAGCCGAAAATACGCACTCCTTATAACTATTTCCTGCCATAAACCAATTGACCACTGACTCCACCGTATCTACAACAAAGCTTCCATTACAAAGATTTTGCCTGTTAACCTCCACACCACATCTCTGCTCAGCCTGCTGTAATGCCTGTCCTTTATCTTCATATTCCAACAGGCAACGAATAAACTCAATAAAAAACCAAGTATACTTAAAGCTATAACGACTATTATGAGTAATCTTAATAAAAGGAAAAATCTCCTCTTTAGATAAAGGCGAAAAGCCAAAACACAACATCCCATCAAACTACGGTTGCCGCTATTAGAATCCGAAGACACTCCCCTGAAATTTTTCATGATTGCTTTTTGGGTTACCTGATCAATATCAAACTCAATGTTTTCTCCTGTATACTTTCTATTAAAATACCAATCTCTTAAATTCTGCTGATAAAGTTCCAAATTACAACGACTGTCCAAAGCACATAATAACATCGAAGTATTTCCTGAACATTTGTCTCCCCGAAGATAAGATTTTGTCCACATAGGTTTAAATGTCCCTTTTCCTTTTCCCCTGTAAGGCATTCCCAACCAATCTCCTAATATAAATCCCGTTAGTCCTGTTTTAATTCTTTTCATGGCATGTGTTTAATTACAAAGTACAAAAATAATAAAAAGAGAAACAAAACCTTGCCTTCCGCTGTTAAATTCATAATTAATGGGTATTGATAAGTATGTATGCTACAACTAATTTTGCCACCAACAGAAAATGTATTACCGGGTAATAAAGAAAGGAGAACAAATGAAAAGAATCGTATTACTCCGCCATGGAGAAAGTACTTGGAACAAAGACAACCGTTTTACAGGATGGACAGATGTAGATTTAACCGAAAAAGGTATCGCTGATGCCAACCAAGCAGGTATACTCTTAAAAGAAAAAGGATTTCATTTTGATAAAGCTTACACTTCTTTTTTAAAGCGTGCGGTCAAAACATTAAACTGTGTCCTAGATAAAATGGATCAAGACTGGATACCTGTAGAGAAAAGTTGGCGCCTAAATGAGAAACATTATGGCGCATTGCAAGGATTAAACAAAAGCGAAACAGCTTCTAAATACGGAGAAGAACAAGTCTTGATATGGCGCCGTAGTTTTAACGTAGCCCCCAATGCCCTACCGGAAGATGATCCGCGCAATCCGAAAACAGATACCCGTTATAAAGAAGTTCCTGACAAAGATCTTCCACGTACCGAATCTCTGAAAGAAACAGTAGAACGTATATTACCTTATTGGAAATGCATCATCTTCCCCAATCTAGCTACAGCAAACGAACTGCTGGTAGTAGCTCACGGAAACAGCCTCAGAGGAATTATTAAATATTTGAAACATATACCGGATGAGGAAATTGTAGGTCTTAATCTACCTACTGCTGTTCCGTATGTATTCGAGTTTGATAATGACCTGAATTTGAAGAAAGACTACTTTTTGGGAGATCCGGAAAAAATAAAAAAACTAATGGAAGCTGTAGCCGATCAAGGAAAAACCAACCCCGGTGGCAGGAAATAATTTTCCTGCGCTGTCCGAAACCTCCATCACAGAATGGAGAATACATCAAAATAGTGTTTTCAATAATGCATTCAAACGCAATCATACGCTTTTATACTAGAAAGAAAACACTATGGATAAAAAATTATTAATCAATTAAAGAAAAAAGAGTATGAGCAAAATAACAAATTTATTGGGTGACCAAGCAGCATTTTATTTAGAGCACACCTGTAGAACTATAGATAAATCATTAATCATATCCTTCTTCAAGCACCATTGATGATACTTGGATATCATCAGACCGCAATATTCGTACCCTGAGCAGTATTCAAACCCTGTTAGGACACGGGCGACTTGCAAATACAGGGTATGTATCTATTCTTCCTGTAGATCAAGGCATAGAACATACAGCAGGAGCCTCATTTGCCCCCAATCCACTTTACTTTGATCCGGAAAATATTGTAAAACTCGCTATTGAGGGGGGCTGTAATGCCATAGCCTCTACTTTCGGAGTATTAGGTTCCGTTGCCCGCAAATACGCCCACAAGATTCCTTTTATTGCCAAACTAAATCACAATGAATTATTGACTTATCCCAATTCTTACGACCAAGTGATGTTTGGTACTGTAAAAGAAGCCTGGAATATGGGAGCTGTAGCAGTAGGTGCCACTATCTATTTCGGTTCTGAACAGAGCCGCAGACAACTGGTTGAAATAGCGGAAGCTTTTGAATATGCCCACGAACTAGGCATGGCTACTATTTTATGGTGTTACTTACGTAACAATGCTTTTAAAAAAGACGGTGTAGATTATCATACAGCAGCCGATTTAACCGGACAAGCCAATCATTTGGGAGTTACTATCAAGGCAGATATTGTAAAACAGAAATTACCGGTCAATAACGGTGGTTTTACAGCCATTAAATTCGGAAAGACAAATGATAAAGTTTATACCGAACTGACTTCAGAACATCCTATCGACCTCTGTCGCTATCAAGTAGCCAATGGATACATGGGACGTGTAGGATTAATCAACTCTGGAGGTGAATCTCATGGCAGTTCTGATCTAAAAGACGCAGTAATAACAGCAATCGTCAATAAACGTGCCGGAGGTATGGGTCTCATAAGTGGACGTAAAGCCTTTCAAAAACCAATGAAAGACGGAATTGAATTGCTAAATACCATTCAAGATGTTTATTTGGATTCAAGCATCACTATAGCTTAACTTTCACTATATGTCCGGGCCGGGAACAAAACAACCACCTTTCCATGTTCCCGGCTTTTTATACTCTCCGGCCTCCTTTTTTAAGTTAGCAACCTTCAAGTATTAAGATAATATTCCTACCTTTGCAATCCGATACACATTATTATATTATATAAGGTATGATGCAAATAAAAGTAACGGCACCCGCTCAAATACATACAACTATCCAGCTCCCCTCTTCCAAGAGTATCAGCAACCGTGCATTGATAATCAATGCACTGGGAAATAGAACATTCCAACTTGAGAACCTATCTGACTGCGATGATACCCAAGTAATGATTCACGCCTTAAATGACGGCAAAAATACCATAGACATTATGGCAGCCGGAACAGCCATGCGCTTTCTTACTGCTTATTTGTCCGTCACTCCGGGAACACGGATCATCACTGGTACACAACGTATGCAACAACGTCCTATCCAGGTGTTGGTCAATGCTTTACGTGAGCTGGGAGCAGAAATTGAATACATAATCAATGACGGATATCCTCCTCTGCGTATCACCGGACACAAACTGCAGAAAGATACCATCAGCCTGCCGGGTAATGTCAGTTCTCAATATATCTCAGCCTTATTGATGATTGCCCCTATACTAAGTAACGGACTGACCCTTACACTGACAGGAGAAATCATATCCCGCCCTTATATCAACCTTACCCTGCAGCTGATGAACGATTTTGGTGCTAGAGCCAAATGGCTCAATGAATATCAACTAAAAGTTGAGCCGCAACCCTACCAATCCATACCTTTCTACGTGGAAAGTGATTGGAGCGCAGCTTCATATTGGTATCAGATAGCCGCTCTTTCCAACAAAGCGGAAATCATCTTACCGGGATTATTCGAAACAAGCTATCAAGGGGACAGTAAGTGGCTGAAATTTTCCAGTTACTAGGAATCGAAAGTATTTATGGAAATAAAACGGTAACATTGAAAAAGACCGATAAAATAACCGAACGGCTGGATTATGATTTCATCAACCAACCGGATTTGGCACAAACGTTTGTCGTCACTTGTGCGTTAATGAATATTCCCTTCCGCTTCTCAGGCTTACAAAGTTTGAAGATTAAAGAAACAGACCGTATGGCAGCCTTGATACAAGAAATGGGAAAGCTAGGATATATACTTCATGAAACAGATGATCGTATTCTGTCTTGGGAAGGTGAACGATGTGAAATGACCGCTGATGTTGCCATTGACACTTATGAGGACACCGTATGGCTATGGCATTCGCTCCGGCTTGTGTAGTAATGCCCGAAATCCGGATTAATAATCCACAGGTCGTTTCAAAATCCTATCCTTACTATTGGGAAGATTTAAAGAAAGCTGGTTTTATAATAGAGGAGGTATAAAGTTATGCTCATACTTATTATTGGTCTGATTATTTTGGCAGGTATCGCATGACAGTGGGAGTTTTACACAACCGCCAGATACAAAAAAAGATAGAAAGCGGAGAATTGAAGGCTGCTCCCGAAATAGTGGAAGCAGACGCTGAATGTTGTGGGCAACATGAAATTTGTGAAAAAGAAAGCCTGCTTGCCGCTGTCAGCAAAAAAATAGAATATTATGATGACGAGGAACTGGACCGCTTTCGCGGCCGTCCCTCAAATGGTTATAATGAAGAAGAAGTGGAAGAATTTCGGGAAATCATGTACACTTGTAAAGAAGATGAAGTAGCCGGATGGAGCCGTAGCCTGCAATTGCGTGGAATAGAACTGCCGGACGAGTTGAAAGACGAGCTTTTCCTGATTGTAGGTGAACGAAGATTCAAATAATCCGCCTACACCAAGCAAAAGTCTCCATTTGAATAAAAACCACTGAAAAAAATATGGATATATTAGAACTTTTGCATTATACTTTCTTCCAACATGCCTTGCTAGGAAGCTTGTTTGCCAGCATTGCCTGTGGCATTATCGGCACATACATTGTGACGCGCCGTTTGGTATTCATCAGTGGAGGAATTACCCACGCCTCTTTTGGAGGTATCGGCCTAGGATTATACGCAGGAATCTCCCCTCTATTATCTGCTGCAATCTTCTCCGTACTCTCTTCCTTTGGGGTAGAATGGTTAAGCAAACGGAAAGATATGCGCGAAGATTCCGCTATCGCCGTGTTTTGGACTTTCGGTATGGCAGTAGGTATTATCTTTAGCTTTCTAGCTCCAGGATTCACTCCCGATTTATCCGCCTTTCTGTTCGGCAACATTCTGACCATTACGCCCACAGACATTCTGTTACTTGCCATTCTTTCCGTGCTGCTGACACTATTCTTCACTTTATTTCTGAATCCTATCATTTGCATCGCTTTCGACCGGGAATTCGCCCGTTCCCAACGTATACCGGTAGCTTTATTTGAATATATTCTGATGATGTTCATCGCACTGACCATCGTATCATGCCTCCGCATGGTAGGTATAGTACTTGCCATTTCCCTGCTGACTTTACCGCAAATGACCGCCAATTTGTTTACCCATAGTTTCAAGAAAATTATCTGGTGGTCTGTCATCACCGGTTATGCAGGTTGTTTAGGTGGACTGTTCATTTCTTATAAATTACAAGTTCCTTCGGGTGCAGCAATAATCTTTTTTTCAATCCTCATCTATACTTTTTGCAAATGGGGAAAAGCATGTACCTTTGCAAACAAAAGAAACTCAATCAAACCAATGGATATGGAAATTAAAATCAATTCTTTAGACTCTATCCACGAAGCTGCCAAACAATTCATCGCAGCTATGGGTGATAATACCGTTTTTGCTTTCTACGGAAAGATGGGAGCCGGTAAAACAACATTTATCAAAGCTGTATGCGAAGAGCTGGGGGTAACAGATGTCATCAACTCGCCAACTTTTGCCATTGTCAACGAATACCGTTCGGATGAAACCGGTGAACTTATTTACCATTTTGATTTCTATCGTATCAAGAAACTGGACGAAGTATACGACATGGGATATGAGGATTATTTCTATAGCGGTGCCCTCTGCTTCATCGAATGGCCGGAACTGGTAGAAGAACTTTTGCCTGGCAATGCTGTAAAAGTCGAGATTGAAGAATCTGAAGATGGAAGCCGCATCATGCACTTTGAAGCTGAATAAAAGAAAAATATTCACTGTAGGGACGAACAAAATCTGCCCCTACAGCCAAATTCATTAAATTATGGGAATGCATTATCTGATCCAAGCCATATTCGTATTGGTAGGACTATTGTCCGTTCTGGCAGCCTTATTTAATTGGGAGTGGTTCTTTACCGCACACAACACACAGTTCATTGTCAGTAATGCAGGGCGTCAGCGTGCACGACTTTTCTATGCTATATTAGGACTATTAATGATAGCTACAGGCATTTTATTTCTTTTTGAATGTACAAGGCATCGTATAAACACATAGTGAACAAAATCTGTGGATATTACATTCCCCTATCCACAGACATAAAACAAGTTTTTTAG
>ENA-OQCX01001039-OQCX01001039.1-human-gut-metagenome-genome-assembly--contig:-NODE-1039-length-13460-cov-3.548864_pt1 | contig 13460 bp, 15 predicted proteins | sample MGYA00242762_ERZ504587 | MGnify/ENA primary metagenome ERZ504587 (study PRJEB26092, sample SAMD00036337) | human gut metagenome | host: Homo sapiens | study: EMG produced TPA metagenomics assembly of...
CAAAAACAGGAGCCCCTCTTGTAGAAATACAAGGCAGAGGCTCCTGTCTACGTTTACATGGCATTATATCAGATCTTATCAATTTTCTTGCGGATCGCCAGCATCTTCTGATCGAGCTGGCTGATCATAGAGGCACATTGCTGCAGTTCCTCATTGATAACGGCAGCCTGTTTCTGACCTCTCTTATAACGGAGCTGGTGGTCGAGGTTTGCCCAGTAATCCATTGCAGCCGTCCGGAGCTGAAGCTCCAGTTTGACCCATTGATTCTCATTCTGGAATGGAATTGCGATCTCCAGGATCAGATGCAGGCTCTGATAGCCGGATTTCTTGGGCTGCTTGATATAGTCCTTGATCTTGATGATGCGGATGTCCTGCTGTTTCTGGATCAGGTCAGCCACCTTGTAGATATCGTCCACATAAGCGCACACAGCACGGACCCCGATCAGGTCGTTGATCTTCTCCACTGCCTGCGCGAAATTCATATCGAGGCCTTTTTTCTGCATTTTCTTGCAGACACTGTCGTAGCTCTTGAGTCGTCCGGTCTTCATCTGTATGTAGTTTCGTCCGGTCTTCATCAGCAGAAAAGTGTTGATGATATCGATCTTGGTCATCATAAGATTGATGGCACATTGTCCCTGGATGCTGAACTCGCTGTCGGTCAGCATATTCTTTAATAGTTCTTTCTTTTTCAATTTCTGTCTTTCTTCCTCTAATTGTATCAGTGTGAATGTTTCTGGTTCTGTTACCCGTATTGCATTACCGCTTCCCATTAGAATACTCCTTCAATAATAAATCTGTAGATTGATCATGTTAAAAGAAAGTAAAACAGAAGAGAAGCGCAGAACAGGGAATAGTTCTGTGTCATCTCTTATCCTCTAATCTATGCAGGATAAAATAGGAATATGACAATATATTCTGGTGCATTATTCTATTATATACAAAATAACTAATTTATACAGAGAAAAACAAAAAAACTTATATAAAATACCATATGAAAATAAATTGCAAAATAAGTGACCATAAAATATAATAAACATATACAAAAATGCCCCGGGCATAGTTGTGTAAATTACATAAAAAGAATAAATAAAAAGGGATTTAGTGGATTTTTTAGGTGGTTAAAATATATTGACAAATGATTAACAATCTAATATAATAACCTCATCAGCAAGATTGATAAATAATTAACGTTAATTCATTAACACACACAACCATCAAACACACTACTAAAACCAGAAAGAATCAAATCACAAGAGGAAAACAGGAGGATTCAGAAATGGCAAAGAAAGAAACCCACATCCCGGCAATTATCGACACTCCAGAGGCACTTGAAGCCAAGATCGCTGCGATGAAAGAAGCTCAGAAAATTTTTGCTACCTATACTCAGGAGCAGGTAGACAAGATCTTCAAAGCAGCCGCAACAGCAGCAGACAAAGCCCGTATTCCGCTTGCAAAAGCAGCCGTTGAAGAAACAGGAATGGGTATCGTAGAAGATAAAGTCATCAAGAACCATTACGCAGCAGAGTACATCTACAATGCATACAAAAACACCAAGACCTGTGGTGTACTGGAAGAAGATCCGGTTTATGGAATCAAGAAAATTGCAGAACCGATCGGTCTGATCGCAGCAGTTATCCCGACAACAAACCCGACTTCCACAGCAATCTTCAAAACCCTGATCGCTCTGAAGACAAGAAACGCAATCATCATCAGCCCACATCCACGTGCAAAAGGAAGCACTATTGAAGCTGCCAAAGTTGTTCTTGAAGCAGCAGTAAAAGCAGGTGCTCCGGAAGGAATCATTGGCTGGATCGATGTACCAAGCCTTGAGCTTACAAACCTCGTAATGAAGGAAGCTGACATCATTCTTGCAACAGGTGGTCCTGGAATGGTTAAAGCAGCATACTCCTCCGGAAAACCGGCACTTGGTGTTGGAGCCGGAAATACACCGGTTATCATCGACGACACAGCAGATGTCCGTCTTGCAGTAAACTCCATCATCATTCCAAAACATTTGATAATGGTATGATCTGTGCTTCTGAGCAGTCCGTAACTGTTCTTGAAGGCATTTACAAAGCAGTAAAAGAAGAGTTCCAGTACAGAGGATGCTACTTCCTTAAGAAAGACGAAATCGAAAAAGTAAGAAAAACAATCCTGATCAACGGTGCACTGAATGCCAAGATCGTTGGACAGAAAGCAGCTACGATCGCTGAGATGGCAGGAGTTACTGTTCCGGCAGAAACCAAGATCCTGATCGGTGAAGTAGAATCTGTAGATATCAGCGAAGAGTTCGCACACGAGAAACTTCTCCTGTACTTGCAATGTACAAGGCAAAAACCTTCGACGAAGCTATCGCAAAAGCAGAACAGCTGGTAGCTGACGGTGGATATGGACATACATCTTCTCTGTACATCAACGTAAATGAGAAAGAAAAGATGGCAAAACATGCAGCAGCAATGAAGACCTGCCGTATCCTGATCAACACTCCATCTTCTCAGGGTGGTATCGGAGATCTCTACAACTTTAAACTCGCTCCGTCTCTGACACTTGGATGCGGTTCCTGGGGTGGAAACTCTGTATCTGAAAACGTTGGTGTTAAACACCTGATCAATATCAAGACTGTTGCTGAGAGGAGAGAGAACATGCTCTGGATGAGAACCCCGGAAAAAGTTTACTTCAAAAAAGGCTGCCTGCCGGTTGCTCTTGATGAGCTGAAAAAACGTGATGGGCAAAAAACGCTGCTTCATCGTAACTGACTCCTTCCTTTACAAGAATGGATACACCAAGAAGATCGAAGACAAACTTGACGAAATGGGAATCGTTCATACATGCTTCTCTGATGTAGAACCAGACCCGTCCCTCGCTTCTGCAAGAGCAGGTGCTGCAGCAATGCGTGCATTCGAACCAGACTGCATCATCGCAATGGGTGGTGGATCCGCAATGGATGCTGGTAAGATCATGTGGGTTCTCTATGAAAACCCGGATGCAGACTTCGATGATATGGCAATGGACTTCATGGATATCCGTAAGAGAATCTATACATTCCCGAAAATGGGTAAAAAAGCTTACTTCATCGCCGTACCTACATCTTCCGGTACAGGTTCTGAGGTAACACCTTTCGCCATCATCACAGACAAAGAAACAGGAATCAAATGGCCTCTGGCTGACTACGAACTGTTACCGGATATGGCGATCGTAGATACAGACAACATGATGAGTGCACCAAAAGGACTGACAAGTGCTTCTGGTATCGACGTTATGACACATGCTCTTGAGGCATATGTATCCATGATGGCTTCTGACTACACAGACGGTCTTGCACTCCGTGCAATCAAACTGGTATTTGATTATCTGCCAAGAGCATACAGAAACGGAAACGATGTAGAGGCAAGAGATCATATGGCAAATGCTTCCTGCATGGCTGGTATGGCATTCGCAAATGCATTCCTCGGAGTAAACCACTCCCTGGCTCACAAACTGGGCGCTTTCCATCACATCCCGCACGGTATCGCAAACGCTCTGGTACTTACAGATGTTATGCGCTACAATGCAGCAGAAGTTCCGGCTAAGATGGGTACTTTCCCGCAGTATCAGTATCCGAAGACACTGGCTCGCTACGCAGAGGTTGGCCGTTTCGTAGGGCTGACAGGAAAAGATGACAAAGAAGTATTTGAGAAACTTCTGGAGAAACTCGAAGAACTCAAGAAGATCATCGAGATCAAACCTACCATCAAAGATTACGGTGTAGACGAGAAATACTTCCTTGAGACTCTTGATGAGATGAGCGAGCAGGCATTCAACGACCAGTGTACTGGTGCAAACCCGAGATACCCACTCATCGCAGAACTCAAAGAAATCTACCTGAAAGCTTACTATGGTAAATAATTAAAACGATATATTTTCTTCCATAAAATATAAATAATATAAGCGGCGATTGCCCCGGCATTACAGGAACGTAGTGCCGGGGCAGTTGCTTTATGGCAGTTAAGATTTGTTTAAGATTTGCGCGGACAAATTTAAGACTTTGTGTGTTGAAAAGAAAGAACACGAATGTTACAATAAACACCAACAGATATGGTAAAATCAAACAAAAACCACATACATCTTATGTGGAACAAAGGAAGCGTTAAGCTCAGGGGGCATGATTATTGAAACAGAATGAAAACACAAAATACGTGAAACTTGGAATTACAGGTGCAGCAGTCCTGGCGTTTGGATTTGCGATCATGTATATCCTGAACCAGAGCCAGAGTATCGCAGCAGGAATCCGCGTGATCTTTAATATCCTGAAACCATTCCTGTATGGCGCACTGATCGCCTATATCCTTGCACCGATGTGCAACCGGATGGATGACAGATTCCTGAAATGGTGTCCAAATGCAACTGAGAAACAGAAAAAGGGAATGAAGTTTCTTTCCATTGCAATAGCGATCATATGTGCAGTGACTCTCGTAGTTCTGCTGATCCTGCTGATCTTACCGCAGGTATGGGACAGTACGATCAAAATCATCCGTATCCTTCCGGCACGGCTTGCATACTGCAATCGTATGATAGATCAGGTGCTCCAGGATCAGCCGCAGCTTCAGGCATATTTTAATCATTTTTCTTCACAGATTGAAAGTGGTCTGAATGACATTCTGAGTGCGAATTCCAGTATGATGCAGACAATTCAGGGATTATAGGGAATCTTACCGTACAGTTGATTGAAGTCCTGAGTGTATTCAAGAATATGTTCCTCGGATTTTTGATTGCAGTATATCTCCTTGCCAGCCGCAAACTGTTTGGCGCACAGGCGAAACTTCTCCTGTATGGTATATTCCCGAACAAATGGGCACAGATCATCGAGGAAGAAGTCCATTACACAGACAAGATGTTCAATGGATTCTTTGTTGGCAAGATCATCGACTCTGCAATCATCGGTGTGATCTGTTTTGCAGGGACAACGTTGTTGGGATTTGAATCTGCAGCGTTTATCAGCGTTGTCATCGGTGTGACGAACATCATACCGTTTTTCGGACCTTTTATCGGTGCAATCCCGTGTGCATTACTTCTTCTTCTTGACAACCCGTGGCAGGCATTGTATTTCCTCATCTTTATCGTGATTCTTCAGCAGGTAGATGGAAATATCATTGGACCGAAGATCCTCGGAAACACAACAGGCGTTTCCAGCTTCTGGGTGCTGTTTTCCATTCTTCTGTTTGGCGGATTATGGGGACTTGTGGGAATGGTCATTGCGGTTCCGCTTTTTGGCGTACTCTATGATATTATCAGGAAACTGACAAACAGAGGACTTCAGAAGAACCACAAAGAAGACATGAGAGAAGAATACGATAATAGCTTCCACAAGCCGGAACCACTGAAGGAAAAATCTTCCGAGCCGAAACTTTCCAGAGAGAAACTTCTTGAGGCAAAGGTTCAGCTTCTGAAGAAAAAGAAACAACAGAAACATTGATTCAAAGTAATTAAGAACTGATTCAGGTGCAGTCTCGTGATTGCCCGCCGGATCAGTTCTTTTCAGAAATGGAAGGAAAAGGAGAATGAATATGACGAAAGAAGAACTGAAACAACTGCCAAAAGTAGAGCTGCACTGTCATCTGGACGGTTCACTCAGCAGAGAATTTATAGAGAAAAGACTTGGAAGACAGGTCAGCCAGGAAGAACTTACAGTTTCTGACGACTGTACGAGTCTTGCCGAATATCTTGAGAAATTTGACATCCCGGGCCGATGCCTCATGGACGAACAGGGACTTGCGGAAGCCGGTTATGATGTACTTCGCAGCATGAGCCAGGAAAATGTCTGCTATGCAGAGATCCGTTTCGCTCCGCTGTTCTCAGAGACAGAGGATATGAACTGCAGCAAAGTGATCGAAGCACTTCTTAGTGGTCTGGAACGCGGCAGGAAAGATTTTGGAGTAGAGTACGGAGTACTCACCTGTGCAATGCGCCATCATAGCGAGGAAGAGAATTATCGTATGCTCAAGGCGGCAAGGGAATATCTCGGTTCCGGTGTATGCGGAGCAGACCTTGCTGGAGCAGAGGCAGTATATCCAATGTCGGAGTTCATGGAACTGTTTACAAAAGCGGGGAAACTGGGGATACCTTTTACTCTCCATGCAGGAGAATGTGGAAATCCTCAGAATATCATAGATTCTGTGCAGGTCGGAGCAAAGAGGATCGGACATGGTATCGCCATGCGTGGTCATAAAGAACTTGAGAGAGCACTTGCAGAGAAAAACATAGGAATCGAAATGTGCCCGATCAGCAATCTCCAGACAAAAGCAGTCAACAGTACCGCAGAATATCCGCTCCGTGAATTCCTGGATGCAGGACTGAAGGTATCGATCAACACCGACAACCGGACAGTCAGCAATACAAATCTGACCAAAGAACTGGATTTCATCCAGAGAACCTACGGGATCCGTGATGAAGAACTTCCGCTCCTGATGAAGAATGCAGTGGACACAGCTTTTGCAGCAGATGAGGTGAAAGCAGCACTGTACCGGAAACTGGGAATCCGGTAAATTTCAGGTGTGACTGCCGATAATTGAATTTTTACAAATAAAACCGCCCTGAGCCGTTAAAATGTTACGACTCAGGGCGATTCTTTTATTGCTCTGTATATCAGGGAACGCCAGCGGCGTGTCCTGTGATTTACTCTTACTGCTTACGGAATGCAGCACGTTTTCTTTCTCTGGGATCAAGAATTCTCTTGCGGATACGAAGGCTTGATGGTGTAACCTCAAGAAGCTCATCCTGGTCGATAAACTCGATCGCCTGCTCAAGACTGAGAACCTTAGGCGGTGTCAGTTTCAGAGCTTCATCGGCGGAAGAGGAACGTGTGTTGGTCAGATGTTTGGTCTTGCAGACATTCAGTTCGATGTCTTCAGCTTTACCATTCTGTCCGATGACCATACCGCTGTATACTTTTTCGCCAGGTCCAACGAAAAGTGTCCCACGGTCCTGTGCGGAGAACAGACCATATGCAACAGCTTCACCTGCTTCGAATGCGATCAGGGAGCCCTGTTTACGGTACTGGAAATCTCCTTTGTATGGAGCATATCCATCGAAGGTTGTATTCAGGATACCGGTACCCTTGGTGGAAGTAAGGAACTCTCCACGGAAACCGATCAGTCCACGGGACGGGATATGGAATTCCAGGCGGACAGAACCATCGCTGGCTGTGCTCATTCCCTGGAGTTCACCTTTACGCTCGCTCAGTTTCTGGATAACGGTACCGGAGAATTCTTCCGGAACATCAACGTAAGCGATTTCCATTGGTTCAAGTTTCTTGCCGCGTTCGTCTGTGTGATACAGAACTTCCGGTTTACTTACTGCGAATTCATAACCCTCACGGCGCATGTTCTCGATCAGGACAGAAAGGTGAAGTTCACCACGTCCGGAAACCTTGAAACATTCGGTAGTTTCAGTATCTTCTACACGAAGGCTGACATCTGTATTGAGCTCACGGTACAGACGGTCACGCAGATGACGGGAAGTGATGTATTTACCTTCCTGTCCTGCAAGCGGACTGTCGTTTACGAGGAAGTTCATGGAGATCGTAGGCTCGGAGATCTTCTGGAATGGAATTGCCTCCGGGTTGTCGCCGCCGCAGAGAGTATCACCGATATGGATATCTTCGATACCGGAGATCGCTACGATGGAACCTACAGATGCTTCTTTAACTTCAACTTTGTTCAGTCCGTCGAATTCATAAAGTTTGCTGATCTTGACTTTCTTGCGTTTGTCAAGGTCGTGATGGTTCAGAAGGGTAAGTTCCTGGTTTACTGCGATCTTACCGTTCTCTACTTTACCTACACCGATACGTCCTACATATTCATTGTAGTCGATGGTGCTGATAAGAACTGTGTGTCAGCTTCCGGATCACCTTCCGGAGCCGGGATATATTTCAGGATTGTCTCAAACAGCGGAGCCATATTCTCCGGTGTATCTGCGAGGTCAAGAACTGCATGGCCTGCTTTTGCAGAAGCATACAGGAACGGGCAGTCAAGCTGCTCGTCAGAAGCTTCAAGGTCCATAAGAAGTTCCAGAACTTCATCGATAACTTCATCAGGACGTGCTTCCGGACGGTCGATCTTGTTGATGCAGACGATAACGTGCAGGTTCAGCTCCAGAGCTTTCTTCAGAACAAATTTAGTCTGAGGCATAGCACCCTCAAAAGCATCTACCAGAAGAATAACGCCATCGACCATTTTCAGTACACGCTCTACTTCGCCGCCGAAGTCTGCATGACCTGGGGTATCGATGATGTTGATTTTTACTCCTTTGTAGTGGACAGCAGTGTTCTTGGACAAAATAGTAATTCCGCGCTCACGCTCAATGTCATTGGAGTCCATGACACGTTCCTGAACTTCCTGGTTTTCACGGAATACACCGCTCTGCTTCAGAAGCTGGTCTACCAGGGTGGTTTTGCCGTGATCGACATGGGCGATAATGGCTACGTTGCGTACATCTTCGCGTTTGATATTCATAAAAATCGAAATCCTTTCTTTTTTCTTCTATATTAATGTGTTTTTTCCATGATACGACATTCCAGTTTACCACATTTTTCGCAGATTACAAGGTGTTGAGAAAAATTTTTTTTAAAAGTAGTTCTAAATCTGCATAAGCCTTCATATTCATAGTTCTATAAAAAACAAAATACCCAAAGAGGAAGGAGAACTATTTATGGCAGACAAAATCATTGAAAACAATCAGGTATCGATCATGGGAAAAATTGATACAGGCTTTACATTCAGTCATCTGGTGTTTGGCGAGGGCTTTTATACAATGGAGCTGATCGTCAAGCGTCTGAGTGATTCTGAGGACAGGATCCCGGTCATGGTGTCAGAGCGTCTGATCGATGTCACACAGGATTATATAGGAGAGTATATTGAAATCCATGGACAGTTTCGTTCCTATAACCGCCATGAGGAGAAGCACAATCGACTGGTGCTCTCTGTCTTTGCGCGTGAAGTGAAGTTTGTGGAGGAGGACGATGAAAATGTTCCGGTCAACCAGATCTTTATGGATGGCTTTATATGCAAACCGCCGGTTTACCGCAAGACTCCTCTTGGAAGAGAAATTGCAGATATCCTGCTGGCAGTGAACCGGCCTTACGGAAAATCAGATTACATACCATGCATCTGCTGGGGCAGAAATGCGCGATATGCTTCGGCGTTTGCAGTAGGCGGACATGTACTTCTGTGGGGCAGGATCCAGAGCAGGGAATATATGAAGCGTATCGGTGAGAATCAGTCCGAGAAGCGCATAGCGTATGAAGTATCCGTGAGCAAGTTGGAGTACGTAGATTAGGAAATATCTGGGAAACGTCCGGAGGACAGATACAGCTTGCTTTTTTGCCGGAACTGAGGTAAGATAAAACCATTAATGCAAGGATTAGTTTTACCAACGTTAAGAGGAAGTAGTTATGGAAAGAGAATTAACAGAAGTATACTGTGGAAACGGAAAGGGCAAGACCGCACTCGCGATCGGACAGAGCATCCGTGAAGCGGTGCAGGGCAAGAGTGTGATCGTTATCCAGTTCCTAAAGGGATGTGAGAAGCGTTCACTGGATTTTCTGGAGGATCTGGACAATCTGGATTTCAAGATTTTCCGTTTTGAAAAGAGGGACTGCTGTTATGAACAGCTCACTGAGGAAGAGAAAGCGGAGGAGAGATCCAATATCCTCAACGGATTGAATTTTGCCCGCAAGGTTGTTGTGACACAGGAATGCGATTTTCTTTTGCTTGATGAGATTCTGGGACTTCTGGATCGTGGGATCGTCACGGTAGATGCCATTATAGACATTCTGAAACAGAAGGACGAGTCCATGCATATAGTAATGACCGGCTGGAATTTTCCGGAGGAACTTAAGCCATATGTGGATACGATAACCACACTGAATTCCGAGGAAGTCCATCACTCCTGCGAACAGCAGTGAGCATCCGGCAGATTATCAGAATATATTAAATTACAGAAGAATAAAGGAGGAGTTCAAATGGCAATTTTTAAAGGTGCAGGTGTAGCGATCGTTACCCCTATGTATGAAGACGGAAAGGTGAACTACGACAAACTGGAAGAACTGCTCGAGTATCAGATTGCCAACAGCACAGATGCGATCATCATCTGCGGTACCACAGGTGAGTCTGCAACCATGACACATGGAGAGCATCTCAAAACTATCAAATTTGCAATTGACAAAGTAAACAAACGTGTTCCGGTTATCGCAGGAACAGGTTCTAATTGCACAGAAACTGCGATCATGATGTCCAAGGAAGCAGCATCCTACGGAGCAGACGCTCTGCTGGTAGTAACTCCTTATTATAATAAGCAACTCAGAAGGGACTCATCGCTCACTATACTGCAGTAGCAAACGCAGTACCGGAGACACCGATCATTATGTACAACGTTCCGAGCCGTACAGGATGTAATCTTCAGCCGGCAACTGTTGCCACTCTTGTTAAGAATGTCAAGAACATCGTAGGTCTTAAGGCTGCAAGCGGAGACCTTTCCCAGATCGCCAAGACAGTTTCTCTGGCTGGCGAAGACCTGGAACTGTATTCCGGAAACGACGATCAGGTACTTCCGATCCTTTCACTGGGCGGACTGGTGTTATCTCCGTACTTTCCAACGTTGCACCGAAGGAAACTCATGATATGGTAATGAAATTCCTTGAGGGAGACACCAAGGGAGCTGCCAAGATCCAGATCGATGCGATCCCGCTGATCAATGCACTTTTCTGCGAAGTAAACCCGATTCCGGTCAAGACTGCTCTGAACCTTATGGGAATGAATGTAGGACCGCTTCGTATGCCGCTTTGCGAGATGGAAGAAGCAAGCAAGGAAACACTGATCAAAGCAATGAAAAATTTTGGAATCAAACTTGCTTAAGATACCCCGGAGGAAACTAAGATTATGGTAAAAATTATTATGCACGGATGCTGTGGACATATGGGTCAGGTGATCTCTGATCTGGTTGCGAAGGATGCAAATGCAGAGATCGTTGCCGGAATCGATATTGCAGACAAAGGAAACACCACATATCCGGTATTCACAGAAATCAAAGCATGTCAGACAGAGGCAGATGTAGTGATCGACTTTTCTTCAGCCAAGGCAGCAGATGCACTGCTGGATTTCTGCGTAGAGCGTAACCTTCCGGTTGTACTCTGCACAACAGGACTTTCCGAAGAACAGCTTGCCAAAGTAGAGGAGACAGCAAAGAAGATCCCTGTCCTCAAATCCGCAAATATGTCTCTTGGCATCAACACCCTGCTCAAACTGATCCAGGATGCTGCCAAAGTTCTTGCAACAGCAGGATTTGACATGGAGATCGTAGAGCGTCATCACCGTCTCAAAGTAGATGCACCGAGCGGTACAGCTCTGGCGCTTGCAGACAGCCTTAACGAAGCTATGGATAACCAGTATCACTATGTCTATGACAGAAGCCAGAAGCGCGAGATGCGTGACGATAAGGAGATCGGTATCTCCGCAGTCCGTGGCGGAACTATCGTAGGTGACCACGAAGTGATCTTCGCAGGTCCGGATGAAGTGATCGAATTCAAGCACACTGCATATTCCAAAGCTGTTTTTGGCAAAGGCGCAGTAGAGGCAGCCAAATTCCTCGCAGGCAAACCGGCAGGAAGATATGATATGGCTGACGTGATCGAGGGCTAAATAACATCAGGACGCTTTTGACATGCCAAAAACTAAAAAAAGTTCTTGCAATCAAAAAAATATTGTGCTATTATGACCTCATCAATCAAAGAACAATCGAATTTACAAAGGCGTAAACATCATATGGTGTTTGCGCCTTTTTGCATTTGGCGTAACTTTGACTGAACAGGCCTGTTGAAAATGTCGAAAAACTAAAAAAGTAGACAAAAAACTATTCGACTAATTGTACAAAAATATTATTGAACTCTCAAAATTTTTGTGATATAGTAACTATATCAAAAGTCGTGTATTAAATAAAAAACAAAAAAAAGTTACTGAAAAGTGACACATCAGCCGGAGAACTGAGGGAAAAAGGAGGAAATTCAATATGAAAAAAGCATTAGCAGCAGCACTTTGTGGAGTATTATTCACAGCAACTATGACAGTTCCGGTACTGGCAGACGATGCAGATTATGCAGGAATGAAGATCGTTCTGATCCTTCCGGGAACATTGATGACCAGAGTTGGAATGCAAGCAACAATGCAGGAGCGAAAGAATGTGACGAGGAGCTTGGCACCTCCATCGAAGTTGTTGAATCCGTTCCGGTAGAAGAATTTGAATCCACCTTTACAGAATATGGCGAGAAAGGCTATGATCTGGTAATGGCAGCAGGAAGCCAGTTTGATGAGGCTAGTGCAGCAGTAGCACCTCAGTATCCGGACACTGTATACACTGTTATCAATGGTACAGCAAGCGATTCTGACAACATGGTTCCTGTATTCCCGAAAGAATATGAAGGTTCCTATCTTGCAGGTATCATCGCAGGATACACAACAGAAAATGGTAAATTTGCAACAGAGGGCGGCGAGTCCAATGCAGCAATGGTCAAACTTCTTGATACATACGAAGGCGCAGCCAAAGAAGTTGCAGAAGAAAGAGGAATCGAAGGTGCAGAGGCAAACAGATCCTTCCTGAATACATGGACAGACGTTTCCGTAACCAAATCCATGACAGACCAGATGATCGACAATGGTGCTGATACCGTATTCTGCTATTCCAACGAAGGTGCATCCGGTGCTGTTCAGTCTGCAGAAGAAAAAGGTGCCAAATTCGTTGCATTTGCAGCTAATAAGAACGACGAGAGCGACTGTGTAGTTGCTTCTGTAAATATGAACTGGTCAAATGTTTATCCTTGGATCGTTGAAGGAATCGCTTCCGGTGAACTGAAAGGTGCTCAGGAAGTCGGCGTAGCAGAAGGCGTATTTGAAGCAATCTATACAGATGCAGTTTCAGATGAATGCAAGAGTGCAGTTGAGCAGGCAACACAGGATATCACAGATGGCAAGATCGATTTCACACAGTATTTCTCTGAAGCAGAATAACAATCGTTGATGAGAATATGAGTTTCCAGATTGACAGTGCCTTTTGGCACTGTCAATTTTATAAGGAAAGGGGATGGCGAAATCATGAATGAGCCTGTTATAGAACTGAAACACATTACCAAACGCTTTGCCAAAGTACTGGCAAATGATGATGTTTCCATCACGATCCACAAGGGCGAAGTTGTAGCTCTTCTGGGAGAGAATGGAGCCGGTAAGAGTACGATCATGAAGATTTTGTATGGCCTGTACCACGCAACATCCGGAGAGATCTGGATCGACGGCAAAGAACGCAAGATCGCAACACCAAAAGAAGCAATGGACGCTGGTATCTCCATGATCCAGCAGCATTTTTCACTGGTTCCGGCACATACAGTTACAGAGAATATCATTCTCGGAAACTGTAAGGGAAAGCTGGATATCAAGAAA
>ENA-OQCX01001040-OQCX01001040.1-human-gut-metagenome-genome-assembly--contig:-NODE-1040-length-13458-cov-2.187983_pt1 | contig 13458 bp, 19 predicted proteins | sample MGYA00242762_ERZ504587 | MGnify/ENA primary metagenome ERZ504587 (study PRJEB26092, sample SAMD00036337) | human gut metagenome | host: Homo sapiens | study: EMG produced TPA metagenomics assembly of...
CACGCACGCCCATCAAATCGAGAAAATCCTCCCCCAGGCCCGCCTTTTGATATGCCTCCTCCAGCTCTAGCCCCTGCGCTACGAGAGAATCAATATAGGCGCGCATCTGTTGTGGAATCAAAGGAATGCTTTTTGACGGATACGTTCGGCTGAACCCCCTGCTCTTCAAAAACCTGGCTGGCCGTGTTTACCATCTCCTGCTTCAACTGATCCGTCCTCTGCCCTGTTGCCCCGGCCACAGCAATGAGCACATCGCGCCCCTCTTCGGATAGATAGCCATCCGCAATCGCTTGGTTAAGAATCGCCCGCAGCGTCTCCTGTGCGCTGCTGTTTGCGCTCTCCGTCTTGCGGAGCAGTTCCTTGCCATCCTCATTCACGCCGATAAGCCCCACCACGCGCCCCAGGCGGTTAAGCTCAATGCGCACAACCGGATTAATCGCAATTTCCACGCTTGCATCTGCCGTTGAAAGCACACGGTAGCCCTGCTGCACGCCGATGAGCAGCAACAGGCAGGCAGCAATCGCAACAGTCCACCTCCTGACGCGCCGCATTACTACGATACGGCTGCGCCCTCGCACTGTTTCCGCTTTACTCTCCGGCTTCTCTTCAGCAAGCTCTAAGCAGGCGGCATCCAGCTCCATGCCGGCCACCCATCCGGGCTGCGCAGGCACTGTTCGGAATTCGCCGTCCGCTGTAAGCAGGGCCGCGCATCCTTCGTTTATCTCCAAAATTAAAAATCGATTCACAGCCCTTCCCCTCCTTCCGTGCTGTCCAGCCGAATATATTCCCGGATAAATGGGTAATCCCCGCTGTGCACCAGCACTGCCGCCACAAGATACCTGCGGTGATCCTCCAGCACCTTGGGCTTCATTCCCAGCCTTTTGGCGAGCGCCTTGATTGGCACTTTCTTTTTGCGGCGGAACGCTCCAGCATCTCCTCATCCTGCAACAGCATGCGCACCGCCTCTTTGCACGCTTTTCGCGTGGAAGCATGGCGCGGGGTTGCGGCAGACAAATCTTGGAATGAGAGCGACCATTCCCGCAGCTCCTGCGTCAGCAGCAGGATTTCTTCCCGCCGGGCTTCCTGCTCGCTTTGCAGATCGTAGGTATGCCGTGATACCACATCGATCAGGCTCCGGCTCTCCTCATCCTCTTGATCCAGAAGGGGCAGCTCCGGGTGCGCCGTATCCTGCCGGATGCAGTCAATCACCCGCCGGGAAATGAGCAGCTTTGCAAAGGAGAGAAAACTTCCCTTCCCCGGCTCAAAGGTACGCACCGCCTGTGCAAAGGCCAACATACCGGCCTGCACATAATCCTCTTCGGCCTTCGGGCTATTTGTCAGCACGGCTGATAGGATAAATGGGCGGTATTCCCTGAGCAGATCGTTCATCTCCCCATCGGAAGATTTTGCGATCAGCACCCGATCTGCAAGCGTTTGCCCCATAGGCGGCGCCTCCTGTCTATTCAAACTCCGTTGTTGATCAAAGCTTACCGGCCCATTATACAGGAAAACGCCGCGTTTGAAAACGGGCTTTGGCCGCATACTTTCTTTTGATATCGTTCGGAGCAGACGCGCCGGATTTGGGGGTCCTACATTTTTTATTTTGATTTTAAGCGTTTGGTATGCCACGCCGGTTTGACAACCCCAATAAAGTGTGCTATTCTAGGCTCAGCCAAAATAACAAAAACAGGGGAGCCGCCAGCGGCTGAGAGGAAGGCATGCTTCGACCCTCGAACCTGATCTGGATCATGCCAGCGTAGGGAGTTATAGAGAGCCGTTTTTCACTCCCGCTGTTACACAGCGGGTTTTTGTTTTATTTGGCTGCCTTTCGGCAATGGAAAGCATGAGGCTGGAAGGCAACGGATTCCAACCAAGAAACAGGAGGAAAAGCAAATGAATGCAAGCGTAGCCATTCAGGTTCTGCCCAGCGTGGAGGGCGAAGACGTCATCCGGATTGTTGACGAGGTGATTGCCTACATCAAATCAAGCGGCCTTAACACCTATGTCGGCCCTTTTGAAACCACAATTGAGGGCGATTACGACCAGCTCATGGAAATTGTGAGGGAATGCCAGCTTATCTGCATCCGCGCGGGCGCGCCAAGCGTAATGTCCTATGTGAAGATCAATTACAAGCCGGACGGAGTGTGGACCATTGAGAAAAAAGTTAAAAAGCATCACGAATAAGCTCTACTCCGTTTTAGGCATTGCGATCATCCTGCTGCTCTGGCAGGCGCTGTGCTCCTTTGGCATTGTGGCCGATTATATGCTGCCGTCCCCCCTAGCTGTCTGCCGGGCGTTTGCCGGGTCCTTTTCCATCTTGATGGGGCATGCGAAAACTTCACTGATCGAGCGCTGCTCGGCCTTGTGATCGGTGTTGTGCTGGCCTTTGTGATCGCGGTGGTGATGGATCGCTTTCACGTCGTTTATAAAATGACCTATCCGCTGCTTGTCATCACGCAGGCGATCCCTGCGGTTGCAATCGCCCCGCTTTTGGTGCTGTGGCTCGGCTACGATATGACGCCGAAGGTGGTTCTGGTGATCATCGTCTGCTTTTTCCCTGTGGCGGTCGGATTATTGGATGGGCTGCGGGCCGCAGATGCAGATCAGATCAGCCTTCTGCGCGCGATGGGGGGCGAACCGGGCGCAAATCTTTTGGCATATCAAGCTGCCGGGCGCAATGCCAAGCTTTTTTTCCGGGCTAAAAATTTCCGTATCCTTCTCCACGTGGGGGCGGTCATAGCGGAATGGCTCGGCGGCAGCAGCGGGCTTGGCGTATATATGACCCCGTGCGCGCAAGTCCTTCGCGTATAGCGATATGTTCGCCGTGATCTTTCTGGTCGTCGCAATCAGCCTGCTGCTGATCGGGCTGACCAACCTGCTGGAAAAAAAGACGACGCCCTGGCGGCAGATCAAGAAAACATAGCAAAGCCGCTATTTAGCACATAAAAAGGAGAATGAGATTAATGAAGTTAATAAAACGCATTTTAGCGCTTGTGATGGCCGTTGCCTGTATCCTGGCCGCTTTTGCCGGATGCACAAAGGACGAAAAAGCCCCGGGCGCACAGGAAAAAGCAAAAATCACCGTTGTGCTGGACTGGACGCCCAATACCAACCACACCGGCCTCTACGTTGCCCAGAAAAATGGTTACTTTGCGGATAACGGCCTAGAGATTACCATTGAGCAGCCGCCTGAGGATGGCGCGGAAGCGCTCGTTGCTTCCGGCAAAGCGCAGTTCGGCGTGAGCTTCAGGAGAATGTGGCCAGCGCACTGACCGCTGATTCTCCGCTGCCCATCACCGCTGTTGCGGCGCTGATTCAGCACAACACCTCCGGCATCATCTCGCTGAAGAAAAACAATATTACTTCCCCGAAGGATGGCAGGCCACACCTATGCATCGTGGAACACTCCGATCGAAAAAGCGATTCTGAAGGACGTGATTGAAAAAGACGGCGGCAACTTTGAGCAGGTCGAAATGATCTATAACTCCGCCCAGGACGTTGTGACCGCCTTGCAGACGAACATCGACGCCGTTTGGATCTATTATGCCTGGGATGGCATCGCAACCGAGGTCAAAGGCTTGGATACCAACTACTTCGCCTTTAAAGATATCAACCCCGCTCTCGATTTCTACACGCCCATTCTGATTGCAAACGACAGCTTCCTTAAGGAACATCCCGATCAGCCAAGGCATTCCTGAAAGCTGCCCGCCTAGGGTATGAATACAGTATCGAGCATCCGGAAGAGGCTGCCGCCATCCTGTGCGAATATGCGCCGGAGACGGACAAAGAGATCGCCGTGGCCAGCCAGAAATACCTGGCCTCGCAGTATAAAGCGAGGTAGAGCGCTGGGGCGAATTTGACCAGAAGCGCTGGGACGCTTTTTATGACTGGCTGTATGAAAACAAGGTGATCGCCAAGGAGATTCCGGACGGCAAGGGCTTTACCAACGACTATTTGAACTGACAAACTCCATCGTGAAACGAGGCGCTGAAATGGACCGGCTGCGGGCAGAACACATTACAAAAAGCTTTGACGGCACTACGATCATCCAGGATGTTAGCCTGACGCTGCACGAGGATGAGCTGATCTGCCTGTTAGGCGTTAGCGGCGTGGGGAAAAGCACGTTTTTTAACGTCCTCTCCGGGCTTGTCGTGCCGGACAGCGGCCGGGTTCTGTTGGGCGAGGAGGATATTACAGGCCAAACGGGCCGCATTAGCTACATGCAGCAAAAGGATCTGCTCCTGCCGCACAAGCGGATTGTGGATAATATTGCCCTTCCGCTTGTGCTCAAAGGGGTGCCGCGCAAACAGGCGCGGCAGCAGGTCAGCTCCGGCCTTGCAGAATTCGGTCTGGAAGGGACGGAGCGCAAATATCCCGGCCAGCTCTCGGGCGGCATGCGGCAGCGCGCGGCGCTTTACCGCACCTATCTCTTTAACAGCGAAGTGGCCCTGCTGGACGAGCCCTTCAGCGCGGTGGACGCAATTACAAAATCGCAGCTTCATCTATGGTATTTGGAGATGATGAGCAGCCTGCATATGTCGCTATATTCATCACGCACGATATTGATGAAGCGATTTTCCTCTCTGACCGCATTTATATCATGTCCGGCGCGCCGGGGCGGATCACGCAGGAGCTGACGATCCGGCATCCACGCCCGCGCACAACGCGCTTTACAGCTTCACAGGAGTTTATGGAGTATAAGCGGCAGATTTAGACGCGCTAAAAATCCAATAGCATATTGCACCAGTTTTCATGGATCCAACACCATCAGCGGGGATGCTTCGATATGGGGGCATCCCCGCCATCCGTTTTACTGCATGAATGCGAAAAGAAAGCGTATTCCCGCCGTCTGCCGCTTCCTCTCTGCCCATCTCTCAACATCCAATTCCCCTGCATATGCTTGATGACGCTTTCGGCATTGATTTCCGCGCAAAATCGGCTATAATAGATATATTGGCCTTTTGCCGTTTCAGAGCGCGGAAAAAGCCATAACGCGGTAAATTACCAAGTAGGGAGTTTTGATTGATGAATGGCTATTACCCGCCTCCCCCCTATGGATACAATTACGATCCGGCCGGCTTTCAGCCGTCTCCTTCCCCGGCGGCACAGCAGAACAAAAAGGCGTTGCGCTCATTGAGCATCTTTGCAGGGATCGGCCTGCTCGGCTTTATGCTGATGCAGCAGATTTTCTCTGCAATTTTGATGATTTTCGGGCTGGCCGACCTCTACCAAAACGATGCTCTGTTCCAGGACGCCTATGGGATTCTGTTTTCCATCTTTTGCGTGGGGCTGCCGTTCCTGGCGGTCTATTTTCTTCTCGCTCTGCGTCGGCAGGCGCCTGATATTCCGCTGAACGCGCCCAAGAATAAATGGCGTGCCATCCTGCTGGCGCTCATTGGGCTGCTCGTCTGCATGGCGGGAAATTATGCGACAAACGGCCTGATTCTCTTTTTCAATCTCTTTTGGCATTGAACTGAGCGCGCCGGAGGTGCAGGCGCCGGCAAGCGTTTGGGGCTGTGTTCTCCTATTTGTGCAGAGCGCTGTTGTGCCCGCAGTTGTGGAGGAATTCGCCATGCGGGGCGTTGTGATGCAGCCTTTGCGAAAATATGGGGATTGGTTTGCCATACTAACCTCTGCCTTTGTGTTTGCGCTGATGCATGGGAACCTGGTGCAGGCCCCCTTCGCCTTCATCGCCGGCATCGGCCTGGGCTATGCTGTCATTGCGAGCGGTTCCCTCTGGACAGGGATTCTGATCCATCTGCTTAACAATTCCATCAGCGTCATTCAAACGATTGCAATCGCCTATCTCCCAGAGGGAAAAGCGGCAATTGTTTCCGCTATTCTGATCGGTGTGGTAATCGCGGCCGGTGCAGCCGCATTGCTCGTCTATTTGGTGAAGAAAGAAATGCGGTTTGTGCTTCCTCTTTCCAGCGTGCCGCTGCACCGCGGTGAAAAGTGCGCCGCCTATCTCTTTACCCCGCCGATGGTGTTGGCGCTGGCGATGATGGTTTGGTCCACGCGCTATTATATCAACGTGCCGTTTTCCACCAGGCTGCCTACGCTTTTTTTCTTCATCGCGGCTATTGTCGCCTTTGTTTACTCATTCAGCCCGCAAAAGGCCTCCGCCCCCCACCCGATGTGAAAGGGGGGCGTATGGAGCTATGACGGATCAGGATTGCATGCGGGAAGCAATGCTTCTCGCCCGCCTTTCCGCGCTGGAGGGGGAAGTGCCCGTAGCGCTGTTGTCACCCGTGCGGGCGGCATCGTCGGCCGGGGGCGTAACCGCCGGGAAACGGGCAAAAACGCCTTGCCCATGCAGAGCTGGAAGCCATTGCTGAAGCGTGCCAAACACTGGGCGGCTGGCGGCTTTGGGAGTGCACGCTCTACGTCACACTGGAGCCCTGCCCGATGTGCACCGGGGCGCTCATCAATGCACGAATGAGACGCGTCGTATTCGGCGCATATGACGCAAAGGCCGGCTCGTGCGGTTCTGTCGTCGATCTTTTTGCCCTTCCATACAACCACAAGCCCATTCTGGAGGGTGGTTATATGGAGCAGGAATGCGCAAGCCTTCTCACGGATTTTTTCCGCAGGCTGCGGGAAAGCCGTAAAAGTGAAAGATAAATTAGGAGATGTTGAAACCATGAGTGAAGCTACAAAACCAGCCGATTGCGGCGGAAATTGCGAGAGCTGCGGGGCGGACTGCTCCTCCCGGCAACAGGATATGCATATCCCGCTCAACCAATACAGCACGGTGCGCAAGGTCATCGGCATTGTCAGCGGGAAGGGCGGCGTCGGCAAATCGCTCGTCACCTCTCTGACTGCGTGCGCAATGCAATCGCGCGGCTACGCAACCGCCGTGTTTGACGCGGATGTGACCGGCCCTTCCATCCCGAAAGCCTTCGGCATTACGGAAAAGGCAAAGGGCAACGAGCTCGGCTCCTGCCGGAAAAATCCAAGATGGGCATTGAAGTGATGTCCGTCAATCTTCTTCTGGAAGATGACGAGGCGCCCGTGGTATGGCGCGGCCCGGTGATCTCCGGTGTAATCCAGCAATTCTGGACGGACGTTGCATGGGGCGATATCGACTATATGTTCATCGATATGCCGCCCGGAACGGGCGACGTGCCGCTGACCGTATTTCAATCCCTCCCGCTTGACGGCATCATCGTTGTGACCACGCCGCAGGATCTGGTTACCCTGATCGTCAAAAAGGCCTATCATATGGCCAAGATGATGAACATCCCGATCCTCGGCATCGTAGAGAATATGAGCTATGCCATCTGCCCGGACTGCGGCAAAAAAATCGAGCTGTTCGGTGAGAGTAAGGCGGAAGAAGTTGCCGCCTCCCTTGGCGTGCCGGTGCTGGCCCGCCTGCCGATCGACAGCAAAACCGCCCGCCTCGTCGACCAAGGGGCGGTAGAGCTTGCCGACGATAAATCAATCGCCCCGGTGGCGGACTTTTTGGAGCAGACGTTCCGGAACGCATAACAATTATACGGGGTGCAACAAAGGCTGTCGAGCAAATTCGACAGCCTTTTCTCTTATTTCGGTCAGCTTTTTGTTCCGCCGCTGCCTGCATGGAAGGGGAGACGCCCGCCCTTATTTAAACAGGAACGACAGGTTGCGTTTTTTATACCCATCCGGCACGGAAAGCAGGGATGCATCGATTTGATCCGTAATGCTGTTGACTTTGAGTTTCATCGTCCCGCCCGGGCCTCGCAGCTCCATCTTACAAGCTTGTCACCGGAGAAGTAGAAATAAATCCGGTCGGTATCTGAGGTATAGCGCTCACAGGTTAATTTCTGGCCTTCGTCCGTCACCTCCAGGGAACTGACAAATTCAAATTTTGACGGGTCGATCACAAGGCTTTTGAAATCCCCCGCCATAGAGGATGGCACATCCGTATAAGCCTTCAGGAAGGGAAGCACCGCATAGGTGCTCTGCCCATCGCTGATGACCGACATTGTGAGTTTATCCGAATAGGTCATCTGAATGCTAAGCTTTTTCCCGGAGCAGTCAAAATCAGGGCATATCCGTTTCTTCCCCATCTACCTTTTGGGAGGAAATCACATCCCAAGTGTAGACGCCGCCCGCCAAATCCGCATATAGGGATCGGCTTTATGGCCCTTAAAGGGCTTCATATCCTCTTCCTTAATCGGCTTTTTATCCGCGAGGCACTCCCATTCCCAGAAGAACCGCCCGAGCCGGAGCCAGTATTTCCAGAGCTGCCGCCGCTGCCTGAGCTTGAGCCGCAATGGCATTGCCGTTGCATCCGTCGCGCCGCTGCCGCCTGATCCACCGCCGGAAGCGGAACCGCCTGTGCCGTGCTCCTCCTCCACTCCTGCTCTAGCAACTCAGGATCGGTCGGGATCGTGGGCGAGCTGCTGTGGGATTGCCACAACACAAAAATCAAAAATGCCAAAATAAGCACACATAAAATCACCGTGACGATCACAGTAGAATTCTTCAAACTGATCCACGCTTCCTTCCATCCCGCCGCGCACGCCGGAGGGATCCCCTTTGATCTCATTAGTATTAGAATACCACACAACGGCTAGAAAGGGAACCGCCTTCCGGCAATTTCCATGAAAACGCCCTGCTGAATGGAAAATTTGATTGCTGCCTGTACATGCTGATACAAGATTGCAATTTCAGTTTGTGGAATCTTCCGATGGCCCGTAAAGCCGCAAGAAAACATGTAAAAACCTCCTTGTTCCCTTGATACATACTTACATCAAGGCGTTGATGATTGATGTATCAAAGAATCCGTGACTTGCGCGAGGACCGAGATTTATCTCAAGAAGATATTGCGTTCTACTTGAATATTCATCAAACAACATACTCAGATTACGAACTGGGGAAATTAAACATTTCCATCCCAATGCTGATCAAATGATCCTCCTTTTATGGCACTAGTGTGGATTATCTTTTGGGATTAACAGACGAAAAATCTCCATACCCTCGCAATAGGTGATGATTCCTAATAAAAAAGACGTTGGCTTAGAATCGCTTGTCAAAATCAAAGACTATGGCAGTATACATTTGAAAATGAGGGAACGCATAGAAGAACATGGCATAAACAGGCATATTCTCGCAAGAGCGATCGACGTACAATACGAAATTATAACCCGATGGTTCCATGATGATCTCACAACCAAATTGGATATGGACATCTTGGCCAAGCTTTGTTGTTATTTTTAATGCCCCATTGCAGATATGATAGAATATCGTAAATTTGAGCCTCAAAAGCCTTCTCTTCCGACAGAAAAACGGCCCTGAATGGACCGCGCATTCAGGGCCGTTCTATCAATGATTCTGATCATCCATGGAAATGATTTTAGCGTTTTATGAGCCACGTTCATTGGGAAGTGACAACGCCGTAATAGACGGTTAGCGCCTCTCAATTGATTAGACTAGCCGCGCAAGTTGGTAACTGGGGCAGCTAATTTTGTTTGATCGCAAACACGAACCAGCACCAGCGAAGCTGCTCCGCCGGTGCTGGTTCACGTTTTTAGGAAGGGGGAGGAATCAATCAAGATTTACAGATAATACGGTTGGATAATCGTGGCACTGTAGCTCTGGTTCGTCGAGTTGGAAATCCAGCCGCCGATTTCGTAGGAAACCTCACCGGCCTCCTTCAGGCCGTAAAAATCCACACCACCGGTGATAATATTCAAGACGCCTCCATTCAGATCAATCACATTGCCGCGAACGCCGAGCGTGCTGCGGGTGGGGTTTGGAACTGCCAAGCGACCCAGCTGCACCTGCTTCGGCTCCAAACGAATGACCTGCCCGCCGATTTTGACACCGTGAACCTCTGTTACTTCTTTGAGGTTTTTAAGGGGACGAAGGTCCGCAATCGAATTGCCTGACAGATAGACATGGGAAGCTTTCGAAATATATTGCATGCCCTCAAGGTCTTGATGCCGCAATTTGCGCCGTCAATATAGCCACATGCTCCAGCTCGCCGCGCGTGACGATATCCTCAACCGACTTGTTGAGCGTTACCGCCATCACCTGCGCCAGGTTTTCATCCGGGAACACTTCCCTGATTGTGCCCAACGCGTCATCTGCCTGCGCAAAGGCCATCATGCCCATTGTGCAAAAAAGTGCAAACACCAAGCATAGAGAAACTGCTGCCCGAAGAATACGGCTGGAAGTGCGCTTTTTCATTTGTGTTTCCTCATTTCTTTGACTCGTAGTGTAATACAATTACTTTTATGTATCACCTGTTTTTATTGTAGTATATTATATGTAACTTTTAAATAGTAAAACTTCCTAAAGATTCCATATTAGTTTTGTGTGTTTTAACAAAATAAGGTAAATGTTGAAAATTTATTACAATATAACCTTCTATCATTCTCTTCCAAAAACAGCACTGCCCGGCCCCGAATTTTCATCCGGGCCGGGCGGTATGCTTTTGCAAAGTGAATTTTATGGTGTTTTCTCTCTGGCCGCATGGTCAAAACGCCTTTGGGTAAAGCTTGATCCGCTTGATTTGCGTGGCACAGCCCAGATGAGGGCACTGTGAACAATTGCAGCCGCAGGAGGATTTGCCTTTTTTATGATCCCGCCAAAGCTTTGCAAGGATTAAAGCCACCGCCGCCGCAACCAGCAGGCCGATTAAAATCGTGCCCCAATTAGCCGCAAAAAAATGTAACATAACCGATTCCTCCTTTTCTCTACAACGGCCGATCAGCGCCAATGCCTATTTAAACTTTAACCTTTGCATTTAAAACAATTGCTCTCTTGATAGCGCCGGAACAACATATACAGGAAAAACGCAAACCAGTATAAAGGCTGCCATTGCGCCAATGATGCTGCCGTTTCCGGTAAACAGCATCCCAAGCTGATAGACAACCAATGCAAATGCATACGCAAATACGCACTGGTAGCCGATTGCAAACCAAGTCCATTTTGCACTGTTCATCTCCCGCCTGATTGCGCCAATTGCGGCGAAGCAGGGGGCGCACAGCAAGTTGAAGATCAGGAAGGAGTATGCCGCAAGGGGAGTAAACGCAGCGCGTACATTCTGCCACACCTGCCAGCCGTTTTCCGCAACCTCTTCAAACCCGCCGAAGAGCACGCCGAAGGTGCCGACCACATTCTCCTTTGCAATCAGGCCTGTGATGGAAGCAACCGCAGCCTGCCAGGTGCCCCAGCCGAGCGGTGTGAAAATCCAGGCAATCGCATTGCCGATGACGGCTAGGATGCTGCTCTCCATATCCACCATGCCAAAAGAGCCGTTTTCCCAGCCGAAGGAAGAGGTGAACCATACAAAAATGGTGGCGAGCAGGATCACGGTGCCAGCTTTCTTGATGAAGGACCAGCCACGCTCCCACATGGAACGAAGCACATTGCCCACTGTCGGCCAATGATATGCGGGCAGCTCCATCACAAATGGGGCGGGGTCGCCCGAAAACATTTTTGTTTTTTTTCAGCATAATGCCGGATACGATGATTGCAAAAAACGCCGATAAAATAAGCGCTGGGCGCAACCACCACGCGCCGCCGAACAGCGCGCCGGACATCAGCGCAATGATTGGGAGCTTCGCACTGCACGGGATAAAGGTGGTGGTCATGATCGTCATCTTTCGGTCTCGATCATTTTCAATTGTCCGTGAAGCCATAATGCCGGGCACTCCACAGCCGGTGGCGATCAGCATCGGGATAAACGATTTGCCCGAAAGGCCGAATTTGCGAAAAATCCGATCCATGACAAAGGCGATACGCGCCATATATCCGCAGGACTCCAAGAAGGCAAGGAACAAAAACAGCACCAGCATCTGCGGCACAAAGCCGAGCACCGCGCCCACGCCGGCAATCACGCCATTCAGGATCAGCTGCTGTAGCCACTGCGCACAATGGACCGCTTGGAGCCCCTTTTCCACAAGGCCAGGAATGCCGGGAATCCATACGCCGTATGCAGCGGGGTCGGGCTCTTCTATTTTGGAAGCCTCGAGGTATCCGTTATAATCAACAGGGATTTCTTCTTCTACATTTCCATTGTCATCATACAGCTTGGCGGTCGCCGTCAGGCCGTTTGCCTGCACAGGGTCAAGCCCTTTCTCTTCTGCCGCCGCTTCAAAAGCCTCTACCTTTGCGCCAGGGACGGCATATTCCTCAGACGCCTCCTCATAAGCGGAAGATCCGATGCCAAACAGATGCCATCCATCACCGAAAACACCGTCGTTCGCCCAATCCGTTGCCCATCCGCCAACCGTTGTGACAGAAACAAAATAGACCACAAACATAACCGCCGCAAAAATTGGAAGCGCAAGCCAGCGGTTTGTCACCACGCGGTCTATTTTATCGGATGTGGAAAGCTTGCCCGCATTTTTCCGCTTGCAGCAACCTTTGATGATGGACGCTATGTAGAGATAGCGCTCATTGGTGATGATGCTCTCCGCATCATCATCCATCTCCCGTTCCGCGGCCTTGATATCTTCTTCGATATGGCTCAGCACTGCTGGATCAAGCTGTAATTGCTCCAGCACTTTTTCATCGCGCTCAAAAATCTTGATCGCATACCAACGCTGCTGTTCGGCTGGCATACTGTGCACCGCGGCCTCCTCAATATGGGCGATTGCGTGCTCCACCGCGCCGCTGAAGCGATGTTGCGGCACGGTTTTTGCGCTCTGTGAAGCACGGATAGCCTCCTCGGCCGCCTCCATGATGCCTGTGCCCTTGAGCGCAGAGATTTCGACCACTTTGCACCCGAGCTGGCGAGAAAGCTCATCAATATAGATTTTGTCGCCATTCTTATTTACAACATCTATCATGTTGACAGCCACAACCACAGGGATTCCGAGCTCCGTCAGCTGCGTGGTCAGATACAAATTCCGCTCCAGGTTCGTGCCGTCAATGATATTCAGGATGGCATCAGGGCGATCCTGGATCAAGTAGTTTCGCGCCACTACCTCTTCTAAGGTGTATGGAGATAGGGAATAAATGCCTGGAAGATCATGATGATAACATGGTCGTGCTTTTTCAGCCTGCCTTCCTTTTTTTCAACGGTTACGCCGGGCCAGTTCCCCACAAACTGATTGGAACCCGTCAGCGCATTAAACAGGGTTGTTTTGCCGCTGTTCGGATTGCCTGCCAAGGCAATTCTGATATCCATTGCGATTCTCCTTCTTCAGATTATAATTAGCATATGCTAACCTTTGCGTCAAAAACAAAGGCAGCCGCCCCTTCTCATGGATCATTCCACTTCAATCATCTCAGCGTCCGCTTTTCGAATTGACAGCTCGTAGCCACGCACGGTAACTTCCACAGGGTCGCCCAGCGGAGCTACTTACGCACATGGACTGCGTGCCCTTCGTAAGCCCCATATCCATAATCCTCCGCTTGACGGCCCCTTCGCCATGCAGCTTCACGACTGTTACTGTGTCCCCAATTCTCGCTTGTCTCAGTGTTTTCATACCGCCTTCCTCCTCACAATTACCGTTATGC
>ENA-OQCX01001041-OQCX01001041.1-human-gut-metagenome-genome-assembly--contig:-NODE-1041-length-13457-cov-2.024456_pt1 | contig 13457 bp, 20 predicted proteins | sample MGYA00242762_ERZ504587 | MGnify/ENA primary metagenome ERZ504587 (study PRJEB26092, sample SAMD00036337) | human gut metagenome | host: Homo sapiens | study: EMG produced TPA metagenomics assembly of...
AAATAAGAACTTATATCCGTTGATCCCTGTAGTGCTTTGGCAGTCTCAGGAATATTGGCGGGTATTTTCTTTGCAGTCAAAGGCGGACTTTCCGGAATTGAAAAACCCAATGTGTTCAGTAATGATTATCTGCATGAGTATGCCTGTCTTGCAATCGACAGTAAAAAGCTGTTCTGGATTGTGGTAAAGGAGCGGGGGAAATGGTTTTTTCTGCTCTGGGCATTCGGTCTTACCGGGGCAGGGGTATGGGCATCTGGTATCTTTCCGGCTCTGTGGGGATTTTTTGGAAGCGTGTTTTTTGCGCAGGCATTTTTTGAAACAGGGAGCAGCAGGACTGGTACTTGGCATATTGTTTCAACTGCCGCAGATTCTGGTATATATACCGTTGTTTGCATGGAGCCTGTATCAGGTGACTCAGAAAAGCAGACAGATCCGCAACCGGAAAAAGATGGGGATTGCAGGAACGGCTCAAGGTGTCTACCTGAGGCACTTTCTTGCAGCATTGGCGATTCTGTTATTGGGGATTTTGACGGAAAGTTACATAAATTCTTATATGGTACAACTGATTTTGCAAATATTTTACTAAAGTTTTATGAAAGTTATGTAAAATATTTACTATATCTGGTAGAAAGGAAATGTAAAAAACAGGATATTGTAAAAAAAGGAAGGACAGAAAATTCGGCATTTTTCCCTATTTGCAAGAGGAAGGAAAATGATTATACTTAAACTTATGAAAAGGACAGTGCAGGACAGGAGAAAAAGATGGAACAGATAATGTCGGATTTTATTACATATTTAACAAAAGAGAGAAAAGCATCGAAAAGTACGGTGTCTTCCTATTGCAGAGATCTGGACAGGATGTTTCAGTTTCTTGGGAAAAAGGGAATTGAGAGAAGTACGGATATTACAGAAATAAATCTTAATTCCTATATTCTGTATTTGGAGAAAGAAGGGTTTTCTGTTTCAACAGTCTGCAGGAATGTGGCATCTATGAAAGCATATTTCCATTATTTGTTTGGAAAACGTCTGATCGAACAGGATCCGACCAGTGCGATCAAGGCACCGCATATGGAAAAGAAGGCTCCGGGGATTTTGAGTCAGCAGCAGGTAGGGCATCTTTTGGAGCAGCCATCTGCTCAGAGCATAAAAGGAATACGGGATAAGGCAATGCTGGAGCTTTTGTATGCAACAGGAATGAGGGTATCAGAACTGCTCTCTGTTCAGATGGTGGATATTAACTTTAATCTGGACTATATTGTGTGTCGGGATGAGGAGCATCTAAGAGTGATTCCACTTGGAAGAAAGGCAAAAGAAGCGATTCAGAGATACCTGGGAGAGGCAAGAGAAGCTCTTTTAAAAGGAAAGAAGAGCAATTATATGTTTGTAAATTGTCAGGGAAATCCTATGAGCCGTCAGGGATTCTGGAAGAATCTCAAAGAATATGCAGAAAAAGCAGGGATGAAAGAAGATATCACACCACATACGTTCCGTCACTGTTTTGCGGCACATCTGGTAGAAAATGGAGCAGATCTGCGTGATGTCCAGGAAATGCTCGGTCATTCGGATATTTCCACAACGCAGATTTATATGGATATGGCAGTAGGAAAAGTGCGTAAATCTTATCAGAAAGCACATCCGCGGGCTTATTAAGCCTGTGGAAACATGCCTTTGATTTTTTCGACAGTTTTGCGGGCTTCTTTGTGGTCTGCACCGCTGGCAGTCACACCGATCACAACGTTGCCGTTCTGTACGATGCCCGGAAAATAAAAATCACATTTTGTTTTATCACTGCAGACATTTACAGTAATACCCATGCATTTGCATGCACTGTAGATGTCTGAATTGATATGATGGTCATTTGTGGCAGCAATCACATAGTCGGCATCATAAATATCTTCGCGTTCGTAATTTTTTCTTTTGATTTTGATCATCCCGTTTTTTTCCATATCCAGAAGTTCTTTGTTGACTTCCGGGGCAATGACGGTGAGATGGCTCGTAAAAGAAGTCAGAGTGCGTATACGTCTTTTTGCGATCGTTCCGGCACCGACCACTACGATCTGCTTCTCATTTAAATCTACAAAAATCGGAAAATAAGGTTTTTTATCGTTTATCATATTCTTACTCCTGTATTACATAAATATGGGCATTTACCCACGACATTATATAGTATATAATAAAAAGGGATTCAGGTCAAAGTTTTTTGCTGAAAAGATTCTGAGCGGCATGAAAAATCAGGAGGTTATGGTGTGAATTTTACAGACGAATGTTTAAGACTTTATGCGGTGACAGACCGCAGCTGGCTTCATGGGGAAACACTGTATGATCAGGTGGAAAAAGCACTGAAAGGTGGTGTGACGCTTGTACAGCTGCGGGAAAAAGAACTTCCGGAAGCTGATTTTGAGCAGGAAGCAAGAGAACTTCTGGAGCTTTGCCATAAATACAATATATATCTTATTATCAATGATAATGTAGCACTGGCGGCAAAAATCGGGGCAGACGGTGTGCATATCGGTCAGTCTGATATGGGAGTGGAGAAGGCAAGAGAAATGCTCGGAAATGAGAAGATCATCGGTGTGACGGCAAAGACAGTGAAACAGGCAAAGGCAGCGGAGGCTGCCGGTGCGGACTATCTTGGCAGCGGGGCTGTGTTTGGAACCAGCACCAAAAAGATGCAAAACCGATGGAGCATGCACTTTTACAGGAAATCTGCGAGAGTGTGAAGATCCCGGTAGTGGCGATCGGAGGCATTGACGGCGGCAACATTCTTTTGCTGAAAGACAGGAAAATGGCAGGTGTGGCAGTGGTGAGCGGGCTGTTTGCCTGTGAAGACATCGAAAAAGCAGCGGCAGATCTGCGTGAGAAGATCAATCGGATCTGTTTTGCTGATATTTACCGAAAACAAAATCAAAAGAAAGAGGAATGAAAATGAAAATGAAAACGGCACTTACGATTGCGGGAAGTGATTCAGGCGGCGGAGCGGCATCCAGGCAGACATCAAGACGATGATGGCAAATGGGGTGTATGCGATGAGTGCGATCACGGCACTGACGGCGCAGAATACCACAAAAGTGGCAGATATCATGGAAGTGACACCACAGTTTCTGGCAGAACAGCTGGACTGTATTTTTACGGATATCCGACCGGACGCAGTAAAGACCGGTATGGTTGCCTCTGCAGAGCTGATTAAAACAATCGCAGAAAAACTGGCAGAGTACCAGGCAAAAAATATTGTGGTCGATCCGGTCATGGTTTCCACAAGTGGTGCGAGACTGATCAGCGAAGAGGCGATCGAAACGTTAAAAGAGAAACTGTTTCCGCTGGCAACAGTGATTACACCGAATATTCCGGAGGCAGAGGTACTGGCGGATATGCAGATCAAGACAATGCAGGATATGGAAAAGGCGGCAGAGAGAATCGGGACACGGTATGGATGTTCCGTTCTTTTGAAAGGCGGACATCAGAAAAACGATGCAAGCGATCTGCTCTGGCAGAAAGAAAAAGAGCCGGTGTGGTTCCATGGAGTGCGGATCGACAATCCGAATACACACGGAACCGGATGTACGCTTTCTTCTGCGATTGCATCAAACCTTGCAAAAGGCAGAGAACTGGAAATTTCAGTTGAGGAAGCAAAACGCTATATTTCCGGGGCACTGGCAGCGATGCTGGATCTTGGGGCTGGCAGCGGTCCGATGAATCATGGATTTGCGATAAAGGAAGAGTGGTAAAAAATGGACAATGTGAAAAAAAATAAAGACAGCGGCAGGACCAGACTTGAAAAACTGACACTGACGGCACTGTTTACAGCGGTCGCAGTGGCCGGAAGTATGTTTTCTTTTCCGGTCTTCGGATCAAAATGTGCACCGGTGCAGCATCTGGTAAATGTTTTGTGTGCTGTGACAGTCGGCCCGTGTGGGGACTTGGACAGGCATTTTTAGCAGCACTGCTCCGTAATCTGACCGGACTTGGAAGTCCTCTGGCATTTCCGGGAAGCATGTGTGGAGTACTGCTTAGCGGACTTTTGTACCGTTATGGCAAAAAACTGCCGTTTGCTTATGTCGGAGAAGTGATCGGAACTGGCATCATCGGCGGAATGCTCTCTTATCCGGTGGCGGTTCTGATCATGGGAAATCAAAGTGCGGCATTGTTTACTTTTGTTGTGCCGTTCCTTGTCAGCACCTGCGGAGGTACGATCCTGGCTGCTGTGATCATGCTTTCCATGGCAAAAGCGGGAGTGCTTGCAAAATTGCAGAATGGAGAAATATAAATGCGGACAAAAGCAGAAAAAGAGTTCCATACAGAGGTTTTTGCAGAAAAAATGGCTTCTATATATCAGAAAATGCAGACGAAACGTCCGCTTGTACAGTGTATCACCAATGCTGTGACGGTCAATGACTGCGCGAATATTCTGCTGGCAGCAGGGGCATCCCCGACCATGGCGCACCATTCGCTGGAAGTATCTGAGATTGCGGTCGGGTGCGATGCCCTGGTCTGTAATTTCGGTGCGATCGCCGAGTACGAAGCGATGGAAAAGGCAGCAGATACAGCAAGAAAGATGCAGCATCCGGTGGTGATCGATCCGGTCGGCGTATCCGGATCTACGTACCGCAGAACAAAATGTCTCAAACTGATCGAAACAGTCGGAGCGGACTGCATCCGCGGAAATTATTCGGAGATGGAAGCACTGATCAAAAATGGCAGCACCGTTGTCGGTGTGGATGCCATGCAGAGACGGATCGATGCGCAGGCGATGAAAGATTATGCAAAGAAAAACAGGCTTTTTCTGTGGGCATCCGGAGAAACAGATATTTTGACGGACGGCGAACGACTGTGGTACTGCAAAAACGGCGATCCACTGATGGCAAAGATTACAGGCAGCGGATGTATGTCTTCAGCACTTTTAGGGGCTTTTCTTGCCGCAGAAAATTCTCTGGAAAGTGTGGCAGTGTGCTGTGCATTGGTTGGACTTTCCGGGGAACTTGCTGCGGGAAAGACAAACGAAGTACAGGGAGGAACGATGAGCTTTCGCTTACATTTTATAGACACAATTTCGCTGATTTCGCCACAGGACAAAATATTTTTAAAGAATAAGATTATAATTCCATAATTTTAGTGAATAAAACGGGGTGGATATTTATACAAGTTGTGATATAATAAACAGGAATTGTTTTCGTGGATATCGTTTCGTGGAAAAGCCTGCTTTCGGTATCAGAAAAATGAAATCCTGTATTTACAGACACGAAAGCTGAATTTAGAATGAAACAGATGAGGAGAATGACATGAGTTTCGAATTTATCAAAAAATTACCGACTCCGCAGGAGATCAGAGAAAAATATCCTCTGTCAGAAGAACTGGCGGCAATCAAAAAAGCAAGAGATGAGGAAATTCGCAAAGTATTTACCGGAGAATCTGACAAGTTTCTGGTGATCATCGGACCTTGTTCCGGCAGATAACGAAGAAGCTGTTCTGGACTATATAGGCCGCCTGGCAAGAGTCAATGAAAAGTAGGGGATAAACTGATCCTGATCCCGCGTATTTATACAAACAAACCGCGTACAACCGGAGAAGGATATAAAGGAATGATGCATCAGCCGGATCCGGAGAAAAAACCGGACCTTCTGGCGGGACTTCTGGCAATCCGCAAAATGCATATTCATTCCATCGAGCAGACCGGTCTTACTGCTGCAGATGAAATGCTGTATCCGGAAAATTACAGATATTTATCCGACCTGCTTTCTTATGTGGCGATCGGAGCACGTTCTGTAGAAGATCAGCAGCACCGTCTGGTAGTCAGCGGTATGGATGTACCGGCAGGTATGAAGAATCCGACCAGCGGTGACTTAAGCGTTATGCTCAACTCTGTTGTTGCAGCACAGTGCAGCCACAGCTTTGTTTACCGTTCCTGGGAAGTTAAGACGACCGGAAATGAACTGGCACATACCATTCTGCGTGGTGCTGTAAACAAACACGGCAACTGCATCCCGAATTACCACTACGAAGACCTGAATCTGGTGGACCGCCTCTACAAAGAGAGAAATCTCAAAAATCCGGGCGTGTTGTAGATGCGAACCACTCTAACTCCAACAAACAGTATGAAGAGCAGGTTCGTATTGTGAACGAAGTGCTTCACAGCCGCAACCTGAATCCACACATCAAAACACTGGTAAAAGGTGTGATGATCGAAAGTTACATTGAGGGTGGAAATCAGAAGATCGGATGTGCACCGCACATCTACGGAAAATCTATCACAGATCCATGCCTTGGATGGGATGATTCCGAGAAACTGATCTACTCTATTTACGATCTTTGCTAAAAAGTATGTAAGATGACAGGGAAAGGATATTTTCCTGATATCCCAAGTCTCTGAAAAGAAAGCCGCCGTCCCGGAGATTGGCGGCTTTCTGCGACCTTATCTATTGCATCGTAAAACTCCCTGCTTTAGCTGTGGGGAGTGTCAACTTAGGAAAATATTTTAGTAGGAGGGAAAAGATGTTTGTAAAATTTTTACAGATGGTGCGGCAAGAGGAAACCCGGACGGACCGGGCGGCTACGGAACCATTTTACAGTATATCGACGGCAAAGGTGTGCTGCATGAGCGCCAGTACAGTCAGGGTTATGTACGGACGACCAACAACCGCATGGAGCTGATGGCAGCGATCACAGGACTTGAAAAGCTGACTAGACCGTGCGAAGTGCAGCTTTATTCGGACTCCAAATATCTGACGGATGCCTTCAATCAGCACTGGATCGACGGCTGGCTAAAAAAAGGATGGAAACGCGGCAAAAATGAGCCGGTCAAAAATACCGATCTCTGGAAACGTCTGCTGAAAGCAAAAGAGCCGCATCAGGTGACCTTTATCTGGGTAAAAGGACATGACGGACACCCGGAAAACGAACGCTGCGATACCCTTGCGACCACAGCGGCAGACGGAAATGATCTCATTGTGGATGAGGGAGTGTAAATTATGAGACAGGTAGAAAAAGTTGATCTTGGATCTGATGATTGGACGATGGAGATACGCCCTTATGCATCGGCATTTCATTTTCCGATAAAAGAACTGTGGGAATACCGGGATCTTCTGTTTCTGTTTGTACGGCGGGATTTTAAAACGATGTACAAACAGACAATTTTAGGACCGGCATGGATACTGTTAAGTCCGTTATTGACGACGGGGATGTTCAGTCTGATCTTTGGCAGGATCGCCGGAATATCGACCGATGGAACGCCGGCATTTCTGTTTTATATGGCGGGCAATATCCTGTGGAATTATTTTTCAGGCTGCCTTAGTGCGGCATCGAATACCTTTATCGGAAATGCCGGACTGTTTGGAAAAGTCTATTTTCCAAGAGTGGTGGTTCCGGCAGCATCGGCAGTCTCCAAGTTGATCACATTTGGCGCACAGTTTCTGCTGTTTCTGATCCTGCTGTTCTGCAGTCCTGGAAGCGGTCAGATACGGATCACCTGGCTGTGCCTGATGACACCGGTTCTGCTTGTGATGCTGGCACTGCTCGCGGTCGGCACCGGATGATCTTGGCATCCCTGACAGCAAAATACCGTGATCTTCAGGTGCTTGTCGGATTTGGAATCCAACTGTGGATGTACGCAACTCCGATTGTCTATCCACTTTCACAGATTCCTGGCAGGTGGCGGATCCTGCTCAGCCTGAATCCGGTTGCCTGTATTGTGGAATGCTTCCGTTATGGCTGGCTTGGAAGCGGTATTGTTTCCATACAAAATCTGCTGATCGGAGTTGGGGTCATTTTGCTGATCCTGTTTGTAGGAACGGTGATGTTCAACAAAACGCAGCGGAATTTCATGGATACCGTTTAGTATCATAGCATAGAAAAATTGTGAGAAATACAGAGGATAGCGTTTATGCTGCAATCAGAAAGGAAAAAGCAATGAAAGAAAAGGAAGTTGTGCTCCGCATTCGCCATCTCTCAAAAGAATACCGCCTTGGCGTGATCGGAAGAGGGACACTTCAGAGGGATCTTCAGAGCTGGTGGGCGAAAAAACGTGGCAGACCAGATCCGAACCAGCGGATCGGACGCAGGGAATATACAGGAAAAGAGAGTTTTTATGCATTGAAAGATGTTTCTTTTGATGTACACAGAGGAGAACGGATCGGTGTGATCGGTGCAAATGGTGCCGGAAAATCTACTCTGTTTAAACTGCTGGCGCGTGTGACGGCACCAACCGAAGGAGCCATCGGTGTAAAGGGAAGGATTTCCAGTATGCTCGAAGTAGGAACAGGATTCCATGGAGAACTGACCGGGCGGGAGAATATTTATTTAAACGGTGCAATCCTTGGAATGAAACGGCAGGAAATTGATGCCTGCATTGATCGCATCATCGAATTTTCAGAATGTGAAGAATTTATCGATACTCCGGTCAAACGCTATTCCAGCGGAATGTATGTGAAGCTGGCATTTGCGGTGGCGGCACACTTAAATTCCGAGCTGCTGCTGATGGATGAAGTGCTGGCGGTCGGCGATATGCATTTTCAGAAAAAATGTCTGGATAAAATGACACAGCTCTCAAACGATGAGCAGAAAACCATTCTCTATGTATCCCATAATATGGAAACCATCCGCACGCTCTGCAACCGCTGCATTGTTCTGGAAAAAGGGCATCTTGTTTTTGACGGCGAGCCGGAAGAGGCAATTGCAAAATATCTGGGGGATGTCGTGCAGATGAAACTGCATTATACTTACGAAAACGATGGAAATGACCGAAGAACTACCGGAAAAATGAAGTTCACAAGACTTGATATCAAAAACAGCAATCAGGTCACGGCAAAAGAAGGGATCGGATTTTCGGTGGCATTTCAGATCCGGGAAGCGATCGCAGATCTGCATCTTCGCTGCACGATCCACAGCATGGACGGACAGGCAGTAGGGACATCTGTTTCCGAGGGGATCGGGGTTTTTACAAAAAATACCTCTGCAAGCGTGGAGATCTGCTTTGATACCACAAGCCTTGCAAAAGGAGAATATGTGGCAGAGCTGGCAGCCGTGGAGCCGATGGGTGGCGGAAGACAGTGGCGGCATGCCTGGCTGGAGCATGCATTTGCATTTGAGATTACAGAAGATGCATTTGGACAGTACAGTTTGAACCGCAATGCAAAGAAATGGGGTTATACCGTTTATCCGGATCTGAAGATCAAGAAGCAGTCTTGACAAATGAAAAACCGCTTATTATAATGAATGGGTCAAAGGCTGTGAAGGAAAGAAGTAACAGAACAACTGCACAACAGAGAGTTGCCGGCCGGTGAGAGGCACAGATGCGGTTCCTGCGAATACATTCCGGAGCTCTGCACCGAACACAGAAGTGTAAGTAGGCTGCAGCGGAGTGACATCCGTTAACAACGTTAAAGTATTGCTGTGGATAGGTGAAAAATTGCGAAGAACAGCAAAAGGATTTTACATGAAAGGATTCCGATGGCAGTACTTACTGAGGCAGTCTGGTGTGAGCCGGCTGTGAATAAAGGTGGTAACACGAGATTTCAGCTCTCGTCCTTTTCGTATAAGAAGGGCGAGGGCTTTCTACGCTTTTACGCCCTTGGAAAACAAAAAGTCTAAGGAGGAATCAAACGATGGAACAGAACGTATTTGACGTCCTGAAAGAAAGAGGATTTATTGAGCAGACAACGCACGAAGCAGAGATCAGAGAGCTTCTGGGCAAAGAAAAGGTAACATTTTACATTGGATTTGATGCAACCGCAGACAGCCTGACCGCAGGACATTTCCTGACGATCATGGCAATGATGCACATGCAGAGGGCAGGTCACAGACCGATCGCCCTGCTTGGCGGCGGAACCACGATGATCGGTGATCCGTCCGGCAAATCCGATATGCGAAATATGATGACAAAAGAAAAATCGATTACAATGCAAAGCGTTTCCATGAACAGCTTTCCAGATTCATCGATTTTGACAATGACAATGCGATCATCGCAAACAATGCAGACTGGTTGCTGGATCTGAATTATGTAGAGTTCCTGCGTGAGATCGGTGTACATTTCTCGGTAAACAAGATGCTGACTGCGGAGTGCTACAAACAGAGAATGGAAAAAGGACTGACCTTCTTCGAGTTTAACTACATGCTGATGCAGTCCTATGATTTCCTGAAGCTGAATCAGTTGTACGGCTGCCAGATGGAGCTTGGCGGCAACGACCAGTGGTCCAACATTCTGGGCGGCGTTGACCTGATCCGAAGAAAAGAACAGAAACCGGCTTACGGTCTGACCTTTAAACTGCTGACCACCAGCGAGGGAATCAAGATGGGCAAGACCATGAAGGGTGCGGTATGGCTGGATCCGGAGAAGACTTCCCCGTACGAATTCTACCAGTACTGGAGAAACATTGAAGATGTCAAAGTAGAAGAGTGTTTAGGACTTCTGACCTTCCTTCCGATGGAAGAAGTAAGAAGACTGGGTGCACTCGAAGGTGCAGAGATCAACAAGGCAAAAGAAGTGCTGGCATACGAGATCACAAAGATCGTACATGGCGAAGAAGAAGCAGAGAAAGCACAGACCGCTGCAAGAGCGCTGTTTGTACAGGGCGGAAAGACCGCAGATATCCCGACTACTTCTTACCCGGCAGCAGAGCTGGAAGAAGGAAAAGATATCCTGACACTTCTGGTGGATACCAAACTTGCAAAGAACCGTTCCGAAGCAAGAAGACTGGTAACACAGGGCGGTGTTTCTGTCAATGATGTAAAAGTAACGGATTTTGCAAAAGTATTTACCAGTGCAGATTTTTGATGAAGACGGCGTTCTTCTGATCAAAAAAGGAAAGAAAGGCTATCATCAGGTAAAAGCTGACTAAAGCACGTGCAAAAAGCACAGGAGGTGGCAATATGGCAATACTGACAACCTTTATCACAAGCATTGTAGAAATGCTGATCCTTGCAGGTGTATCCTACGGCGGAATCCGCCTCGGAAAAGTGCTGCGTGACCGCAAGGACGCAAAAATGCAGGCAGAAGTACAGCCTGAAAAACAGATTTAGATCACACAGGAGGATTTGTTGTGAAAGCATATGGAGTAAACGAACTTAGAAAAATGTTCCTTGAATTTTTCGAAAGCAAGGGACATCTGGCAATGAAGAGCTTTTCACTGGTTCCGCACAATGATAACAGTCTTCTGATTATCAATTCCGGTATGGCACCTCTGAAACCATACTTTACGGGAGCAGAAAAGCCGCCAAGAACACGTGTTACAACCTGCCAGAAATGTATCCGTACAGGCGATATCGAGAACGTAGGTAAGACAGCAAGACATGGTACCTTCTTTGAAATGCTGGGTAACTTCTCTTTCGGCGATTATTTCAAACACGAAGCGATCGCCTGGTCCTGGGAGTTTTTGACCCAGGTAGTCGGACTGGATCCGGAAAGACTGTATCCGTCTGTTTATGAGAATGATGACGAAGCATTCGGGATCTGGAGTAAAGAAATCGGTATCGCGCCGGAGCGTATCTTCCGTTTTGGAAAAGAAGACAACTTCTGGGAGCATGGTGCAGGCCCTTGCGGTCCGTGTTCTGAGATCTACTATGACCGCGGTGAAAAATACGGCTGCGGCAAACCGGGATGTACCGTCGGATGTGAGTGCGACCGTTACATGGAAGTATGGAACAACGTATTTACCCAGTTTGAGAACGACGGAAAAGGAAATTACACTGAGCTGAAGCAGAAGAACATCGATACTGGTATGGGACTGGAGCGTCTGGCTGTTGTTGTCCAGGATGTAGATTCTATTTTTGATGTAGATACACTTCAGGCACTTCGCAACAAAGTCTGTGAATTTGCAAATATAAAATATCAGCAGGATGATGCAAAAGACGTATCCATCCGTCTGATCACCGACATATCCGTTCTGCTACCTTTATGATCTCCGATGGTATCATGCCGTCAAACGAAGGACGCGGCTATGTACTGCGCCGTCTGATCCGCCGTGCGGCACGCCACGGAAAGATGCTTGGCATCGAAGGCAATTTTTTAAGCAGACTGAGTGAGACTGTCATCGAAGGTTCCAAAGACGGATATCCGGAACTGGAAGAAAAGAAAGAGTTCATTTTTAATGTGCTGACCAAAGAAGAAGAAAAATTCGGCAAGACCATTGATCAGGGTCTTGATATCTTAAACGGTATGGAAGAAGAAATGAAAGGAAAAGGCGAGAAAGTACTTTCCGGAGCAAATGCATTTATGCTGTATGATACGTATGGATTCCCGCTGGATCTGACAAAAGAAATCCTGGAAGAGAAAGGATACAGCATCGACGAGGACGGCTTCAAAGCTGCAATGGAAGAGCAGAGAGTCAAAGCCAGAAGTGCACGTAAGTATCCAACTATATGGGAGCCGATGCAACCGTTTACGATGAGATCGATCCGTCGATTACATCTGAATTTGTAGGATACGATAAACTTTCTTATGAATCTGACATCACCGTACTTACAACGGAGACAGAAGTTGTAGATGCCGTTTCTGATGGAGACAGGGCAACAATCTTCGTAGAGAAGACACCATTCTATGCAACCATGGGCGGTCAGGAAGGCGATACCGGTGTGATCCGCACCGCAGATGCTGAGTTCAAAGTAGAAGAAACGATCAAACTGCTGGGCGGCAAGATCGGACATGTCGGATATGTGACAAAGGGCATGTTCAAAGTTGGCGACAAAGTGATGCTGGAAGTTGCACCGGCAGAAGCAGATACCTGCAAGAACCACAGTGCAACCCATCTGCTGCAGAAAGCACTCAAAACCGTACTCGGAAACCATGTAGAACAGAAAGGTTCCCTGGTAACTCCGGACAGACTGCGTTTTGACTTCACACATTTTGAAGCCATGACAGCAGAAGAGATCGCAAAGACAGAAGCACTGGTCAATAAAGAGATCCAGGCAAACTTTCCGGTTGTGACAAAGATCATGAACATCGACGAAGCTAAGAAAACAGGAGCAATGGCACTGTTTGGAGAGAAATATTCTGAAAACGTACGTGTTGTATCTATGGGAGACTTTTCCATCGAACTGTGCGGCGGTACGCATGTGGCAAGCACCGGAGAGATCCAGGCATTCAAGATCGTATCCGAGGCAGGCGTTGCAGCAGGCGTAAGACGTATTGAAGCACTGACCGGTCAGGGAGTATTTGCATATTATAAAAATGTAGAAGAACAGCTGGCAAAAGCAGCAGCCCTTCTGAAAGCCGGAACGCATGAAGTATGTGACAAGATCGAACATCTGCAGGCAGAAGTAAAATCCCTGCACAGCGAGAACGAAGCTCTGAAGAGCAAGATGGCACAGGGAGCACTTGGAAATGTCATGGACAAGGTTACCGAAGTCAAAGGTGTGAAATTGCTGGCAGCTGCACTGGAAGGCGTTGACATGAACGGACTTCGTGATCTTGGAGACCAGCTCAAAGAAAAACTGGGCGAAGGCGTCGTGACGTACTGGCATCTGCTAACGAC
>ENA-OQCX01001042-OQCX01001042.1-human-gut-metagenome-genome-assembly--contig:-NODE-1042-length-13453-cov-2.582620_pt1 | contig 13453 bp, 12 predicted proteins | sample MGYA00242762_ERZ504587 | MGnify/ENA primary metagenome ERZ504587 (study PRJEB26092, sample SAMD00036337) | human gut metagenome | host: Homo sapiens | study: EMG produced TPA metagenomics assembly of...
CGCAGATCTATGTTTCTGGCTTGAAAAACGCCACGGTCTATGTAAGAATATATGGTTCTTCTGGAACAGGCGATCTCATCAGCATGAGATGCGTAGATGTGGGCAATAGATTGTCCTTTTTTGAGAAGCGGTGACAACAGGATGTCCAGTTTCTGTATACTTTCCGGTGTCTGGTTTATCCCTTCTCTGCTGGTAGTCCTAAGGGTTTCATAGGAGTCCTGGGCGTATTTTGAAGAATAGATCTTTTTGTCCATCATGCAATTCGTTCTCTTGCTGCATCCATTGCACACATAAGGAGGTTTATTTAATTTTTCACATTCTCTTGGTTTATAAAATTTACAGACATCGCTGCATCTGAATTTTCTGCAGAGGACACATTTGCGCCGGCATTCATTATCACCGCACATATGCATGACATTGCATATATTTGTCCGCGGCTTTGAACTATCATAATTGTTTGCACAGGGAATAGGGGCAAATGCATCTGCGCTTCTTTCCCTGATAATGGAATGACGTCTGATTTCTTTGGATATGGTACTTGGATCCTTGCTTAATTCTATTGCAATACTTCTAAATGAATCACCGTTATTTAAATGCTGTTCGATTATAATACGTGCAGATAAGTCAAGATGTTTTTGGTTGCCTTTTGGTCTTCCTGTATTCATTTTATCCTCCTTCTGCACAGGCAGGGGATCATCTGCAGTAGTATTTTATAAAAAGAAGAAGGAAAAATCCATGCAGAAGTAATTTCTACAGGTATAGAATTTACTCTTGCAAGGTAGAATTTAAAAATTCATTTAACTGCCGGATCTTAACTGATCTTATTGTTTTTCAGGGTCGAATATCAGTTCTGTAACTTGTCCTCGGATAATACCCGCCCTTCCATCACCTTACCAGTCAGCTTTCCTGTATTATTTTATCAGTCTTTTTCGCTGCGGATGTTTCAATTCCAAAACTTCCAATTAAAGCCATCGGCTTAACGTAACGTATCACTTCGTTTAATGAAATTGGTACAAGCATCAGTTTCTGTTTCCGGATACAGAATACCGCTCTCTCTTCCAAGTTTAAAACAGCGTATCATCCAAATCATGTTTCGTGCAAGATTCCGCATAGTCTGCATACTTTCTTCATCCTGAGACGCTTCCTCTCCATAAAGTCCATGCACCGTGTTCCAATAGGTAGAACCGACGACTGGCATCTGCGCAATCCCAAAATATTTATTGATTCCATCAAGCACTGCTGTGGTTCCTCCTCTTCTTGCTACTGCAATAGCAGCACCCGGTTTATATTTAAAGGTGTCATAACCTCCAGCACTGTAAAAAACTCTGTCCAAAAAATCATAAATACGTCCACTTGGATGTGCAAAATATACTGGTGTTGCAAATACAAAGCCATCTGCTGTTTTAGCCTTTTCAACAAATTCATTCACGCCATCATTTTTAATCACACACTTTCCTGTTTTTTGACAGACATTACATTGAAGACAATCTGCTATCGGCTTTCCTCCAAGCTGAACAACCTCTGTTTCTACTTCTTCTGAATGAAATACCTTTATCATTTCTTCCAAAGCTGTCATTGTTGTTCCATGCAGATGACTGCTTCCGTTAACAAGCATTACTTTCATTTAATATAGCCTCCGTTGGTTTTTCTATCAGTTTTGGCAAAGCACCACGTCCATAGGATATTAATCTACCGCATGGACATAAGCGCACGTCTTATTGGCAATCTACTCTGGACATAAGATGCTAAACGCAGAAAAAAAATCAACTGAATAAAGTCCGCTATCGTAATTCAAACGCAAAAAAGACACCCACAGTTAATTCCGAACCCTGTGAGTGCCCAAAAACGAAAGGAATAATGATGGACAGTTTCTCTTGCTGTCCATATTTGTATTGTAGCAGATACTGCAAGTTGAACAAACTGATACGAAAAAAAACGCCGAGGGAGCTTTACCCACTCCCCCTCCCTACTCACAGATTCTCGACTTCCTTGATCAAGCTGAACATCTCATATCGTCCCAGTTCTTCTTTTAGCTTTTCGATGTCCACACGCAGTTTCAGATCCTCAATTCCGCAGCTGATTTCAATATCCCGCTTCATGGTCGCCAGCTTCTCACTTAAATATACCATCTCCCGGTTTGTCTTTAATGCTTTTAAAGGACTTCTGCCAATCCCCAGGTATTCTTTCCAGAAACCATTCAGCTCTTTCTCCTTTTTGCAACTCCCTCACAGTCATCGATGGTGCATAGATCTCATCCAGGGATTTATACTCATCCACCAAAGGGGCCGCCGCGGAAGAAACACCTTTGCATCCCGGTATCCCGTCTCCAGGATCTCCGGTGATTGCCAAAAGTACCGGGATCTGTTGCGGATACACACCTTCTTCTGCATATACGATTTCCGGAGTATACTCAAACACATTTGCCGGAAGGGATTCATATACATCACTTCCAAAGAAACCATAATCTTTCTTGAGCTGTTCCAGCTTATCTTTATTTACCACACGCCACATACGGGTGTATTCACTTACAACCTGGAAGTAGTCATGATCCTTGGTAAGTACATAGGTCTGAAGATCCGGTCCCTCAAACTTCTCCACCAGTGAGGCTGCATAGTCATCTGCCTCATAGTCGTCACTCATGAACACGGCACAACCGATCTCCTGAAGAAATTCCTCCATCTGGATAAACTGCTCCTTTAATGGTTTCGCGGTCTCTTTTCGGTTTGCCTTATAGAAGTCCGCTCCAAGCTCGGTCCTTCTGAACGTATCCCTGGTCTTATCAAACACAAAAGCTACATATTCCGGTTTTACCTTCTTATAGATTCCCAGTAGCGTCCGCAACATGGTAAACATGGCATTTGTGTATTTTCCATCTGAAGTATGCAGGATCTGCTCATAATATTTCTCCTTCTCTTCTTCAGTTTTTGCAAAAAGTATACTTTTTGGGAAGATTCCCGTAATAAGACGTAGACAGCATTGATGAGCCGTCTATAATCAATAATTTTGGCATTTGTTTGTCCTTTCCGCGGATACCCGCTTATATTGTTTTTACTCTCCGGCATGATGATCTGTGCCGTCCCCATATGCTTTATTCCTTTTTTCTCGCTCAGTTTTCGATTATATATATCTGCGCCTCCAATACCGCTTCCACAGCTCATCACATACCAGACATTCTTCGCCCCGACAAATTCTGTCTGTCCGATCCAGTCAGAAACCACACGCGGGATCCTCCATGCATAAGTCGGTACCACCACTACCAGATTCTCTCTTGTCTTAACAGACCCGGTATCGCCCGATTTGATCCGTTCGTTCATACAGAGCAGTTTTTCCTGCAAGCTGCCGGCAATCCTCTCTGCTATATACTTGCTGTTTCCTGTTCCTGAAAAATAAACAACCATGTCATTTCCTCCTCGCGCCGTTTTATCCTAATAAAAAGATATCACATTCGAACAGGTTTCTCAATATCCGCGGAAGCCCTGCTCCAGTATCATTGATCTGTTTTCCATCAAACTCACCATATACAGAAAGTCAAAAAACACCGCAGATTTCTCTGCGGTACAGCCCGGAAGTATAACGATAACTTCATGACAAATCTTCATACCAATACGGAATTGTTCAAAAATCTTTCGGAGTCTTACTTGCTTAATTTATGACTGTATTATAAACTGACTTCGTGATATTATCACACAATAACATAGTAAAAACTCTATTGGTTTTTCCAACAGGGTTCTATCGATTACTCATTTAAGAAGATTCATCTATCTGAGCTGAAAGCTAATTATATTTCTTGCATAACTGTTTATTTTTATACATATAAGCATCTGCATCATCCAATAACATCTGCATTGTACACGCCATATCATCGGAGGATAATGCCCATCCGCATGCATAGTCGATTGGTATTTGATTTTCATAACTATTTAATCTATCTTTTCTCTGTACAAGGATTTCAATATTTCCTTAATTTCCGCCTATATTAGGAACAAATACTTTTAATAGTCTTTTTCATCTTTTCAATATCCAAAGGTTTCGCCAAATGAGCGTTCATACCCACGGCAATGCACTTTTCAGCATCTTCCTGGAATGCATTTGCTGTCATAGCTATAATCGGTACTGTTTTTGCATTCTGAACGTTTCTAATTCCCTGATTTTCTCGTAGCTGTATATCCATCCATAACAGGCATCATCAGATCCATCAAAATTACATCAAATGTTCCTGCCGGTTTCTCTTTAAATAGTTCCAGTGCCTGCTGTCCATTCTCCGCTCTGGTAATTAACGCTCCGACATCTTCGAGAACTGTCTTTGCTATTTCCGCATTCAGCTCATTATCTTCTACAAGGAGAATTCTTTTCCCTTTTATTGTATGAATTGCAGATGACTCTATGGTATCCTCACTTCCATATACCTCTTCTTTCAATGCTATGTCAAAAGAAAGATCTATCGTAAATTTTGTTCCAATACCCTGTCTGCTTTCCACCTGAATACTTCCACCCATCAGCTCTATCATAGATTTGATAATAGGAAGTCCCAACCCGGTTCCCGGCACTTTGTTTTCTGTGGTACTATGTTCTCTGGAAAATTCTTCATAGATATGTGGAAGATATTCTTCACTCATACCAATGCCCGTATCTTCACATGAAAAAATATAGCGTATCTTTGAAGGATTCTCTGATACCGCCTCATGTACTTCTACATAGATTGAATGTCCCTCCGGGGTATACTTTATAGCATTACTGATAATATTCAGCATGATTTCCTGTAACTTTGTCTGATCACAGACAACATAATGATGTCTTACATCTAAAACAGCATGATACTGCAGGTTCTTCTTTCTGACATCCTCTTCAAACACTGTATTTACTCTGTGAAATAATGCATCCATATCTTCAGCTTTTAACTGCAATACCGCAGTACCACTTTCAATCCGGGCCATCTCCAGAACCTGATTGATGATTCTCAGCAAAAGATTACCGGAAGACTGTATCTTTTCCAGATATTCTTTTGCCTTTCTTTCATTTTGCAGATTCTTCTCCAACAAACCGGAAAAACCTACAATTGCATTCATCGGAGTCCGGATATCATGACTCATGTTAAATAAAAATCTTGTTTTTGCCTCATTAGCATTTTTCGCCTGCTCAGCAGATTTTTCCAGTTCTGCTTTCATATTGTCTTTCCCTGTGTTTTTTACTGGATATTAAATAAAAATACTGTAGCAATCAATAATGAGAATATACAAGAAATGACAATACACATAATCTGGTAAAAACGTGGAATCCATCCCCTTGAAGGTATAATGTCAAAATACCATGTGTTATTTGGCACTGTACATTCTACTGTCAGAATATTATCCGACATATTATCCTGGCTCTCTGCTAAAATAATCTTGTCGCTGCTGCTTCTGTCATATGTCCAAATTCTGTAACAGAAATCTGCATCGCTTAAATAATCAAGATTTATCTCTCTAATGAAACGATCCCAGTCAATCACCAGAATCACAAAGCCCCAGAACTCACCCTGTTCTGAATTATTGTCCTGATAAACCGGATTAAAAAGCAATGCTCCTGTTCCTCCCTGCTTTAACTGGTATGGTCCTCCAAGCGTATATTTCCCGCTATCCCTTGCCAGAATCGCATCCTTTTTCCGTTCATGTTCCTGCAGCATATCCAGTCCAAAAGCCCCCTCATTTCCCTCTTTCGGATAAATGTCTGTAACAATCCCTTCAGGTGCCAGTTCAAATGCCTTTATCACTCCATCTTCATTAGGAATCTTTTCTGCCAGTTCAGAAAATGTATTCTCATCCAGATTCTCTCCTGCACTGATATAATTTCCCAAAAGAGCAGAGAGCATGCTATACTGATCCAGTCTTGCCCTGACTCTTTTCTCAGTAATCTGCGCCATATATTTTCCGGTTGTCTTTTATCCTTTTCCAAATTATGAAGCAGAAAAACGCCAACAATCAATGCTGTCAGAAAAGCAATCAATCCAACAATATAGCACTGTACTCTTATTTTTTATATAGTTCGCTGTCCTTTTTCATTCTGCTATCCCTCTGTTATTCTCTTCTCGGTCACTGACATATCTGCTTACCAGCACAGAATTTTCGGATTGTATCCATCAGTTCCTGTACATTTAAAGGTTTTGACAGGTGTGCATCCATCCCTGCCTCCATCGTCTTTCTTTTATCTTCAGCAAAAGCATTGGCTGTTATGGCAATGATTGGAATCATTTCTGCATCTTTCTTTCCACTGCCACGAATCGCCCTGGCTGCCTGATATCCGTCCATCACAGGCATCATGATATCCATTAGAACCGCATCGTAATATCCTCCGGCATTTTTAGGAAACATTCCACTGCCTGCTGTCCATCTTCCGCCTCTGTGACGGAAATTCCCTCATCTTTCAGAAGGAATGCCGCAATTTCCCTGTTGAGCTCGTTATCCTCTGCCAATAGAATACGGCACCCGGACAGATTTTTCTTTGGTAATTCAGACATTTCCTGTACAACTGCAGGTTCTTCTGCTATTTCAAAAGGTATGACCACATGTATGGTAGTGCCTGATTTTCCACACTGTCAATCTGAATGGTTCCATCCATACGATCAAGCAGCTCTTTTACAATCGCCATGCCAAGTCCGGTACCTTTATAGTATGATCTGGCGCCCTGATCAGCCTGAACAAATGGCTGAAATATATTCTTCAGGAAATCCTCTGACATTCCGATTCCCGTATCTTTTATAGTCACATCTACCAGCACTCTTTCATCGGATTCCTTCTCTTCTTTCAAGAAGCAATCCACTGAGCCATTTTTACGGTTGTATTTAATACTGTTTGTAATCAGATTTAAAAATATCTGTTTTACATGCAGGGAGCTTCCGGTAAGATTCGGATATGGAATCGAATAAGGATCATCCATAAAATGAATCGTAATACACTCTTCATCTGCCTCATCTGTGCAATGGTTTCCACCTCACGAAGCAGATCCGGCAGATAAAAATCTTCTTTCGGAATTTTTGTTTCTTCATTTTCCAGTTTACTCATTTCCAGTGTGTCATTGATCAGCGACAACAGATGGTCTGCCGCTACTCTTGCCTTAAGACGGCTGGAATCCACCAGTGTTCTGTCCTCCGGGTGCTTCATGCAGATATCCATAAGCCCGATAATTCCATTCAATGGTGTACGCATATCATGGGACATCCTGGAAAGAAAATCCGATTTACTCTGGTTTGCTTTTTTCTCGCTCTCCAGGGCAATGGTTTTTTCCACCAGTTCATTTTTATCCAGAATCAGATTCCAGTGTTCGATTACTCCATTCGGTTTGCAAATTTTGTGTCCCCTGTCCTTCAATTATATTTCCAGGATCCATTTTTGCATTTCATTCGATATGTGATTTCATAATGATCCGCTTTACTATACTGCTCCAACGCCTGTGCAATTCCCTGTTCCAGATCGTCCGGATGCGCCAGGTCAACAATCGTCCCTCCAGAAGCTTCCATCAATTTCTCCGGAGTATCATATCCCAGCATCTGTGCAAAATGCTCTGAAACATACTTAAAAGAATATTCCGGATCATCATTGCTGATTTTCACACCACCCGGCAGTGCAGATGTGATCATGTCCAGCTGATGCTTAAGTTCCTGGTTTACTTTTTGCAAAGAATCTTTATAAAAACGCTCTTTCTGTACGATCTCATCTATACTTCGGAAACCAAGGAACGCAAAATGGCTGCCTTCCTCGTACTCTTTTACAATATGTGCCTGAAAGCAGGACAAACCTGCTGCATTTGGTGACGTCTCAAAAGAAAAATGATATTCGTCTTCTGTTTCAAAATGCTTTTTAATCATATTACGGTCCAGTTCCCGACGCATTACGTCACGAAATTCCGGAAGTGCAAATGCAAAAGCATAGGCATCCACATAATCTGAAAATGCTTTGAACTCTTCATGTTTCTGGGCATGATTTGTCTCCTGATTAAATACAAACTCATACTCATCCGTATCCAGATTCAAAACAAAAGCTGTCGTATAATCACGGCTCAGTCCTGACAAAATCCTGTTCTTTTTTATCAGTTCCTGCTTATAAGTAATTTCAACCTGTTTTTCTTTATCAATCTGCCGGACAACATACAGAACATTTGTAACCTTACCAGATGGGTTCCGTTTTTTTACAATAAATCTTGCCAGATGCCAGGATCCACTTTGTGCCCGGTATTCAACCGCAATACTTTCCGTGTCTTTCAGCCTGTCAGCCAGAGTCGATGTATCAAGGAACTTTTTCATCATTTCCTGATGCTCCCCATCAACAATTGTATTGATAGCATGCTGGAAATCTTCTTCCGTTTTTCCATGCTTGCCTGTAAGTTTATGCATCTCGTTGCCGGCAGATATTTCTTCATAAGTTCCTGTTTCCAGATTCATTCGGTAGATCAGCCAGTATAATTTACTGATGGAATCAATGATTTCTCCATTCAGATTTGCAGTTTCCAGTGCATCCTCAAGTGCCTTCATCATTCTCAGGTTTTCACGGACACTTCCCATATGGCACCCCACATCAGATAACAGATTCATGGACACCATATTCTGATTCAGATCCGGGTTATCCAATCCAATGAAGCCTATAAATTTATGATTTGTATAAATCGGCACAGCAATCAGAGCATGAATATTCTGAGGCTTTAAAATTTCATATTCCTGTGGGGTTTCTTCTGCTATTTCTTCCAGGTCATAAATGATGATATTTTTCTTCTGGATAAATGTTTCCACCCAGTTCTGCATCAGGCAGACGGGAACTTTCTGCAGATTCTGTATCTGCGGTTCGATTCCCGAGGCACACCATTCAAATGTATTTTTAAAACTTTCCTTTTTTTCTGAACTCCATTCAAAAATATACGCTCTGTCTGCTGCTGTATATTTTCCAACGCTCTTCAGTATAGATGGCGTAATGTCATCCAGTTGTTTTTCATTCTCTGCCTGACTCATGGAAGAAATCTTATGAAGGATTTCATCCATGTAATACAATTTACTTTTTTTATCATCTCTGTATTCTTCCATATCACTTTTCCCCATTTTATAATTATTTGCCGCCTGTCTTCTTGCTACTTACGTATGCTCCAATTGGGAAACAACAACTTCTATACACCAAACACCTGGTCAAAAACAGCAAGTATTGTATTTATATCAATTGGTTTTGCAATATGAGCATTCATACCTGCTTTAAATGCCTTCTTTTTATCTTCTTCGAATGCGTTTGCGGTCATGGCAACGATTGGAATATTTGCTTTCCTGTTATTCCTCAGAAGGCGTCCCAAAACAGCCTCATAGTTTCCTCCGATAGCTTTATAGCACTCCTGCATTGTCATCTTTTAGCCCTCCTGTCAATTGTATTCCACTAATTCATGAACCTCTGCTAATCATTATGAACATACCTTAAAATCGTTTTTATAACTTCCTCAATCACAATCGGCTTTGACAAATGTGCATTCATTCCTGCATCCAGTGATGCCTGAACATCTTCAGCAAATGAATTGGCTGTCATTGCTATAATAGGAATGTTTTTTCCATCCGGTCTGTCATTCATCGCCCTGATTGCTTTTGCCGCTTCATAACCGTTCATTTCAGGCATCATGATATCCATCAGGATTACATCAAATGTGCCTTCCGGATGATTTCTGAAAATCTCAACAGCATTCTTTCCATCTACAGCTCTTTCTACATTCATTCCAAACTCTTCCAGCTGCACGGTCGTAATTTCTGCATTCAGCTCATTATCCTCTGCAAGAAGGACTTTCACACCTGTAAGATTTACCTTTTCAGAAAAACCTGTGTCTGACTTATTACATTCCTTATCAGTAATTTCCAGAGGAATATCCACAGTAAATGTGGTTCCCTCATGCTTTTTACTCTGCACGGAAATGGTTCCACCCATCATATCTACATACTTCTTTACGATAGCCATCCCCAGTCCAACTCCATGGTACTGCGTTCTCACATCGGAATCTTCCTGTGCAAATTCCTCAAAAACTTCTTTTGTAAATTCCTCACTCATGCCAATACCAGTATCCGAAATGCGGTAACGCATATTTATATATCCATCCCCGCCCTTTTCCTGACACCGGGCTTCAAATGTAATCGTCCCTCCATCCGGAGTGAATTTCACGGCATTGCTCAGAATATTGACCAGCACATCACGCAGGCGTGCAGGATCCGCAAGTACATTTGGAATCTTTGCTTCTTCACGCTGAATCTTAAAGTTGATATCCCTGTTCGTAAGAAAGCCTTTTGTAATATTCAATGCAGAATCTGTAATGTTTTTCACATCCGCCGGTACCGGATTGTATTTCACTTTTCCACTTTCGATGCGGGTCAGATCTAATACATCATTGATCAGCGACAGTAAATGCTCTGAGCTTTCGTCAATCTTTTCCAGACAATTTTTCACTTCGTCTGACGGATTGTTTTTCATTGCAATACCGGTAAATCCTATGATTGCATTCATCGGTGTCCTCATATCATGGGACATATGTGACAGAAATGCTGTTTTTGCCTTGTTTGCAGCCTGTGCATGCTCTGCCAGTTCCGCCATTTCCTCAGCTTTCTCCTGGGCCGCCTTCTGAGCTTTTTTTCTTGCACTGAGACGCACCATTATCACAGCCATAGTAGTCAGCAGCCATCCAAAAATAAGAAGAACCCAAACAGTAACAACAGGATGCAGACGGATCCAGTCAACAAATGTCAGCTCTGTTGCTTTGTATGTGGTATACTGTGCTGCAAGATCTTCAACAAGATTTTGGGGCATGGCATACATTGCTTTCGTCAGAATACCAGCCAGCGCATGGTTCTCAGTTGATGAAATTACCATGCGGTAGGTGAATGTAGGCTGTTCCAGCAGAGTATATGTCATGGTGCCCGTAGTGTCACTGTTCACAAACGCCTGTGCCATGTAATAGTAGACGAAGGCAGCATCTGCTTTACCCTTACGGACAGCTTCCATCATTTCCTGTCGGGTACTGCACATCAGTTTTTCTGCACCGGGTGCCATTGCATCTTCAATTGAATTTGATGCTGTCTGGTCAACAGTAGTAACAACATTAATTTTTCCATCAAAGTCACGCCGTGTCACCCTTGCCAGCTGCATCGTAATGAAAGGTGCAGTAATCCCCCATTTTTTCGTCTCAGCATAGTTATCTGTTTCCAGGCGTGCATCGATGCTCATATCTGTGGTTTCCTTATTTTTCTGATAAGCAATATACTCATCTCTGGTGGCAGGTGTAAGAAACTCATAGGAAATCCCGGCATAGTCTGCAATTTTCCGGAAGTAATCCGGGATAATACCCTTCATCTCACCATTTTCATTATAAGAATATGGATAACGGGTCGGATCACACAGAACATGAAGCGGGTTGTCCTTGGAATACTGTGAAATAATACTTTTTTCTTTCTCCGTATATTCCAGATTCTTAGTTTCTATGCTTTCATAATTTTTATTGTAAAGCGTCGTTTTCCAGTCACCCTCAACCGCATTCATCTGATCGATCGCATAATTGATCTCATTCAGCAATTCTGTATTGCCCTTTTTAACAATGACATAGAAATCGCTGCTGCCAAATTTCTCCACGATTCGCTCATTGTTTGTTTTTCTCAGAGAACTGGTAACAATCGCATCAACTTTTTCGCTCTGAAGGGCTTCATCCATTTCTGTGGTCGTATCAAAATAAGATGGAACATATGTAAATCCTTTGTCGTCTGCAAAATCCGCAAACTCTTCATTCCGGGTGTTTCCGTTCAAAAGCGCCACACGCATACCGTTGTAAGTGCTGTAATTGCCGTCCACAATCGTGCTGTTGTCACTGCGGACGGTCAGCATCCCATAATTGGTTCCGATCGGACGTGAAAAATCAAACTTTTCTTCTCTGTCCGGTGTTTTGCGGGCAGATGTTACCATGTCAATCTCGCCATCTTCAAGCATCTGCTGCATATCATCCCAGCTCTTATCATATCCGACATATTCGTAATCTACATCCCAATAACGGGCCATCAGCCGAAGAAAATCATAGCCATACCCACTGCGGTTGCCTTCTTCATCCATCACATGATAACCATCCATGGCAAAGAAACCGACTTTGACAGTTTCATGCTGCGAACTGTCCTCGGCTGCATATGCAGTCTGGGGAGAAAATATCATACACACGCATACAAAAACCAGTAACACTGCCACATATTTCTTTGCTCTCGAAATCATATTAAATCTCCTGTCTGGCAAATATATTTCTCTATGTGTCCTTTTCCTGCTTCGCGCATGTACGGCAGGACCGCCTTGTTCCCATTGACTGTGCCGAAGAAGTTCGTATCGAACTGTGCCTTTGCCTGATCAAGCGGTGTAATGATACAGTGGAACAATTAAAACAAAACGGTTCGTCCGTTTTGTTTGCGGTGCATTCATAGCAAATCGCACGGCATCACGGTCGGTCATGGGATCTACAATGCCAATCGTCAGGTGCTCCTTGTGAAGCAATAAGAGCGCCCATAGATCAACTTCCTTCAGAACAACCTCTACGGTCTGCGTTTCGCCGGGCATCAATTTCGGAAGAGAAAGAGGAAGCTGCACCGTGCTTAGCGTGGTACCGTCTGTGCTCTCCAGATAAAGATTCGCTGCCCAATCCCAATAAAATGGGGCGGCACCCTCATTTGCCACAGTCAAGCTGACCACAGCTTCTCCGTCATGCGGCATCAGCTTCAGTGTTGTCACACGGAGCCGGTAGCCCAAACGCTTTAAGACCGCCTGATATCCCTGTGAATATGCAGGCTGTGCTGCTTTCGGACCAAGAAAGCTCATGTGAGAAGCATCCAATAGCTGCAGTGTGCGGGAAAGCTCTGTGTCCAGCAGCTCCTCCATCGGCAGGCTGCTGGTAAACTCGCCGCCTACGGGCGCATCCTGCCAGAAATTCTGCATAGCAGAAAGTCCATTCGCTTCTTTGCCGTACCAGCCGCCGTTTTTGATCCAGTTCAGCCACTCATTGGTGTCCTTTTCGTGGCCGGTCATATCGTTGTAAAGACCAAGCCGGTTACTTACAGCGATGTTGAACGGTCGCCGCATCAGGAGCTTTGCATTGGAAAATGCATTCAGATAGTCTGTTGCATATTGATCCCGAATGGTTTCGTCCGGCATAGGTACAAGACCATCGCTGCTTTTGATATGCCATTCGCCCCAGTGCCGAGACTGCCCAGTTCTACATAAGTCACAAAGCCATCTGCGTCAAAATGCTCGGCCAAGGCTGAAACAACTTTATGGTGTGCGGCACGAAGGATATCGTTTTGCATAATCCGGGGAATAACCTTTGCCATACGAGGTACTGTACCAGCTGCCATTCGGCGGTCTGAGCATATAACCACTCCGGAATATCAAGGTGCTTCTTCTGGCCGGTACGTCACAAACGAACCGCAGTACCAGATGGATGCCCT
>ENA-OQCX01001046-OQCX01001046.1-human-gut-metagenome-genome-assembly--contig:-NODE-1046-length-13427-cov-1.897669_pt1 | contig 13427 bp, 20 predicted proteins | sample MGYA00242762_ERZ504587 | MGnify/ENA primary metagenome ERZ504587 (study PRJEB26092, sample SAMD00036337) | human gut metagenome | host: Homo sapiens | study: EMG produced TPA metagenomics assembly of...
GTTACAAAAATCAGAAGGTTGAACCGGAAAAGCTGGAGCAGATTCTGGAAGCTGCCCATGTAGCTCCAACCGCAGCAAATCTTCAGCCAGTTCATTTGATCGCTGTTCAGAGCGAAGAAGGTCTGGCTAAGATCAGCAAGGCAGCAGGTATCTATAATGCGCCACTGGCAATCATTGTGTGTGCGGATCACAACAAAGCGTGGGTGCGTCCATTCGATCAGAAACAGACGGGTGACATTGACGCTTCCATCCTGACGGACCACATGATGCTGCAGGCTACAGAACTTGGTCTTGGTACTGTGTGGGTATGCTATTTCAAGCCGGATGTTTTGCGTAAAGAATTTGATCTTCCGGATAATCTGGAACCAATCAACATTCTTGTGATCGGTTATTCCGATGATGAGCCGGCAGATACAAACCGTTTTGACACACAACGTATCCCGATGAGCCAGTTGGTTTCTTACGAAAATTTGTAAATGTATGCTTAAGTTGGCGCAGCCCCTGTCAGAAAAGCAGGAGCTGCGCTTTTAACGCTCTGAAATATGTGCATAGGTTTCTTCCAAAATCCATCGGATATGTTCATCCTGTAAGGAATAAATCACATTTTTACCGACTTTGTGGGAGCAGACCAGCCGGACGATCCGTAGCGCACGTAGTTGATGGGAAACTGCAGATTCAGTGGTCTGTATTTTTTTGCCAGATCACTGACACAGTATTCCTTTTCCATCAGATACCACAGTATCCGCATACGGGTATAATCGCCCATTGCTTTGTAAAGTTCAGAGAGCTGCTGTAACTCATCGGAATTTGGAACCATAAAAGTTGTGTATTCTGTTGTATTCATGTAATTCCTCCAATCTCTGTATAAGTCATTTGACAGATAAAATTTAAGTAGTTATGATGGTTTCAGGAAGGAGATGATTTTGATGTCACACTATAATCTACCTCACAATCACGGACAGAATATTGAACGGGTATTAGACAAAATGCCTTCTGTGGAAGGCTTTACGAATATAGCATTTCTATTTCAGCAGCTTGATGATCCTACACGTCTGCGAATCTTGTGGCTGCTCTGTCACTGCGAAGAATGTGTCTGTAACATTGCGGCGGCGGTGGATATGAGCGCACCTGCGGTATCACATCATCTGCGAATATTAAAGAAAAGTGGTATCATATCCAGCAGGAGGGAGGGCAAGGAAGTTTATTATTCACTCTCTGATACACCACAGGCAAAGTTACTGCATCATTCTATAGACGCTTTATTTGAAATATCCTGTCCAACGAAACAAGAAAGAAAAGCACCGCTTTCGGATTAAGAAGGGCGGCGCTTTTTCTGTTTTTTCAAGTTTTTAGACTGGGATGATACATCGAACTGCTTTACCCGCATGGCACGGATGGCGTTCAGGATGGCGATGACGGAAACGCCTACATCAGCAAATACTGCCGCCCACATGTTGGCATATCCGAAAGCCCCCAAAATGAGTACCAGGAATTTTATGCCCAGGGCAAATACAATATTCTGATTTGCGATGCGGATGGTTTTTCTGGCAATCCTCATGACTGTGGCAATTTTGGATGGTTCGTCTGTCATTAGTACCACATCAGCAGCTTCGATAGCCGCATCAGAACCCAGGCCGCCCATAGCAATACCTATATCAGCACGTGCCAGCACAGGGGCGTCGTTGATACCATCACCGACAAAGACCAGCGTACCTTTTTCACTTTTTTGCTTTAAGAGATCTTCCACACGGTCAACTTTGTCAGCCGGGAGAAGCTCTGTATATGCCTGATCCAGACCGAGGCGGTTTGCCACTTTTTTTCCGACGGCATCTGCATCTCCGGTCAGCATGACAGTTCTTCGGATGCCTGCGGATTTCAAAGAACGGATTGCAGCCGGAGCATCTGCTTTGATCTCATCCTCTATTACAATACATCCGGCATATTTTCCGTTGCAAGCGACATAAACGACTGTTCCGACGGAAGGGCAGGCGGTGTACTTGATGTGTTCTCTTATCATTAATTTTGCGTTTCCAGCCAGGACTGTCTTTCCGTCGATGAGAGCCTGCACACCGTGTCCGGCAATTTCCTGGACATCGGTAATGCGGGTGTTGTCAATCTTCTTGCCATAGGCATTTTGATAGACAGGGAAATCGGATGGTTGGAGTAATCTTCCGCATATGCGGCCAACTCCAGAAGCTGATGATCTTTCATGTCGTTGGAATGGATTTCACTGACGGCAAAGGAACCTTTTGTCAGTGTGCCTGTTTTATCAAAGACTACCATTTCAGCATGAGCGAGAGCTTCCAGATAATTGCTGCCTTTGACCAGAACACCGATTTTGGACGCCCCGCCAATACCACCGAAGAAACTAAGCGGAATGGAAATGACAAGCGCACAAGGACAGGAGATAACCAGGAAGGTTAAAGCTCTGTAAATCCAAATGCTAAATGCCTGGCCTGTAATAATCGGCGGCAGAATTGCAAGGGCCAGGGCAGCGAATACTACAGCAGGCGTGTAGTAGCGGGCAAATCGTGTGATGAAGTTTTCAATCCGTCCCTTTTTATCACTGGCGTTTTCAACCAGATCAAGGATTTTCGCTACGGTGGATTCCCCAAATTCTTTTGTGGTCCGGATAGTCAGTATTCCAGTTTGGTTGATACAGCCGCTGATCACTTCCATTCCCGGTTCCACCTCACGGGGCATGGATTCTCCGGTCAGGGCAGAGGTATCTAAAGCAGAAGAACCTTTGATGATTGTTCCGTCCAGCGGGATACGCTCGCCTGGTTTTACTATAATGGTGGAACCAATCTGAACTTCGTCCGGATCAACCTGAACCAGCTTTCCGTCCTGTTCAATGTTGGCATAATCTGGTCGGATGTCCATCAGGCTTGTGATAGATCTGCGGGATTTGGAAACCGCATAAGATTGGAACCATTCACCTACCTGGTAGAATAGCATAACCGCAACACCTTCAGAATGTTCACCTAAAATCAGTGCGCCGATGGTGGCAATCGTCATCAGAAAGTTTTCATCAAATACCTGCCCGTGCAGAATGTTCGTGACCGCTTTCCACACAATATCCCATCCGATCACTACATAGCAGGAAAGAAATACTCCCATTTCAATAGATTCAGGAAGATGTAAAAGACTTCCTGTAAAAAACAGCACTGCCGCAACAATAATACGTGTAAGCAGATGCTTTTGTTTTCGTGTCATAAATCATTACTCCTTTCATCGTCTTAATGAAAAAACACCGGCTACCAGGAAAACGGCAGCCGGTGTCTGGCTTTTTCTTACACCTTAACAGTTACATCCGGCTCGATTTTCTTAATCAGTGCCTTCGCTTCGGTCAGGATGGCATCGAACTTATCATCGGGTGCCTCCAGAACCATCTTCTGATTCATAAAATTAACGGATACGTCAGTAACACCGTCAATCTTTTTTACAGCACTCTGAATCTTTGCGGCACAGTGTCCGCAGTCAAGGTCGATTAATTTGATTGTTTTCTTCATAGGATGTTATCCCCTTTCTATAGTTATTTGGTTGGTTTGACATGGCTGAACAATTAAAAGATTGTTTAATCGTTCATGCCGTCAGTATATTCACGAAAATCTTTAAAGTCAACGGGTTTGGGAGCAATCCTGCTCTTTGGATTGGAAAACCTGCCGATTGGATTTATTCAAAAAAGGAATTACTTTTTGGATAAAAAATGCTCCTTTATGGAGCGTACAAAACCGGAAAAGCGTGTTTATAATGATTGCGTTCCCTACGGGGGACGGGTACCCAAATCATAAAAAGAAAGAAGGGATGAAATTGCAAAAGGAGCAATTTGACATTACGGGTATGACCTGCTCGGCCTGCTCAGCTAGGATTGAAAAGAGCGTTGGGAAGCTGCCCGGTATCAAAGAGGTGTCCGTCAATCTGTTAAAGAACAGTATGGTTGCTTCTTATGATGAGTCCGTTCTGGATGTGGAAGGGATTGTCCAGGCAGTAGAGAAAGCAGGTTATGGGGCATTTCCTAAAAAACCTGCCGCCATCCAGAACAAAAGCAGTGCCGCAGGCCGGACGAAAAATCCGGAAACCAGCACGGCACAGGCAGAATACAAGCAGATGAAACAGCGGCTGCTTATATCTGCCATTTTTACCGTACCGCTGTTTTATATATCAATGGGACACATGATGGCTGGCCCCTTCCGGGTTTCCTTTTAGGAATGGAAAATGCCCTGAGCTTTGCTTTTACCCAGTTCCTGCTTCTGATTCCGGTAGTGTTTGTCAATTTTAAATATTACCGGATGGGGTATAAGACGCTGTTTCATGGTTCACCTAACATGGATTCTCTGATTGCGATAGGTTCCAGTGCAGCGATTATTTATGGGATTTATGCCATTTATAAGATTGGAATTGGATTCGGGCATGGAGATATGATAACTGTCCACAGCTTTATGATGGATTTATATTTTGAGTCCGCAGGCATGATCCTGACACTGATTACTTTGGGAAAAACGCTGGAGGCACGGGCAAAGGGGAAAACCTCAGATGCGATTACCAAACTGATGAACCTGGCCCCAAAGACTGCTACGATAGAGCGTGATGGACAGGAAGTTGTTATTCCAGTGGAAGAAGTGCAGGCCGGAGAAACGCTGATCGTGAAAGCGGGAGAGTCAGTGCCTGTGGATGGCATCGTGATAGAAGGTTCTTCTTCTGTGGACGAATCTGCTGACAGGAGAGAGCATTCCGGTAGAAAAACATATGGGAGATAAAGTCATCGGAGCAACTTTAAATAAATCCGGGTATTTTAAAATGCAGGCTACAAAGGTAGGAGATGATACCACCCTTTCGCAGATTGTCCGTCTGGTAGATGAAGCAACAAGCTCGAAAGCTCCGATTGCAAAGCTGGCAGATAAGGTCAGCGGTGTATTTGTACCTGTGGTAATCAGCATTGCCCTGATTGCTGTTATCGTATGGTTGCTGTTGGGATATGGGTTTGAATTTGCTCTTTCTATCGGTATTTCGATTCTGGTTATTTCCTGCCCGTGTGCATTAGGACTCGCTACGCCCACCGCAATCATGGTAGGAACTGGAAAGGGATCAACGGAATCCTCGATCAATCGGCAGAGGCTCTGGAAACCGCTCATAGTGTTGATACGGTGTTCTGGATAAAACTGGAACTATTACGCAGGGAACACCGAGCGTTACGAATTTTCTGTGCGGGGACGGGATAGGACAGAAAGAACTATTGCAGGTTGCCGCATCGCTGGAAAAACTGTCAGAACATCCATTGGCAGATGCGATTGTAGAAGAAGCGGAAAGGGAAGGCGTATCTTTCCTGCCCGTAGAGAATTTTAAACAGATTCCTGGACAGGGGATTACCGGGAAAATTGGGAATGAAGTTTGCTTTGCAGGAAATTATCGATTGCTTAACGCTAATGGTATTTCCGGTGGAGCTTTGCAGCGGCTTGGGGAATCTATGGCGGAGGATGGAAAAACACCTTTGTTCTTTGCACGTGGAGAAAAACTGATTGGCGTGATTGCTGTGGCAGATGTGGTGAAGCTACTAGCAGGCAGGCAGTACAGGAATTGTCATCTATGGGGATTGAAGTGGTCATGCTGACGGGTGATCATGCGAAAACGGCAGAGGCAATCCGCCGTCAGGTCGGTGTAGATCGTGTGGTGGCGGAAGTCTTTCCACAGGATAAAGAGAAAGAAATCCGGCGTTTGCAGGGGGAAGGCAAGAAAGTGGCAATGGTGGGCGATGGTATCAACGATGCTCCCGCACTTGCCAGGGCAGATGTTGGAATTGCGATTGGAGCCGGAACGGATGTAGCCATAGAATCGGCGGATATTGTTCTGATGAAAAGTGATTTGCTGGATGTCTCTACGGCGATTCAGCTTAGTAAAGCAGTTATCCGCAATATCAAGCAAAATCTGTTTTGGGCGTTTATTTATAACATCATTGGCATTCCGGTAGCGGCGGGACTGTTTTACCTGCCCTTTGGTCTGAAACTGAATCCAATGATCGGAGCGTTTGCCATGAGTTTCAGTTCGGTATTTGTCGTATCAAATGCACTGCGGCTGCGGTTATTTCAGGCAAAGCATATATCCCATGAAGGTGCCGATATGGAGTTTGAACAGGAAAATAATAAAAAAGAAAGTAAAGGAGCAACTCAAATGGAAAAAATATTAAATATTGAAGGAATGGTCTGCATGAATTGTGTGAAGCACGTTGACAAGGCATTGCGGGAAGTGGAGGGCATCAAAGAGGTTACTGTAAGCCTTGCGGATAAAGAGGCACGGGTACAGCTTAATAAGGACGTGCCGGATGGTGTACTGAAAGCGGTTATCGAGGATGCTGGCTATCAGCTTGCAAGTATTCGTTAAGTGAGTTGTCTATGAAAGCAAAGAAAGGTGATATTACTCATAAGTTAAAGATTGCCAGGGGACAGATCGACGGTATCCTGCAAATGATTGATGAAAACCGGTATTGTGTGGATATTTCCAACCAGCTTCAGGCAACGCAGGCTTTATTAAGAAGTGCCAATCAGGAGATTTTGCAGGAACATATCCGGAACTGTGTTAGGGAGGCTCTGCAAACGGATGTTGAAAATCCAAAATTGGAAGAAGCATTAGAATTGCTGGAGAAGATGGCGCAATGATACTGAGGGGCAGGGGTAAAGCCTTTCTGTCCCTGGAATTTTTTCTGATTGGATTGTGATTTATTCCACCCGGAGCGTACAAAATAAATTGAATTTTATATACTTTAATTGGTTAGACGTGGCTAATGAATAAGGAGGTAAAAGTGATGAAACAGTCACTTGATACAAGAACAAAATTATTATCAAAGAATCCATTTTCACTGATGTTGGAGCTTAGTATTCCAGCGGTTCTCGGCATGGTGGTCGTTGGGCTTTATAACATGATGGATTGATTTTTGTCGGGCAGATGGTAGGAGCAGCGCAGATGGGAGCCGTATCGGTATCTTATCCGTTTACTTTGATTAATGCAGGCTCTGCCGCTATGGTAGGCGTAGGTTCTGCTCGGTGCTTTCCCGTGCTATTGGCAAGAAGGATGAAGGAACGATAAAAAAGATTATGGGAAATCTGGTTGCGATGGTTCTTTTGATGTCAGTGGTTTATACCATCATTGGAATGGTATTTACCCGCCAGCTTTTATCCCTTGCAGGAGCCGGTGACAATATTATGAACTATGCGGAGAAATATCTCCGGATTGTGTTTGCTGGTTCCCTGTTCGTGAACTTTTTCCAGAGTGCGAATATGGTCATTCGTGGGGAAGGACAGTTGAAAAAGGCAATGACGATCATTGCCAGCGGAGCTATTTTAAATATTATTCTTGATCCGATTTTATTACGGTTTAAAACCTTATGGATTGGGAATAGAGGCGGCTGCATACGCAACGATTTTTTCGCAGTTTGTTCAGGCAGCTATTACACTATGGTACTTTAAGAAAAAAAGTCCGAATGTAAAGATTGGGCGTATCCGTATTGATGGAACGTTGCTTCCCCAGGTACTTGCAGTTGGTGTATCAGCTTTATTAATGCAGGTACTGACGTTGGTACAGCAGACGGTGATTTATCGTGTGGCATCAAATTATGATGGGGAGACTTCGCAGATTCTTCTTGCTGCGGCACTTCGGTTCTGGAATTTCTCGTTTGTTCCGTTATGGGGAATTAGTCAGGGATTCCAGCCTGCGGCTGGAACGAATTACGGGGCAAAACAGTACGATAGGGTAAAAACGCTGACTCGTGTATTTATTATTTCAGCTACGGTGTTATCCCTTGTGTTTTATATTCCGGCGGAGTTGTTTCCAGAGAAAATTTTATCCATGTTTATTACAACGCCGGGAGTGGCGGCATCGGGAGCTGCGAACTTCCGCATTATGTTCAGTACTTATATCTTGCAAGGAAGTTTTATCATTGCTGTGACACTTTTCCAGTCTTTGGGAAAAGCAAACAAGGCAACATGCTGGTATTGTTCCGCCAGATTATTTTATTTATCCCGCTGTGTATCGTCCTTCCAATGGTCGGCGGCATGGGAATCCGTGGCGTATGGCTGGCGATTGCTCTGACGGATGCGGTTCTTGTAGTAATTACGGTTTCCATGATGCTTTCTGAGTTTCGTAAAATGCCGGAAACAGTTAAGGCAAAATGAGGAGGAATAAAGATGTATCTTTGTAATGGAAAAGCAGGAAATGAATATAAAGTCAGAGATATTGACCTGCCTACAAATATGGAAAAGCGTCTGGAGGCTCTTGGGATACTCGTGGAACTTCTGTTATGGTTTTAAACAGTAAAAGCCACGGCGTCCTGATTGTAAAAGTACGTGGAACACGTTTTGCGCTTGGACGCAATATTACGAAGAATATTTTGGTTGCTGCATAGGAGGGATAAATTTCGATGAAAGAAAATTTAACAATAGGCTTCATCGGGAATCCAAACTGTGGAAAGACAACACTTTTCAACGCATACACCGGAGCCAACCTGAAGGTGGCAAACTGGCCCGGTGTTACCGTTGAGAAGGTAGAGGGAGCCATTAAAGATCATGACTTAAATATCCGTTTGGTCGATCTCCCTGGTACATATAGCCTGACATCCTATACGATGGAGGAACAAGTGTCCAGACAGTTTATATTGAGCGATGAAGTGGACATGATGATAGATGTTGTAGATGCTTCAGCGCTGGAGCGTAATCTGTATCTGACGCTGCAGTTGCTGGAGCTTGGAAAGCCGGTGGTCATGGCATTGAATATGATGGACATTGTGGAAAAACGTGGCATGGAGATTGACACACACAGGCTGCCGGAGATGTTAGGGATTCCGGTGATTCCGTTTCCGCAAGGAAACGGACAGGGTTGGATGTGCTGCTCCATGCAGCGGCACACCATAAAGACTGCGTTGATCCGGAGTGCTTGATCCATCACCATAACTACCATTCAAAGCATCGGCATGACCACCATGCAGAATATGCAATGGTTTACAGTGATAAAATTGAAGATAAGATTGACCTTATCATGGATGAATTAAAGAGAAAATATCCGAATCTGAAAAATTACCGATGGCATGCAATCAAGCTGTTGGAGCAGGATAAGGAGATTACAGATCATTATCCCGTTGATTTGCCAGAAGTGATTGACCGGAGTTATGAATCGGATATTATCAATGAAAAGTATGATTTCATTCAGGAGATCATAAAAGAAGTGGTGGTGAACAAAGACCGTCAGGATGCACTGACGGAAAAAGCAGACAAAGCATTGACACACCGTATTTGGGGAATCCCGATTTTTCTCGGCATTATGGCAGTGGTATTTTTTTTGACATTTACCATTGGTGACTGGCTGAAAGGGTATCTGGAAATCGGAATTGAAAATCTGTCTGCGTTGATAGACGGAGGTTTGGTTGCGGCGGGGGTAAATGATATGCTGCGCTCCCTGTTGGTAGACGGTATTATTGCCGGGGTAGGTGGTATTTGACATTCCTTCCAAACATTTTTATCTTGTTTTTGGCGTTGGCATTTTTGGAGGACAGCGGCTATATGGCACGAGTGGCCTATGTTATGGAAGGAATTATGAGCAAGCTCGGACTGTCCGGGCGGGCATTCATCCCGATGATCTTAGGATTTGGCTGTACCGTTCCGGCAATTATGGCATCGAGATCGCTGGAAAACCGGCGTGACCGTTTTAAAGTCATGTTGATTACCCCGTTTATGAGCTGCAGTGCCCGCCTGCCGATTTACATATTGTTTGCGGAAATGTTCTTTAAAGAACATGCCATGTTGGTTGCCTATTCCATGTATCTAATCGGGTTGGTGGTTGCGATTCTGGTTGCGGCTGTGATTCATCTGATTGATCGAAAGAAATCGGAGAATTACCTTTTGATTGAACTGCCGGAGTATAAGATTCCCAGTTCCAGAACAGTGGCGATTTATGTGTGGGAGAAGGTAAAGGATTACCTGACCAAAGCAGGAACTACGATTTTTATAGCGTCTATCCTGATGTGGATAATCTTGAACTTCGGACCGCAGGGCTATATAACGGAGATGGCGGACAGTTTCGGTGCTATTTTGGGGCATTGGCTTGTACCGTTCTTTGAGCCGATTGGATTGGGATTCTGGCAGATAGCGGTTGCTCTGATAGCGGGTATTTCCGCAAAAGAGGTTGTAGTGTCCAGTTGTGCGGTCTTGTTCGGGATTCCGAATATCAATTCTGCTGCGGGAATGAATACGTTGGTAGGTATCTTAGGAAATGCAGGATTCGGACAGCTCAATGCGTTTTGTCTGATGATTTTCTGCCTGCTTTATATCCCGTGTATGGCGGCATTGGCAACTATCCGCAGGGAATCAAGAAGTATCCGCTGGATGCTGTTCTCTGGCTGTATTTCAGTTGGCAGTGGCGTGGTTGGTAACATTTTTAGTTTATCAGGTTGGAAGTTTATTGTGAGGTAAATAGAGATGAAAGATAAAAAATGGATTTGGGTTATAGGATTTCTTACTATAACAGGAATGATTGGCAAAAGATTTTTGAAAAAAATGAAAGGAAAAGTTGACGAATGATGAAGCGGTCAGCAGAAGGATTAAGATGAGTATTGTGGATTTAGTAAGAAACACAGCTTTTCGGCGGCAATTCATACGGCATTGGAATATCTGGAAAAGAATCCGGAAGAAAATATTCCGAAAGCAATGAAACTTATGGATCAGGCACTGCCGGATGGATGGTATGAGGGACAGCGGGCGGCGTTCCGAAAGGCAATCGAAGAAAAAGGAAATTGGTATCAGTTGATTATGAAAGTCTATCAGTTGGATGTAGGTGTACGAAAGACTTTTTTCCAGAACTTCATTGTCAATTCTGCATTAAAAGGTTCTGCCATTCAAAATGAGGTACGGAAAAAGGAAAATTGTAATGTTCCGTGGGCGATTCTGTTAGATCCGACTTCGACGTGCAATCTGCGTTGTACCGGGTGTTGGGCGGCAGAATACGGGCATAAGCTGAATCTTAGTCTGGAAACTATTGATGATATTATCAGGCAGGGGAAAAAGATGGGAACCTATATGTATATTTACACAGGCGGGGAACCGATGGTTCGCAAAAAGACCTGATTACGCTTTGCGAGCGACACCCTGACTGTGAGTTCCTTTCTTTTACAATGGTACTTTGATTGACGAGGATTTTTGCCGGGAAATGCTGCGTGTAAAGAATTTTGTTCCTGCAATCAGTTTGGAAGGATTTAAGCAGGCGAATGATGGACGCAGAGGACAAGGGGTTTTTGAAAAGGTTATGCACGCTATGGATTTACTTCGGAAACATAAGCTGCCTTTTGGAATTTCTACCTGTTATACCAGTGCCAATTATGCAGACATCAGCAGTGAACAGTTTTTCGATATGATGATTGAAATGGGAGCAATGTTTGTGTGGTTTTTCCACTATATGCCCGTTGGCAATGAAGCGGTACCACAGCTTCTGCCTACACCGGAGCAGAGAAAGATGGTCTATGAGCGGGTTAGGGAGTTTCGGAATACAAAGCCGATCTTTAGTATGGATTTTCAGAATGATGCGGAATATGTAGGCGGCTGCATTGCCGGAGGCAGGAATTATTTACATATCAATGCTGCCGGGGATGTGGAGCCGTGTGTGTTTATCCATTATTCTAATGTGAATATCCATGAATGCAGCTTGCTGGAGGCATTAAAAAGTCCGATTTTTATGGCATACCATGACGGGCAGCCATTTAACAAGAATATGCTGCGTCCTTGCCCGATGCTGGAAAATCCGCAGATTCTGCGGGAAATGGTAAAGCGTACTGGAGCAAATCTACAGATTTGCAGTCACCGGAAACGGTAGATCATCTGTGCGATAAGTGTGAATTATATGCGGAGCATTGGAAACCTGCCGCAGACGAATTGTGGGCGGTCAGCGGGAAAGGAGATTAAGATGGTCATTACGGGAATTATTGTTATAGGAGTTATCGCTTATGCAATATGGGCTATCCGAAAAATCCGCCGGAGCCGTAAAAACGGTTCTTGCTGCAGCGGGAGTTGTTCTGGATGCGTTGGAAAAAAATATTGCAGTAAATAAATTTGTCAGGAGCCGATGCTTTTAAGTGTCGGCTCTGTTCCATATTTGCACATCTGTTAGATTTGGAATATAATTCTAAATGGAGCGAAAAGTCTACTGATTGGAGCGGTATGGAATGAAGAAAAAGTTTATAATAAAAGATGCCAGAAGGTTACTGGCAGAACAGATTAATAGCAGTCAGATAGTAGAAGGGAAAAACATGAACATAGAAACAATGTCAAAGATGAAGGGATTATCAGAGGTTATTCCGAAAGACAACGATGGTTATTGTACCGTTTACAAAATGGACTGTGCCGATGGGTTAGGACTTATGACGGTTTATCAGGCATTTCCGGGTATACAGCTTATCTATAATGATTTTGAAGCAACGGAATATGAGTGGGAAGGTATTTTTGACAAGAATATTTTGGAAATCAACCATTGTAGGGAAGGACGTGAGGGGAGCCGCCTGTTAAGTGGTTCCTGCCTGTATTTGGGAGAGGGAGATTTGTCTATCCATACAATGGACAACTGTGCTTCGGAAATGTCGTTTCCACTAAAACATTATCGTGGAATTTCTGTGGTGATTAACCTGGAAACAGTTTCCAAAAATCCTCCAGCAATTCTGGAGGAGGCAGGTATTGATATTATGGAATTTCGGGATAAGTTCTGTGCGTCTGGAAATTGCTTTATCATGCGGGCAAAAGATGAAATTGAGCATATTTTTTCGGAACTGTATTTTGTACCGGATTGCTTGCAAAAACCGTATATGAAGCTAAAAGTGCAGGAATTGTTGTTATTTCTTTATATGGTAGATGCGGCAAAGGAGAAGCAGAGAGAACAGTATACGTCACCTCATGTGGAAATTGTAAAAGAGATACATAAAAAGTTGATTTCTGATTTGCAGAAAAGACCAACGATTGAGGGACTTTCAAAAGAATTTCTAATCAATACCGCTACGTTAAAAAGTACATTTAAAGGAATTTATGGTCAGCCCATTGGAAGTTATATGAAAGAATATAGAATGAAGAAAGCGGCGATTTTACTTCGGCAGACACGGGCAACGATAGCGGAAGTTGCAAATCAGGTAGGATATGAGAATCAGAGTAAATTTGCGACAGCTTTTCGGGATGTAATGAAAATAACACCCGCAGAATATCGGAAACAGGACGAAGCACGCTTTGATGGAGGTGGTGTTATTAATACAGCGAGTGTACTGGAGTAATAAATATTGATTTTTTTAATGTGTAAAAGGAAGGCGAGCTTGTGTGGGAAAAGTGTTAATAGCTGCATTTGACGATAAAGAGGAATTAACAATTTGAATTGGAGTTGACTTTTCGATTTCTAAAATTCAAAAAAGCCAATAA
>ENA-OQCX01001047-OQCX01001047.1-human-gut-metagenome-genome-assembly--contig:-NODE-1047-length-13413-cov-3.317402_pt1 | contig 13413 bp, 16 predicted proteins | sample MGYA00242762_ERZ504587 | MGnify/ENA primary metagenome ERZ504587 (study PRJEB26092, sample SAMD00036337) | human gut metagenome | host: Homo sapiens | study: EMG produced TPA metagenomics assembly of...
GAACCCGGTTCGTAGTCGCTTACAGCAAGTACATGACCGTCGGCATTATTACGTTTCTTTTCTTTTTCCCATGTCAGTCTTTTTGAGGATAAAAACTGTAGCAGACAACCTGCTGCTGTCAGTATAATTCCGAGGCCCAGAGTCACCGGTAAACTTGTCAGCCCCAGGGAACTGTATATCTCTTCATAATCTAAGGCGAATACACCCAGCATGAATCTGCCCCATGTTACTGCAAGCAGTGAACTCGGCAGCACTGAAGAATACTCTTTTGCACGGAATGTGGCAACTGCTGCGATTATCGAAACCAGAAGTGTTATCACAAACACTATCCGACACACTATCATGTTCCATCCGCTAAAGCCAGAATCTGACAATAAAATCATCAACAAAATATTAACATTCATCAGCAGAAATGTATTAATTACATCTCCCAGATTTCTTGCCTTTACATATATTATTACCAGTATAATCAAGATTATTACCGTAAGTACCGCTTCTATCCCGCCAGAACTCCCGCCATCGCCATCTTCATCCATCGAAAAGCTATACAAAAACCAAAAATCGGCATCGGCAAAGATAAAAACCATATTAAATAGTAAACCTTCTTCCAGTAAGAGCCTGCAGCCCAGCACAATATCATGGCTGCCAGCCCCAGAATCCCTAATACCATTTTTCCGCCTCCATTCTTTTTGATGCCTCAGTATAGCATTTTCTTTTTACATATTTGTTCTTTTTTATCTTCCGGTGCTGTACTTCACGATCAGCAGCTCCACACTCAGCACATCCTGCAGTCTGCCCGTCTTCACTGCTTCCTCCGAATCCACAAAATCCACTTCCGCCTGTTCAAGCTCCTCCGTACTGTACGCCCGTGCACAGGTCAGCAGATTCCGTGCCGCAAACGACGGCACACCAAGTCTTGATGCGATCTCACTCTGCGCCGCACCCTCTCCTGACATCTTCTTTGCCAGCGTCATCTGTCGGAACTGCTTTGACAGAAGGAACAGAATCCTCATCGGCGGCTCCCTGAGGTCAGGAGGTCATTGTAGAGATCCAGTGCTTTCCTCTGGTTCTTCTCCGTAACTGCACGGACCATCTCAAAAATCTTATTCTCCGTCCGTGTCGTACAGATCTCCTCAATATCCTCTGCCGTAACCACATCACGTCCCATCGTAAACGTGATCAGCTTCTCCAGCTCATTCCGGATATTTCCCATGTCCGTCCCTGTCTTCGTCAGAAGAAACTCCATATCACGTGTCGTGATCTTTCGTCCCTCACGTCCGAGGATTCCTGCTGCCCATCTCATCAGAGTTTTTTCATCCTGTTTTGCGAACTCCACGATTCGCCCTTCAGCTTGACTGCCTTGTACATACGGCTTCGTTTATCCACTTCTTCTTCCACAAAAACCATCCGCACATAATCCGGCAATGTCTTTATATAATCAGCAAGTTCATCACACTTGTTCTTAAAAAAACCAGAGTTTTCCACAAGAATCACCCTGTAATCCGCAAAAAAAGGCATCGTTTCACAGAGATCGATCATCTCCCTCACTTCGATTCCCTTTCCCTCATATTTGCTGAAATTCATTGTATCGTCATCCGGGTTCAGAGCTTTTATCAGTTTATCCTTGTACTGGATCTTCAGATAGGCTTCATCCCCGCACAAAAGATACACTCGCCTGAAATTCCCTGTCTTGATATCTTCCTGTAAATTTTTCACAAAAAAATCCTCCTGAAAATTGTCCCTGTTCTTTCCTCATAAACAGAAAAAATAAGATTCCCGTTCTCTTCTCTGCCATTACAACTCAGTTTTCCAGCCGGATACAGATCCATAGAACTGTTGAAACGATACAGCTGCAGCGCATGATTTTCTCTGATTCCTTTCGGCTCAATAACAATCGTATAAACAGTTTCCCCATCCGGCACAATTGAGTCAAATGTAAAATCAAGCTGAGTTTCTGCAATCTGCTGTGCACTCAGAAATGCTTCTGCCAGTTTCTTCCCTTCTTCATCCTGAATCAGCATCTGACACCCACCGTCCGGTACTGCACCATTTTTGAGATAGCCCTGTACCAGAATGTGATCAAACGCCGATGAAGCCACAAATGTCTGCGTAACCCTGTCACCAGAAACAATATCCTGAAGATTCTGTCCCACCCGGTAAATATTCCGGACAGAAAACTCTCTCCACTCCGTTTCTTCCACAAACAACGGTCTGTACAGCAAAATCGCCAGCATCACAGCCAGGATTGCAGTTACTGCTCCCCAGCTTCTTTTTCGGATCAAAACCGGCACAATATGTTCTGTTTCCAGTTCCCCATTCTGCAGCAAACGGTATCCATCTGCGGCAAGAAAAAGCAATATTCCCACCATTCCAATACTGTAACGGTTCTGTGCCTCCCACATCAGATAGAAAAGAATATTTCCAAGCAGCACAAGCCTCAATAGCATTCCTGTGCCCATCCTTCCACTTATCATAGATGCAGCCGTTCCTGCCAGCGTCAGAAACAGAATCATCACATAAAAAATCTGCGCCCAGTATAGAAACAGATCATTTTTTTCTCCACAAATATATTGAAAAGCTCTGGAATCTTTCAATGGATAAAGCCATTCCGACTGAAACCCGCAGGAACCATCCTGCCAGACAGTCAGCATTTTTTCTCCCGCAAGAGAAATTGTACCTTTTACACCCAGATTTCTGATTCTTTTCCCTGCTTCCTGCAGATCTGCTTTTGTCTTTGCTTCTTCTCCGGGGATCCGGGCTGTAAATTCTACATCTTTCTTTTTGTAAGTTCCATCTCCTCCAACTCCCATCATTACAAAATGAGCCGGTGGAAATGCTTTATCGGAACTGTCAAAATCTGCATAATGATTTCGAAGCATGCCTGTCCCGGCCCAAGTCAGACCACATATCACCAGAAAAGGAATCAGACATGCAGCCAGTCTGCACCGATTCCAGCCTTTCACACAGACTGCCATGATCAGAAACGCAATCAGAAGGATTCCCTCTGTTATCCGGATTCTCATTCCGACCGCAGTAAAAATCCCTGTACATGCCGCATAGATTATCTGACTTCGTAAATTCACCGCTTTCCACGTCTTCCATCCGAAATAAATTCCCGCACTCAGAAACGGAAGCAGGCATACAGTTGTATAATGCCACGGAATCCATATATAAATAATCGGATCAAAAAGACTCAGAACCGCCACAAGAAATCCCCGATGGATATCCTCAGTTTCACATGCCAGTTTCCACATGAACAGCAGCGCAAGATCAATGCTTACTAGTCCCAGAAGATGAGAAGGCCAGTATAAACCGGATACTCCCAGTTTTCCCGCAGCTTTTAGAACCCAGTACAGCAAAATCGTAACCGGATGATTATGTGGATAACGCTGAAAATACGAATCATAAAAATCCGGTGAAATATGTCCATCCGTCTGCATATACCAGGCTTCATCCAGAACCAGAAGGTTATCATACCCTACCCAGTAACGCACATAATACAGATACAGGAACTGTAATACCAGAATCAGGAGGAAAACAATGGCAGTTGCCTTCATAAGTGTATGTTTTTTCCATGAGCGGCACCAGTCTGCCAATTTCACAAACAACAGCAGCAGAAATATACTTCCTGCCAGGATCAGTGGAAACACCGTTCTGTTTTTCAGTATGTTTTTTGCCTGGGGAATGGTACACAATGCATGAAAAAACACCCACCAAGACACCCAAAAGCAGGAATGATGTCAGATACAAAACCGTCTTTCGCATACGCTCCATGTCTTCCACCTCCTTCTGATTTATTTTCCTGTTTATCATACTACAAAACAGCTGTAGATTCTACGCTGTTTTTTCGTTACAAAAAGTTTTCATACGTATAGAATGCCCATCTGTATAAACCGTGATCGCCCCGTTTTTCATCGTATATTCCGTCCGGATCCCGTTCTCTTCAAGACGTGCCGTCGTTTCCGGTGACGGATGCCCATACGTATTGGATTCCGAGCAGGAGATCACCGCAAGTTCCGGCTTTATCTTATCCAGAAATTCCTGGCAGGTAGAATACCGTGACCCATGATGTCCTACTTTAAGAAAATTCACATCATCAAGTTTCGGAAGCAGCTTTTTCTCCGTCTCCGCTCCGATATCACCAGTAAAAAGCCCCCGGAATTTCCCGTACCGTAGTTCCATCACAATCCCTTCTTCATTTACATCCGTCCCCTTCGCACCTGTCTCTGGCGACAGGATTTCCAGAGAGCCATCCCCAAACCGCAGTTTCTGCCCCTGATGAAGCCTCAGCACAGAAATCCCGCACCTCTTCGCCTGCTCCTCCAGTTCATAATAGACCTCCTCCGGTGCCTTCCAGTCCGGGAGGAGCAGATTTTTATACGCAGTGTTGTGAGATGTTTTTCCTTCAACGTCAGCAGTTCCTGTACGCCACTGATATGATCAAGGTCTGTATGTGAGATCAGCATGGCATCCACCACCGAAATCCCCTGATTTTTCAGATATGGAAGGATCTGATACGACGCAACCTTTTTCTTACTGCTGCTTCCACCATCACCATGACCGTTTTGCCGCCCGGAAGCTGTATCACGATCCCGTCCCCCTGTCCGATATCCAGACAGGTGATCGAAATCAGATTTTTCTGTCGGAATCCCAGAATAAAAATGCTCACACAGACAACAGCAACACAAATCCCTCTCGACAGGACTCTCCACACACGGTACGCTCCTTTTTCCTTCAGGAACAAAGCGATCTGTATCCCGCCAAACAGAAGGACATAATACACCACGCACTGCCATATCTCCGGCGCGCCGCCGATCCATGTACAAAACGGAACGGCCCCTGCCAGCACGCAAAGTTTCTCGTAAAGCATCAGCAGGATTTTTCCCGGAATCAGACAGATCCCGCAGCGGAAATACTCATAAATCCAACAGCCACACAACACAATCCGCAGATCAGCACCACACTTACCGTAGGAAGCACGGCCAGATTCAAAACGATTCCCAGACTGATACCTCACCATACATCCGAAGAAGCACCGGCAGCGTTGTAAGCTGCACGGCAAAGGATGACAGAAGTGTTTTGACCCACGCACGCTCACTGCCCACCAGACGGTTCAGGCAGGTGCCACGATTCCCAGACCTGTCACTGCCCCGAATGAAAGCAGGAAGCTGCTGCTGTACAGGTACGCCGGTGTATCGAGCAGCAAAAGTATCGCAGACACAGCCAGTGCAGTCAGAAAATCATAGCTTCTCCCCAGAATCCGCGCTCCGACTGCCAGCACAAACATGCAGACAGCGCGCATTGCGGACACACTGCTTCCTGTCAGCATCCCATACTGAAGGATCACACTCAGTGAAAGAAATCCTGCCCATCCATTGCCAAATGAAAGCTTCTTGAGTAACGAAAACAGTCCCATTCCGAGTACGCTGATGTGTAGTCCGGAAATAGCCAGGATATGCACCATCCCCGCCATCTGATACCGCAGCCTCACCTCCTCATCCAGACCGCTTTTTTCTCCCAGCAGCATCGCCTGGTAGATTCCCGCATCCTCTCCCGCTGTTTCCTGCAGGATTTCGCCGATTCGCCCCCGAAGTTCTGTCAGGAACTGTCCATACTTTGAATAATTCCTGCCTTTTTTCTGTATAATTCCATTTTTCAGGAAATAATAAATCCCCTGGCAGGCATAGTACTGCTGCGAATCAAATTCGCCTGGATTTCTGGGTGCAGAAACCCGCTCCAGCTCACCACCGACCTGGATAACCATACCTGTTTTCAAATTTTCTTTTGCATTTTTCTCCAAAAACACTCTTATATTTCTGATGGGAATTCGCTCTGACTGACAGAGCAGAAAGACTTGTTTAAGATAGACAGAAAGAGAATATTCCGTGTCCTGGCACCGCTGTACTTCCCCGCAGATCACAGCCGATGGATGTGACTCTATATATTCCCGGACCTCACGCGGCAGCGGATTCCCTCTTATAACAGGAATCCCTGCCAGGTCCAGAATACACAGACACAACATCAGGAACACGCACGCACAACACACTGGTCTTTTACGCATTCCCTGTCCTTTCTGTATAGAAATGCCTTATGATTCCTCGTCCTCATCCGGAATTACAAGGTCTTTGTTTTTTTCATAAAATTTGTAGAGCGGCAGATTCTTCTGGAAGTTTCCTCACTGTTTCCTTCAATGGAAATCTGTACCTTATCCGCCTCACAGGAATCCACAATGGAATTCACCACCGAATAAACAGAAATATTTTCTGCCACATCCAATGCTGCATCCTGGAACTCACTGTTCAGGTCAAGATAACAGATTCTGTCTGCCGTAATCACATTGATCGCCATAGTATTCTCTGGAATCGTTGCATAATGTCCGTCCTCCAGAGGTCCCTTGGCAAGCTGTTCCAGAACAACACGCTCTTTTGGGAGCGTCCTTCTGTAATAAACATTTCTTGTTTCTTTCAGAAGTCTCTTACCGCTCTTGTCTGCAAAATACAAGGTAAACGTATCGTATCGATAGTTGTCCTCATTTTTCTTTGATACTTCCACAAATGTACTGTCCGTCATATCCCCGATCTCCTGGTTTCTGGAGTCTTTAAGCGGCTGACCTGCCACTGTAAAACGGATCTTCGCAATATCCGGTATCTGCAGAAATGTCTGGACAATTCCATCTCTGGTAAGAACTTCCCTTACTTTGCTCATTTCTGAATATTCTTTGCTGAAATCTATGATCAGCAGATTATCCTGCAGATCATAAGAACTTACAGAAACATTTTCCGGAAGAAGACTGATTCCGTCTTCCGGTACTTCTCCGTTCCCTAATTTCTGTAACAGAGCTTTTACCATGTATTCTTTTGTTTCTTCTTTTGGCTCATAGGGTTCACTCTTGAGCGCAGTCTCATTTGTATTGAGATAATAAAAATTATATTTACTGTCTTCTTTCTTTGACTGTATGGTTTCTATGCTGCATCCTGCAAACAAGGTACAGACCATCAGCGCCAGAAGAAGCACTTTTGATATTCTCTTCATCCGGCACCTCCTACGGAATATATGACAGTGGGACACGAACGGAAAAAGTAGTTCCTTCCCCTTCTTTGCTGAATACCTTGATCACTCCATGATGCATGCCGATCGTACTTCTCGTGATCGCAAGGCCAAGTCCTGTTCCTCCGATCTCTCTGGAATGAGACTTATCCACCCTGTAAAATCTCTCAAAGATACGGCTCAGAGAATCCTCCGGAATACCCATTCCGGAATCAGCAACTGTCACATAGAAGAACTTGTGATCCGCATCCAGCGACACTCTTACCCATCCGTCGTCTACATTGTACTTGATCGCATTTTCTACCAGGTTACTGATCGCAGATGTAAATTTCAGCTCGTCCACATCTGCCTCCACCGGGCGGAAACTGTCAAGAATCAGATCGATGTTTCTCTTGTCCGCGATCGGACGCAGGCGCTTCAGGATATCCTCCAGCAGCTGGTTGATCGACATATGCTGGATCTGAAGATCTGCGTTTTTCTTATCCATCTTGACCAGCGTCAGAAGGTCAGTGATGATCCTGTTCTCACGGTCGATCTCCGCTGTGATGTCACGCATAAACTCCTGATACAGATCCTCCGGGACACCCTGCTGTCCTACCAGGGAATCTGCGAGGACTTTCATGGAAGTCATCGGAGTCTTGAGTTCATGAGAGACATTTGATACAAACTCCGATCGTGACTCATCCAGAACTTTCATTCTGGCAAGCATCTTGTTAAAGGCATCTGTGATAAGTTCTGTCTCTGTATAGTCCGGCACACTGATCTCGTCCTGCTGATAGCCATCTGTCAGGTCTTCAATTGCCTTGGTAACTCTCGCAAGCGGTTTTACCAGGACAGTCGACAGGATATACGCCAGAAACAGCGATAATACAATAATAATACAGATGATCAGGATTCCTTTCTGCTCCAGATCTCCTGCTATGGCAGCGATCTCACTTCCGGAAATATTCACCAGCATGGCTCCCTGAACCTGAGACACATCTGCACTTTTGACCGGAACTACCAGTTCGATCATCTGTCCGATCTTTTTAAACTCGTCAGAATCACCATTCTTAAAACAGCGTATCACCTTGGACGAAACAAGAGTTCTACCCTCTTCCACATGATAGGTATCTCTGACTATCTTGAAATCTCTGTCAACCACAAGGATTCTGCCGCCATAGACATTAGACAATAACTCCAGCTTGCTGTTGACAGCCTCGGAGCTGGAGTCATTGAGATAATTTTCCTTGATGATCTGGTCGCAGAGAATCGCGCATTCTGTGCTACTGCACTCACACTTACTTCCACTGCCTGATTTTCGTAATAGTGTATCATCAGTTGTGTCACGATAATTCCCGGCACGATTCCCAGAATAATAAGGATAATAAAGATACGAAAACGCAGACTTTTAAAAAAATTTTGTCTTTTTTTTCGTTACCATGGGTTATGCCTGGAAATAGTATCCTACGCCCCATTTGGTGTGTACATACTTCGCTCACTGGGATTCGCCTCAATTTTTTCACGAAGACGGCGGATATGTACATCGACAGTACGGACATCACCCGGATATTCATATCCCCATACGATATTCAGAAGATTCTCACGGCTGTAAACCTTGTTCGGGTTGAATACCAGAAGTTCCAGCACATCAAATTCCTTCGCTGTCAGATTGATCTCTCTGTCTGCAATAAATACACGACGGCTCTCGCAGTCCAGCTTAAGGTCACCTGCCTGGATTGTCTTTGCTTTTTCTTTCTCTTCATGTTCAGAACGGGCACGACGCATAATGGCTTTGATACGTGCCTTGACCTCAAGGATGTTGAACGGTTTGGTGATATAATCATCTGCACCGTAGTCCAGTCCCAGGATCTTGTCCATGTCTTCGCCTTTGGCAGTAAGCATAACGATCGGCACATTGGAAAATTCCCGGATCTGCTGGCATACTTCCAGCCCGTCCATCTTCGGCAGCATCAGGTCCAGAAGGATAATGTCGTATTTATTCTCCTTCGCCTTCTCCACCGCTTCTTCTCCATCGTAAGCACAGTCCACTTCCATTCCGTCCTGTTCCAGATTAAAGCGGATTCCTTTTACGATCAGTTTTTCGTCATCTACTACTAAAACTTTTCTGCTCATTCCATTCTCCTTATTTTACTGCAATCTTATCCTTTATCATTGAAAAGGTACTTTCTTTGATTCCGGGGACCTGCATGATCTCCTCGATGCTGGAAAAACCTCCGTGTTCCTCCCTGTATGCAAGGATCGCCTGTGCCTTGGAATCTCCGATGCCTGACAGTGTCTTGAGCGTCTCGGCATCTGCTGTATTCAGATTGACAATTCCATCTTCTGTACCCATGCTTTCTCCCGTTCCTGTAGTCTCAGGTACCGCCGGAACAAAACTGCCCTCCTCTGCTTCCTGAACAGTCGGTACATAAACCTGCTGTCCGTCACTGAGTGGCTGTGCCTGATTGACAGAAATTCCGGAAGCCTCTTCCGTCATTCCTCCCGCTGCCTCGATCGCCTGAAAAACACGGCTGTCCGGATCCATCTCATAGACTCCCGGCTGATTCACAGCGCCACAGACATCCACAAAAATTTCCTGCGGTTCAGGTGTCACTGACGGAATTTCGTCAGTCATCTCTCTTTCCTCCTGCTCTGTTTCTTCTACAGTATCAGAAGTATCTTCCTGGCTTTCAAGCAATATCTCATCACTTCTCGCGCCACATCCCGCACAGAAAATCCCTGTAAAAAGCGCGATCGGCAAAAGCACTGTACAGTATTTTCTTATTGATTTTGTGATAATACCGTTTCACTCCCTTCTATATTAAGGCAGTCTCCCCCGGTATATACTTGACCATGTCTTATTTTACCCAATTCCCCTGTGTTTTACAATAGGAAACTTCTATTCTTCCAGGATTACCCTTATTTCTGCCATTTAAAGATCACGATCCCGGCGATCGCGATCAGCATTCCCAGGACTTTTCTCCACTCAAAAGGCTCTTTATCCACGCCAAAAAGCCCCATCAGTTCGATCAGATATGCAACGATCAGCTGCGAGATCACGATCAGCATGGCTGCTTTTGCAGGACCGAGTGCGCCCATGCTCTGGATCACGGTGATCGTGATAAATGCTCCGATCACGCCTCCAAGAAGTGTGTATTTATTCTCCACCTGCCATAACGCAGAAACGCTCTGCCGCCCTGTAAAAAGCCACGCGGCAACGCAGACTGCAAAAGCCGAGAGCTGCACCCAGCCCGTCGATACCCACAGGCTGCTCTGTTTCGTCACTTCCGTATTAAAAACTCCCTGAATACTCATCAATGCACCTGAGATCAGTGCTGCAAGAAATCCCCACATAGTAATATCCCTCCGCAATATGCAATGCAATAAAAAGAGACTGGTTTATCAATTCCAGTCTCTTTATCCTGTTTAATATCAGCATATACGGATCTCGGTATTTTTATACACTTTAATATCTGCTGTTATTTTTCACTGTTTCTGAACTCTTCGTCCTTTTTCTGTGCTCTTTTTTTCTTGATCCACTGAAATCCCTGATAGAGCAGCATTCCTACAATGTAGATAACAATGACTGCACCGAACATATACATCGTGGATCCTGTTGAATTTCCCATACAGCACCTCCTATTTCAGACGTTTTTTAGAAGACTGCGCAGTACTTTTGTTGAAAGCAGCCCCGCTGCATCCGCCGCAGCTTCCACAGTTGCCGCTGCATCCACTGCAGCCCATGTGTTTACCTTCTTTGGCATTTTTTACATTTTTGTAGATTATGTATGCACAATATCCAAGGATCAAAGCCATGATAATAATATTTGCCAGCATTTCACTCATCCTCTCTTTAAATACTGCCAGTCATATAAAGTGAAAACAGAGGCCGGACACATCAACTGCATCCAGCCCCTTTATTATTTCATAATTTCTTATGCCTGTACAGAACGTTTGGAATAAACTTTCTGATCTTTGTATGGATCTGGTCTGAACAGCAGGAACAGCATTGCGATAAGTACTACGAATCCTACTACAGTACCGATACCAAATGCTCCACCAGTTACGAAAGAACCGATCTGATAGAAGCAGAGGCAAACGATGTAAGCGAATACGTTCTGGAAGAGAATTGCGAACCAGAACCATTTCTTGTCGTTCATTTCTTTTGCCATTGTTGCGATAGCTGCAAGGCAAGGAGAATCAAGAAGGTTGAACATCAGGAAGGAGAAAGCTGCGATTCCTGTCGGGAACCAGCTTGCAACACCTGCTGCAACGTTTACTGCATCTTCTGTATCACCAGCTACGTTAGCCAGGACACCCATTGTAGATACGATAGCTTCTTTTGCTGTGAAACCGGAGATAGAAGCTGCTACCGGCTGCCACTCGCCAAATCCAAGTGGTGCGAAGATCGGAGCGATCACACCGCCGATTGCTGCCATAAGGCTGTCTGCGCTGTCTTCTACCATACCGAATCCACCATCTGTGAATCCAAATCCACCAAGGAACCACATTACTACACAAGCAAGGAACAGGATTGTACCAGCTTGATGATGAAGCCTTTCAGTCTTTCCCATACGTGAAGGAGAACTGTCTTAGCCTGCGGAATATGATACTGCGGAAGCTCCATTACGAACGGAGCCGGTTTACCGGAGAACGGTTTTGTTTTCTTAAGAATGATCGCTGCTACAAGTACAGCTACGATTCCGATAAAGTACATCAGAGGAGCGATAAAGGAGCTCTCTGCATATCCTGCGGTCTCACCAGCAATTACACCACCCATAAGAGCGATAACCGGAAGTTTTGCACCACAAGGAATAAATGTTGCTGTCATGATAGTAAGACGTCTGTCATTATCCTGCTCGATGGTCTTGGAAGCCATGATTCCAGGGATACCGCATCCAGAAGAAATAAGGAGCGGAATGAAGCTCTTACCGGAAAGTCCGAAGTGACGGAATACACGGTCCATAACAAATGCGATACGTACCATGTAACCACAGTCTTCAAGGATGGACAGGAACAGGAACAGGATCGCCATCTGAGGAACGAATCCAAGTACTGCACCAAGACCACCGATGATACCGTCAACTACAAGTCCCATTACCATATCGCCAGCGCCGATGCTGCCGAGGATATTGCTTGCGAAGTCCTGAATAGCTACTACGAATACATCATTTGTCCAGTCTGTTACGAATGTACCAACTGTTGTTACAGATACATAATATACTAACCACATGATCGCGATGAAGATCGGGATACCAAGGATACGGTTGGTAACGATACGGTCGATCTTATCGGATACGGTAAGTTTGTCTTTACCTTTCTTAACAGTTGTGTTTACGATCTTCTGGATGAAAGTATATCTCTCATCTGTTACGATACTTTCCATATCATCGTCATGTTTCTTTTCGATCGCCTGACGTTTGCTGTCTACAGTAGACTGTGCAGAAGCGGAAAGTTTGATGGATTCCTTTACTTTCTCATCGTTTTCAAGGAATTTGATCGCATACCATCTCTTCTTGTCTTCTGTGATAGATTCCGGAAGGACATCCTTCACATCAGCGATAGCTGCTTCCATTTCTTTGGAGAAGACTTCTTTTGGAAGATCAGCGCTGCTCTTCTTTGCTGTTTTGATTGCTTCGTCGATCAGTTTGTCAAGACCTTCGCCCTTCAGTGCGGATGTCTCAACGATCGGGCAGTCAAGCAGCATGGAAAGACGCTTAACATCAATCTTGATTCCTCTTTTTTCAAGAAGGTCTGCCATGTTCAGCGCGATGACAACCGGAACACCGGTCTCAACAAGCTGAGTGGTCAGATACAGGTTACGCTCGATGTTTGTTGCATCGACAAGATCGATGATAACATCTGGGTTCTCTTTCAGGACATAGTCACGGCTGACTACCTCTTCCAGAGTGTATGGTGACATGGAATAGATACCAGGAAGGTCAGTTACGATAACATCCTCGCCTTTTCCTCTTTTGCCTTTTAATTTACCTTCTTTTTTCTCTACAGTAACTCCCGGCCAGTTTCCTACATACTGGTTAGCGCCCGTTAATGCGTTGAACATTGTTGTTTTACCACAGTTCGGGTTGCCGGCAAGTGCAATCTTAATTGCCATTTTTTCTTACCTCCTTAATCCCTCTTATTGTAACTGCGTTCTTCTCCACAGTTGCATTTTCATAATAGTTCTTACAGAACACTACAACGTACTTACTTTACCTGTACGCACTGAGCATCGTTCTTTCTTACAGATAACTCATAACCTCTAACAGTGATCTCTACAGGATCTCCAAGCGGAGCAACTTTTCTGATATACAGTTTCGCTTCCTTTTGTGATTCCCATGTCCATGATACGACGTTTGTACGCGCTGTCTCCTTCAATCTTTG
>ENA-OQCX01001048-OQCX01001048.1-human-gut-metagenome-genome-assembly--contig:-NODE-1048-length-13408-cov-1.867706_pt1 | contig 13408 bp, 27 predicted proteins | sample MGYA00242762_ERZ504587 | MGnify/ENA primary metagenome ERZ504587 (study PRJEB26092, sample SAMD00036337) | human gut metagenome | host: Homo sapiens | study: EMG produced TPA metagenomics assembly of...
TACAAAAAGAGCTGTACGAAAAACCGGACTCAGTTCTTGTCCGTTCGCACAGCCTCACATATATCTCCGATGTCACAGTTCAAGTAATCACAAATGCGCAGCAAAATAGAGAGGGACACTTCTTCCCCCTTATTCAGTTTTGTCCATGTTCCGGCAGACAGCCCTACTTCATGTCGTAGAGAAGCCTTCTTTATGTCGCGTTCCAGAAGAAGCATCCATAGTTTCTTATAGCTTATGCGCACGGCAACCATCCTTTCGCTTGCTTGCATTCAACATCGCTTATAATATTATACTGGATTTCATTCTCAAAAGCAATCCGTTGATGCAGAAATTAAAGAAAAAGTTTCAACTTCTCGAACCTTCTCTCAAGGATGAAGGGCATCTCCGGTCAACAGGAGATGCCCTGCTTTTGAAGAGATTATTCGCGCTGTGTGCTGCGCAGATGATCACGGTCATGGTCAACAGAAGGAGCGAGAAACGTATCAACATTAGACTTGATCGTCTCTATTTGCTTTACTTCTTTTTTGAGCTTCGCACGTTCATCATAGAGCCGCTGCTGCTCTTCAAGAAGTCGCTGCTGTTCCGCTTGCAGCGTCTTCAAGCTCGGCAGTTTTTCATCTCCCTGCATGGCAAGCAATGTACTCCGCGCCGCTCAAAAATCACAAGCTCGGCTTCGTGCTTTGCTTTGAAGCTCGGCTTGTCTTTCGCTCTCTGAAAGGCATCATACACAGGCTTGAGACGCTGATAATTGGAGATGTTTTTGATAAGCGGCTGGACTTCCCGCAGTCGCGCTTCAACACCTTTCAATTCCTTGCCGGTACGGTCATAGGAGCTGTGAACATCCTCGACCTTCTTCTCAAGATCGGCGTATTGGAGCAAGTTGTTTTCCGTGAGATAGTTGAGTGTCCGTGCCGCTTCCTTGAGGATCGTGAGCTTTGCTTTATGCTCGTAACCCTTGCTGTCGATGAGCCTGATCCGCTCCTGAATATCTCCGATGAGAGAGATGCCTTTCGGTACGGTCTGTCTCTGACTTCTTCGGGGCGTCCGTCCGGCAATCCGCTCCTTGATGCGTTCCTCCGTGTAGTTTTCCCCGATGGTTTTAGATCGGGTAAATCGCTCCTGACCTTCAGCACGGAAGGAGATGTATTTGCCGGTCTTGATTTCATAACCGGCTTCCTGCATAAGCCGCAGAAAGTCATCGTAGTCCTTCGCTGTGATAACAAGCCGGTCGATGGTCTGCTTGAGCTTTTGCTTCCAGCTCGTGCCGCGTTTGGCTTCGGTGTACTCCTTGTAGCCCATGCCTTTGTTCTGAGAGGGCGGGATAACAGAGAGACCGTTTTCCTTACAGAGCCGGTCGCTGACCTCGCGCATATCGTAGTAAATCCGCTTGTAGCTCTTGTATGCGTGGTAGTCCACGAAGTCAACCGCATTGAAAATCAGGTGGTTATGAACATGGTCTTTGTCAATGTGAGTGGTCAGCACATACTCATATTTTCCTTCGAGGATTTCATCTGCGAACTGCTTGCCGATCTCGTGGGCAAGCTCCGGCGTGACCTCTCCGATTTCAAAGGACTGGATCACATGACGGGCTATGATCCTGACCGGAGTCATCCCTTTTTGCTCGGCTATTTTCCGCGTCCATTCAAATTCCCGCGCTGCGGTCTCGCTGGCACAGCCGTAGGACGAGACCAGCAGCTTCTCGTCGGTCTTTTCGGGATTCAGAATGTACGCGATTGCCTTGCTCAAAGTTCCTCGGATTGCTTTGATTTTAGTAACTGCCATACCGCGTCCATCTTTTCTTTCAGCTCGTCAATATCGTCCTGATAGAATCGTCCCGTCGAGTTGATCCTGCGGCAGACGGTATTGATGTTCACGCCGATCTTGTTGATTTCGGCGGCGAGCTTTTTCTGCTCCGTGTAGTCCACGACGATGATGTAGCCGTCGATCAGCATCTTCCTTGCATACGCACCGAAGTTCTCCGTGCCGATCATTTCCATCTTCTTTGCAATCGTCCGTTCTTCCTGTGGTGTCAGCCAAATCTTCTTCTGAATGTCTCGTGTTCTTCGTACCATGCTGCGCCCTCCGTCGTAAAGATAGAAGGGTTTGGGACTATCCCAACAAGCAAAAATCTGATGTTAAGGGCAGGGTCTCCTTAACTGATTTTTCTCCGGTGGGTACTCACCGGATTTGCTTGCTAATCTCCCAAAATCGTATTCCCCGAAGATTCCTCCGTGAAATGTCCCTTCACTTTACAACGGACACAAAAAGGGCGTTTGTTGAGTACCGGATTTCAAAAAAGTCAAAAAATCATTGGATTTCCCATGTGAAAGCCACTGTGTCTGTCACATCAATATCAACCGGCTCAATCTCAGGTGCGGCGCACTTGCTCATCGCCATGAGAGGCTGAATGCAGTCTTCAACATCGTAGCTTGTTCTGGAAAAACATTGAGTTCGCCCCAGTTGTAGTCGATGTTGAGCAACTGTCCAAGCGTACTGCCTGATGCTTTGCAAAGAATCTCCGCCTTGCCCTGGCGTTCTCCGTCGCATTGATCAGCAGCTCTTCGCTGACTCTTGCCGGGTTTTTCACGGTGAACGCAATGCTGAGTTCTGGTTGCGCCCCACAATCCGCAATCGCAGAAATGACCTTTGCAAGCTGCTTGCTGTCAAAGTCAAAGGCAAGTTTCAAGCGATAGCTGCAAGCATATCCGGCAAACTCTCGCTTGTAATTTCCTTGCCGATCCTTGACATTCTCGAACCTTGTCTGGACATCAAAGCTCGTGGTTTTCAGGTCTTCCTTGCGATACCCAACGCGGACAGCGACACCCTGCAATTTTTCAATCCTCACGGAAGCTTCCAACATTGCGTGGTCATAGGTTTCGGATAAGACTTCAATGTTCAGGGAGAGGATGATGTAATCCGGTCTGGCGGAGGCATTGCCTGTCCCTTTTACAGTGATCGTTCTCATTGCTTTCTCCCGTCCTTTCTGGAATTGAAGTCCTCATCAATACGCTTTTTCCAATTCGTACCCAGCGGTACGCTGCAACGGACGGCGGAAACCGCTTCGCTCAGAACTTCATAGTTGAGTTGCGTTCCCTCGCGGTCGGAGTGGTAATTGACCGCTCGATCTGCTCCAATTCCAAAATGCTTTGCCGTCTCAACTGCATCAATGTTTGCACCGAGGAAAAGAAACTCCCAGCCGTACTTTTCCTTCTGTCGCTCAATCATTTTCTTGACCTTCTCGCTATCATAACGGCGGCTTGCATTCTCCATGCCATCCGTTGTGATGACGAACAGCGTGTGTTCAGGCACATCCTCAATTCTTGCGTACTTATGGATATTTCCAATGTGATGAATTGCTCCGCCGATAGCTATCCAGAAGGGCGGTGCAGCCGCGAACGGAATAGTCCTTGTCGGTCATCGGCTCGACCTTTTGAACCGGTAAGCGGTCATGAATAACCTCGCTCACGTTGTCGAAGAGGACGGTAGAGATCAATGCCTCACCTTTCTCCTTTTTCTGCTTTTCAATCATGGAGTTGAAGCCTCCGATGGTGTCTGCTTCCAGTCCGCTCATTGAGCCGCTGCGGTCAAGGATGAATACGATCTCCGTTAAGTTCTTTCTCATGTTCAGTACCTCCGCATTATAAAAATATGACTGCTTGGTGTCTCACCTTACAGTCATATTGTACTTTGGTATTCACTTCGTTTGGTCGCATGGCAAGCGACATTATTCCAGCGATGAGAACAGCTCCCCGTCAATGCTTATAACGTCATCCATCGGAATCTTCGTGCCGTCCTGCATGGTGATCCGCCGCTCAAAATCATCGACTTTTTTTGAGCGCGCCGGTTGCCGTTATATATTTGCCGCCAGCCTTCCGCTCATCAGGCTGGAAGTAGGTAATGGTGACTTCCGGTGCATCATCAAGGGCGTCCATGAGAAGCTGATACTTCATGTCCAATGCAGTCAATGCTTCCTCGTCAAGCTCGATCTTATCATCGGTTAGACGCCCGGTTTCTTTGATGGCAGCATCGTAGCCGGTGAGTGCTGCGAAGGGAGCGAACTGCGCCGCACGATCTGACATTGGCATCTGTGGTCGCGTCTTGGAGAGTGGTGAGGACGCCCCATAATCTCATCATATTTGCTTTTCATGTGCATCCCACATCTCCTTTTACAGTCGAATAATAGTTACAGCGTTGCCTTTTTCCACTTCCTGATCTTCGTTCTAAATGTTCCAAAGGGAGCAACGGTATTGACGTGAATAAACTTGTAAACCTCCCATACCGCTGTTTTGGTAGCATCATCTGCCCACTTTCTCATGTGCGGTTGAAATAACTCTTCTTCACTCATAGAATCAATCATTGTCTGGATAGAAGTAACGTTTCCTTTTAACTGATCCTTCAATTCCACTAAGGATGAATGAGAGTATGTATCTGTGAACCATTGGTATAGATCGCCCAGCTGATTCCACCTAAACAGTTCTGATGGTGTTTTCACTTCAACTCCGCGCTTCTCGTCATTTTCCCATTTTAGAAGCAGCGTTGTCCAACCGATCTGATAAGCAAGATTCTCAGCCGGTGTTCTGTCCACCTCGGCTACTCTTATATCTTTTAGGGCTTCCGGAATAGAATCAAATTCAGCAATGTACTTTTCAAAGCCTTTGCTGATTTCGGCTTTTAATTCCTCTTTATCCTTGTATGTTCTCAAAATATTTTCTCCTTGAAATTGAATTGCTGTTCACGCCTTATGCCCGCCGATCTGAGCATTTCGGTCTTTCGCGGTTGCACCTTCTTCAAGATTCATCGCCTTGAGGATCGCGTTCTTTCCATACTTCTTCTTGATGGCGAGAGCAGCCTTCTGAATTTTTCTCTCGCGCTCCAATGCAGCATCCTCGGCTTTCTGTTTTTCCTCTTCGGCGGCATAGTCGGTAAAGAGGTCGAGCTGGACAGCACCGTCATTTTTCTTCGGCGCGTCCGCTTCCGGCAGGACATGATTTGCAACAACGTACATACGGCGGACAAGCAGATTCTTGTCAACAATCCGGTCGAAGAGTTCTGACACAGCACACATTATTTTGCGGGTAGATGATGTGTGTTCGTCAAGGTTGATAGAGCCATGCGCCTGTTTGGGAATCTCCCGACCGTAGGGGTCTTTCTCCACCGCGCCGTGGTACTTTGCCCGTCGTGCCGGATCGGTCAGGTTCTCAATGTCGTAGCCGACTGTGAGAACCATTTGGTCGGTGACAAGCCCCTTGTCCACCAAGTCCAGCACAAGCAAATCCGTCATCTCTCGGACAACCAGCTTCGCTTTATCCGTCTCGTATGGGCAGTGCAATACCTGACCGGAGCTGATGCTGTTGGAGCTGGGACGGTACGCCTTGATCGCTTCAATGGTCGTAGGTTCCCAACCCCACGCATGGTCGATGAGCAATTCTGCATTCTTGCCGAACAGCTTGTAAAGCAAGTCCTCGTTTCGCTCTGAACAAAGTGCAACATCGCCCATCGTAAACATCCCGTTTTGCTCAAGTTTCTTGGCAATGCCTCGACCTACGCGCCAGAAGTCCGTGAGGGCTGATGCGTCCAAAGCTCACGCCGGAACTTCATCTCATCCAGCTCCGCAATGCGGACGCCGTTCTTGTCGGCGGGGATGTGCTTCGCCACAATGTCCATTGCCACTTTGCAGAGGAAAAGATTCGTGCCGATTCCTGCGGTTGCTGTGATGCCGGTTGTTTCAAGCACATCGAGGATGATCTTCATGGCGAGGTCATGAGCCGAGAGTTTGTAGGTATTCAGGTAGTCCGTCACGTCCATGAACACCTCGTCGATGGAGTAGACCACGATGTCCTCCGGCGCGATGTACTTGAGGTAGACCTGATAGATGCGGGTGCTGTACTCCATGTAGTACGCCATCCGAGGCGGCGCGATGATGAAGTCAATCGACAGAGACGGGTTTGCTTGCAGCTCCGAGAAGAAGTGCGATGTGCCGTCCAGTCTGCGTCCCGGTGCGTCGTGCTGCCGTCCGGCATTCGCTTCCTTCACGCGCTGTTTGACTTCAAATAGCGCCCGCGTCCGGAGATGCCGTAGCTCTTGAGAGAGGGAGTAACGGCAAGGCAGATGGTCTTATCCGTCCGGCTCTCATCTGCAACAACGAGGTTTGTGTCCAGAGGATCTAAGCCGCGCTCCCGGCACTCCACGGAGGCGTAGAAAGATTTCAGGTCGATTGCAATGTATATGCGCTGCTTCATCTTCTGCGCCTCCGATTTCTTCTCAGATTAGCTCTAATGACATTTCATTGGAGTTTTTGATGTTGAATACGATACGCCATTCAATATCACCCTCCACCGGCTCAAAGTGTAGAGCGGAACAAGCTGCATGGAGTTTTTTCTTTCGAGCTGCCTCCACATACGATTGCGTTGGACCGTCCGCGCCGCCGATAATGCCGATACAAGCCATATCGTTTCGTGCCTCCGGTGCATAGCGGTCAGAGCATGAGGCAATTTCTAAAGGCTTGTCTCCCTCAGCGCAATCACAGATCGAAATATCATTGTCCGGTTCAGGAGAAAGCGTATAGCTCATAGCAGTAAAATGCGTGGGATAGAACCACCGGTCGGAACCAACGAACTTTTCAGAAATTGTTTGCTGCTCCATTTCCTGAACGGTCAATGTATATTTTGTTCCGCTGACCGGATGGGAAAAAGAAAACGAATCGCCGGGAGCGTGTGTCTTGAAATGCGGTCCCGGGACACGGCGTGACTGCTGTTCCATTGTAAGGGAGAGGGCTTTTATTTCAGGACGGCGTTTGCTTGTCCATGGAAAAGCTGCCCGAAAAATCATCCATCCATAGGATGTATCCAAACCATAGTGTTCTAATGCCCACTTTGCTTCCGCTTCATTGATCATCCTGTCCGGCAAACATGGATTAAAGACCACCGAACAGCAGTGGGAGGTCAGCATTGTTTTCCCGTTCAATTCCAAACGAGGAATAAAGTCAAGGCAAAGCGGATTGTCTAAATCAATTTGCATTTGCTGCTCCTGCGTGAAGTATTCGCAGGAGTCGTTTTCGGGGTGCAAATCCCATTTCTCATGAACTTGCGGATGTCATCCTCTGGGGTGCGCATACAAAAGTCCATGACGAGTCCCTTGCTGCAAGAATACGCCGCAGGAATAACCCAATGATGTCCTGCCCAGTCAAATTGCTTATTCAACCGGAGTTCCGTTCCGGAAGGTCTTTTCCTGAATGTCCCCAGAAGTCTCCATCAAAGTAGACTTCCATTCAGGTATGGTCGGTTCTGCTTCCGGGTTCATATCAACATCATAATAGTCCTCGGTGTACTTGATCTTGCTATAATCAAAGGATGCTTGCAGCTTTTTGATGTATGCCCACGGTTGTTCCATAGGCGTCAATTTCATTTTCTCGGCAAGCTCTAATAACGTTCTTTGCTGATCCTGCGTTGAAGGGTTATCCCGCAAAAAGGCTTCAAATTGGGACTTATCCAACATCCACGCCTGTTCCAATGCTGCCGAATCACTGCAAGCAAGGAGCAGCCTCAAAAAGTCTCAAAATTGTTTGCCAACGGATGAACATAATCAGGAGCCGAGTTCATGGGACTAACGGAAAAAACCACGCCGCCAAAGCCTCGAACAAAGCAGAAGTGGATGCCATCCACACCCGCCCAGCCAAAAATAGATGCACCTTGGGCGTGCAAAAGTAGGGGTTATTATCTTCACGACGCTCCACCTACGGGCGAAAGGTCAATACCACTCCGCAAAAATTTCTGAAATACTTTATCCATAAGCCTTATGCTCCTATCAAGCTCTGGTCAAAGGCAAACAGAGCCTCGTTGATCTCAAAGACGTTATAGTTCCCATGCTCCACGAAATACTCCACGATGATGTCAAACTTGTTGGAGTGGGAGAGTGCAAAGCCCGCCTTCATGAGCATATCCTTCATTTCTACAAGCGGCAGCTCAAGGGCAATGGCAAATGCAATGACGGTGGGCTTGGAAGGCTTGTAGGACTTGTCCGAGCGGATCTTCGAGAAGAGCTTCCGGTCAATATTTGCCTTCTTGTAGCACTGCGAGTCCGTCATGCCGCGCTCGTCAATCTTCCGCAGAAGCATCTCCGAAAAGCTCTCATCGATCTGTCCCAGTGCGTCATCAAGGTAGCTGCTTTTTCGGAGCTGACTGCCATAGGAGCTTGTGAGCTTTCGATAGCTTCATCACAAACGGATGACTCGCAAGGTATGGGTTCTTCCATCCGGAAGGCACTCATTCTGCGCAGACGCTCGGAACGACTATCGGTATGCTCGTCCACATAGCGGTCATCTATGTACGCTGCAATATCAGCAAACAACTTGCCGCTGATCTGATAGGCTTTGCGGTCGAAAATGACGATGTACACCGTCATTTCGTTTTCAAGAAGGAAACTGCTGATGGTGTCAATTGCAACCTTGAGAGCCTGATCCTTCGGATAGCCGAAAATGCCGGAGGAGATCAAGGGGAATGCAACCGATTCGCAGCCGTATTCCTTCGCCAGCATGAGCGAAGTCTGATAGCAGGAGATCAACAGTTCACGTTCACCATGCTGTCCATCGTACCAGCGCGGACCGACAGCGTGGATAATATATTTGCAGGGCAGCTTGTAGCCCTTTGTGATTTTTGCGTCCCCGGCTTCGCAGCCGCGGAGCGTTTCACATTCTGCCAGCAGCTCCGGTCCTGCAGCACGATGAATGCAGCCGTCCACACCGCCGCCACCCAGCAGCGACTCGTTGGCAGCGTTGACGATGGCGTCCACCTTCATTTTTGTGATGTCATTTCTGACGATTTGAAGCGGCATGATCAAGCCTCCCATTCGGTTACTTCGCGCCGGTCAGCAGTTTGTCCAGCGGGATTCTTTCCGGGTATTTTCCTTCGGTTAGAATGTCATATAAATACCTGTTATCCAGAATCATATCATCCCGGATAAGCTGCCAGTTTGCCTTTTTCCTGAAAAACACCTTGAAGATCAGGAAGTTCATGATCGCCCCAATTACCGGCGTGGTCATGCCGAAAGCCTCGGTGTGAGAGAAATGGCATCCTGTTTTGGTTCTTTTCCCTTCAAAGGTGATGAACGCCGTTTTCTTGTCGCTCCGGAATACAATGCGGAAGTGGTTCTCATCCTGTTCGCATTCCGTAATTGTGCCGGTCACATCGTAGTCCAGCCCCATGACGATCTCGCGGAAGCGGATCTTGCTTCCTGCGTTATAGTTTCCGTTATAGAGATTGCATTCGATGTGGTAGGGACTCCATTTCACAAACTCTTCCTCAAAGTTAGCAGTCCATGCCTTTAATTTTTCATAGGAAGCCGGAATCTCTATTTGCTCGGTAAGAACAACCATTATCACTTTCTCCTATTCTGTCAAAGCGGCATCGGTGTCCGGGCGATCAGAATGATCGCCAAAATTGCCCCTACAAATGCCGCAGCACCTATGAAAGCCAATACCTTTTTGCTGAGTTTCTTCTTCGCTGCCTTGCAGATCAGCGCGGCGCAAGCCATGCAGACAGCCGCAGCCACAAGTGCAATGCCCAGCGTTTCCCATAGCCAAGAAAGTTCATGTAGGATTTTCATGCGTTCATCATCTCCTGTTCGTTAAACTGGAATCTATCTGCGCTCTCCTTATACGCTCTCAATAGTCAAATCCATTTGCAATTTTTTTGCTTTTTCCAAGGCGTTGAAAAATATCGTGATGAAGTCTTCTCCATCGCTTGTCACAAAGTAATTAGATAGGTTGGTAATATCATTGCTGATATTTTTGCCCCAAGGCGGTTGCTTAGACAAATCGTCAATATCCCAAACCACCTTATCCGGACTAAACGCTTGGAGTTCTAACTGAATCTTTTTCAGTTCCGCTATGGCTGTTTCGACGTTATCTTTATCCAATGTTCCTTGATATAGCTCATTCATAAGCGTTGGGAATCTGCTACCCCATTTCCCGTTTTCTAAATTATAAGAAACTGTTGAGAAAAAGGAGTGTAGAAAATCTCCATTTCCTATTTGATAGCAAAAGAACGCAACTTTGAATCCGACAGCCATGTGTCTAATTTCCCCCTATAAATCCGATTTGTCTGCCCCTTAAAGTCCAAGTTCTTCAACCCACGCCGCAAACTCCTGATGTCCGACGCTGCCCTTGAAAACCTTGCCGTCCATCAGCTTTGCGCCTTTGCAGCTCGGCGCAAGGCGTTCGTTCGTCTTGTCAATGTCGCTCCTCCGGAGGTTGCAAACGGGATGATCGTCTTGCCGGTCATATCATAGCTCTCAAGGAACGTATTGATAATCGTCGGCGCGACATACCACCAGATCGGGAAGCCCACAAAAATTGTGTCGTAGTCCTTCATGTTGTCCCGCTTTATGGCAATCTCTGGACGGGAAGCAGGATCGTTCATCTCAATCGTGCTGCGGGCGTTCTTGTTCATCCAGTTCAGATCAGCTTCCGTATAAGGCACCTTCGGCTCAATCTCAAAGATGTCCGCGCCGATTGCCTCTGCCAGCGTCTCGGCAACCTTTGCGGTCACGCCGGACGCAGAAAAATATGCTACAAGTTTATTACTCATTGTGTTCTTCCTCATCAATCTTTTCATTTCCTTCATTCAGCATGAAGTATAGCAGAGCTTCCAGCAATGTTGCCATATAACAAAGCGACCAGTTTTCTTCCGGCTCTTTTGTCATCTTATCAAGCACGGCTCGAAAAGCCGTGGTACGGTCAATCCTTGTTTCCTCATCAATGCGGTCAAGTATGCCCTTCATTTTCAGGGCGAGTTCTTTTTCCTCGTCAGAAAGCTCCGGTATGCCAAGTAGCTCAGATAGTTTCTTGTCCTGCATAATAGCATCGTATTCGATGTATGACTTGTGTTCGGCTGACATCAATTCTTCAAAGTAGTTGATAAAAATATGAACGCGAATGCCACCTTCTTCATCCGGGGAGAAGCAGACGGTTTGCGATTTTTCTGCAATTTCTTTCAAAAATGCAAGGTCTTCTGAGTCATCGAACTCCGCAAACGGAAGAAACATATTGATTTCCGCGTGCCAACGATGATAGTCCACGATTCCCTTGATATACCGCGGTGTTGCTTGACAAACGCATCACAGCGTTCCAGAAGATACTCGTAGTTCTTCTTGTCCTCCGGTACAATGATCTTTGGTATCTTGTCCATTGCTTCGGAGTACGCTTTCAGCATACCACAATTAACTGCGCGGTCAAACACCTCATCGCACCATTTATCGTATTCGGCAGACTCGGTTTCCCGGTAATCCTTCTCAAAGATAATATCGTCCATTGCGTTACCCCTTTATGATTTTCTCAAGCTGCATTTCGGTCGCGTTAGGCAGACGTGATTGCAGATGTTTTAGAATGCGATCTTTGGATTCCTGCGGGTCTCGCTGATATGCAGATGTGATAAGGTCGTACCCGAAAAGTTCTTCCGGCGTCGCATACTCTGCGACACCCCAGCCATAAGGTCTTCCGTATCTATCCTGCATATAGACGAAATCCGCGATGTAGACATAGCTCTGCATTTGCAGCCGCGTGATGTACGTCTCAAAACCGGTGTTTCCGCCCTTGCGGTAGTTCAGAGCCTCTTTCAGCCGTTTGGAAAGCATCCTGCCTTCACCGGCTATGGCTTCATAAAGCTCCTTGTCCTTGTAGGACGCCAAGCCGTCATCCCAACGGGCGTCAAAGTCATAGCCGTCACGCCGGAAGTTCGCAAAGTCCGGAATCCACTCCCGACTCACAAATCCAGCTTTCTTGTTGAAAAGTTTGCCGTAGAGACATTTGCCGCTCCGCGCAGCCGGACCTTTCCATTCCCACGGACCATCTACATCATCCGCAAACCATAACTCAGGTGGGCAAAGTTCCTCGATGGAGAAGCGTGAATCTCATTCCGAAAGAAGGGCAGAAAGCCGTATTGCTCAACAGCGGCAATCAAGTCATCGGCACTATGCAGTTGTCCGACATCTCGCTCTGACATTACTCTGCCTCTTCAATCACGCCATAATCAATCAGGATGTTCTTCTCCGCATACTGCGGGTAAACAACACCCATCATCTCATACTGATAACGTCTTACGCGGCGATGCTCATGAATTGGTTCCGGTGCATACGCAGCGGTTTCGCAGTGCGTATACTCCGGCATTTCCGCAAGATCATCCGAACGCACGGATAAGCGCGTTTGCCACATCATCAATGCTCTTGCCGGTTTCCACGGCAACCAGTTCGTGCTTCCGGACTGCCTTGTCCAGATTACCGGGGGAGCGAAACAGCTTGTATTTCATATCATTGCCCGTCCTTTCTCTCTATCGGTCTGTCTATTCTTCCTGAAATCTGTTCTTTAGGGACGCAATCATCGCTTGCGCGGCAATGGTCAGATATAACACTCCAATTTCATAGATAAAGTCGCGGTCGATCACGATAAGTATTTTCTAACGTGTGTAAAAACCAGTTCCAGCAAGTCCCTGTACAGTGGATCATCAAAGGGCTTGAGCCGTGTAAACTTGCTTTTGGCAGCGTCCCATGTCATAGATGCTTCGCCCTCAGCACTGGTCATTGCCTCACAGAGAATCATGCTGACGCCCATTTTTCCGTTGCCGGTCAGGAGTTCTCCTTCGTAATAGCTGAGTAGGTCCTTCTTGCGTCGAAGCGGAACTACATCGCAGTTGTCATCCAGTTCAAATGCAATCAGCTCCGCAATCAGTTCCCGCCAGACCGCATAACCGGCGTTAATGGTTCCGTCCTCTTCGCGGCTGATGGTATCGTCCATACAGTATTGCTCATAGAAGTTATCTCCGTCAAGCTCGTTGCGGATGCAGAAGATATGCGCCAGCTCATGCAGAAGAATGTGTTTTAACACTGCCGGATGACGCGCTATGTCTGTCCGCAGCAGGATTCCGTCAACGCCGTCTTCTTTGCCGATGAAGGCAGAGGCGTGAAAGTCAAAATAGCCGTCCTCTGTATAGCGGTCTTCCAGCCGGTCAGGGAAATACTGCTTGCAGAACTGCTCAAAGACTTCCTGCTGGTTTTCCGTCTGAAAGCAGCGCAGTACAAGGTTGTCCTCACTGAACTCTGCCCCCAAGCGTTCGTTAAAGATGGAAGCGGCATAGAAAAGGGCTTCTTTATAGTCGTCGTTGTTCATCTAATTACTATCCTTCATCCTCATTCACCCCTCCGGTCTGACATTTTTCAGGAAGTCAGAGTGCGGCACATACGGCAAGTTGAGCTGCAGCCCATGCGTTCAGCTCGTTGAGCTTGATCAGCATCAGGTTGATGTTTGTTCCCATTGCAGCAGAAAGCTGCACCACATCGTAGTCCTGCTTCATCAGGTCAATCAGCTCATCATCATCAATGATCAGGTGGGAGGCAAACGCATTCGCCTCATATTCGTGTT
>ENA-OQCX01001049-OQCX01001049.1-human-gut-metagenome-genome-assembly--contig:-NODE-1049-length-13404-cov-2.242525_pt1 | contig 13404 bp, 19 predicted proteins | sample MGYA00242762_ERZ504587 | MGnify/ENA primary metagenome ERZ504587 (study PRJEB26092, sample SAMD00036337) | human gut metagenome | host: Homo sapiens | study: EMG produced TPA metagenomics assembly of...
AATTTGGCCGCAATCCGGGCATTTTTCGCGGGTGACGTTATCGTGGACGTAGGCCGCGTTGCTTGCGATCACCTGCCTAACGAGGCTGGTTGCGTATTTTCGCATTTCTATGAGGAAGGCGGGCAGACTTTCCTGCCCTTTGCTGATGCGCTGAAGCCGCTGCTCCCACTGGGCAGTGAGCGCCGCGCTCTTCAGATCGGGCGGGACGAGCCCGATGAGCTGCCGCCCCTTGGAGGTGGGGCGGATTTCCTTGCCCTGCCGCTCGATGCAAAAGGCGTCGAACAGCTTCTCGATGATGTCCGCCCGCGTGGCAGGCGTGCCGAGGCCGCTTGTCTCCTCCAGCGTACGGCGCAGCTTTTGGTCTTGCACTTGACCGCCCGGGTGCTCCATGGCCGTTAGAAGCGTTGCCTCCGTGTAGCGCGCGGGGGGCTTGGTCTGGCCGGGGGAGAGACAGACCTGCCTGACGGCAAGCTTCGCGCCCTGGGTAAGAACGGGGAAGGACTGACTTTCCGTCTCCTCTTCTGCTTCTGGTTCCTCCAGGGCTGCTTGCGCACCGTAAACAGTTTGCCAGCCAGGATTTGTGACGGTCTTCCCCTTAGCATAAAACGTGTGCTTTCCGATGGTGAGTGCCAGATCCACTTCCTCATAGCCGCAGGGAGAGGAGAGCACCGCGAGGAAGCGCCGCACCACGAGGTCATAGACGTTGCGTTCCTCCGGAGAGAGGGCAGAGAGATCAGCCGGCTCCTCTGTGGGGATGATAGCATGGTGGTCGGTCACCTTTTGATTGTTGACGATCGCCTTCGTGGGGATCGGCTTTGCGCGCAGGATGGCACGGGCATAGGCCGCATAGGGGCCGGTCATGATCCCACGCAGCCGCTCCGGGAGGTAGGCACGACGTCGTCGGAAATATAGCGGGAATCCGTGCGCGGATAGGTCAAAAGCTTGTGGGTTTCATAGAGCCGCTGCATGATCGAGAGCGTCTGCTTGGCGGAATAGGCGTATTTTTTGTTGGCGTCCCGCTGGAGCTCCGTCAGGTCGTAGGCGGCGGTGGCGGCAGTTTTTTTAATTCCTTATGCAGGCGGGCGACCACCGCGGCCTGCCCGGCGCAGGAGGAAACGATGCGCTCCGCCCGCGCGCGGTCGAAAAAGCGGGATTGGCCCCTTTCATCCCGGTAGAGAGCACGAAAGCCGTCGAACTGCGCCTGTACGGAGAAATATTCCTTTGGGCGGAAGGCGCGGATTTCCTCTTCGCGCTGCACGATCAGCGCGAGCGTAGGCGTTTGCACGCGCCCAGCGGAGAGCTGTGCGTTGTGCTTGCAGGTGAGCGCGCGGGTCACATTGAGGCCCACGAGCCAATCCGCCTCCGCGCGGCCCTGAGCGGCGCGATAAAGGCTGTCGTATTCTGCGGCAGGCCTGAGATGGGCAAACCCCTCCCGAATGGCTTTATCCGTCTGGGAGGAGACCCAGAGCCGTTTTGTTTTTCCCTTCCAACCTGCCTTCTGCATGATCCAGCGGGCGACCAGCTCTCCCTCGCGGCCGGCGTCCGTCGCGATGATGAGCTCAGTGACATCCTGCCGATGCATGAGGTGAGACACCGCGTGAAATTGCTTGGCGGTCTGTTTGATGACGACGAGCTGCATCTTTTCCGGCAGCATGGGCAGATCCTCTAGCCTCCAGGATTGGTATTGCTTGCTGTAGGCCTCCGGGTCTGCCAGAGTGACCAGATGGCCGAGCGCCAGGTCACGATATATTGGCCGCCTAGGAGCAGCCGTCGCCCTTCTGTTTGCAGCCAAGCACACGGGCAAGCTCCCGCGCGACGCTGGGCTTTTCAGCGAGCACCAATGTTTTTCCCATATGAATCCTTTCCGTCATCCCAGCCAGGGAAGCTCCAGAAGCGTGAAGAGGATGACATCCAATATAAAGTTTACGCCTGCATATCCATAAGCGCCTATGCGCAACCGCCGGACGGCCTTTGTCTGCGGGAGCGTGCAATAAAGTAGACCTATGGCGGCGAGTAGCAAAATGTCCGTATAGAAGAAAACGCGCTGCCCAGAGGAATAGATGGTTGGAGAAAGGCTGATGGTCATCGCGCTGGCATAGGCAGCCAGAATGCACAATAACACGCCCGCATGGGCAGCATCCCGCCGCCTGAGCCACAAAAACAGGCTGAGCGCAAGATCCGCGAGCAGGCACAGCAAACCGAGCGCAAGCGCCAGGCAGGCGGCCCAATCGAAAGCGCGCTCGGCGAAGGCCGCGTTGAGCCATTGAAAACCACCGCGCGTTGCAGCTAGGAGGATATTGAAGGGCACGCAGAGGAAGAACTGAACGCCATTGAGCGCAGCAAGCAAAATTTTCAGCCATTTTTTCGGGGCAAGCTGGAGGGCGGCAATGCTTAAAAAGGCGAGCAGAAGAATAGCAATCAATTGGATATAGAAAAATTGGTGCGCCAAGAGGTTCACCAATCCGCCGCACAGCTTTTGTAAGAGCGAAAGCTGTGGAAAATTCGGATAGGCGGCAGCCGCCTCAGCCGCCGTGCGGGCGCTGCGCCGGGCGAGAGGAGCACCCACGCTGTTTCCGCGGCGAGAATCAAAAGCTGTAAAAGAAAGATGGGCCGGAAATGCTTCTCCCGCATCCACAAAGCGGCAAGTAGGAGGAGGAAAAATGTGAGCGTCAGCGCACAGGATTGCTCTTGGGAGGCAGCGAGCACTGCCGCGAGGCACCAGAGCGGTAAACAGCGCCAGCGCACTTTTTGGCCGAACAGCAGCGCAACAAGCGGGGAAAGCGTGTAAAGCATTGCCGCTGCCGGCCATACATAGAAAAACGTGGCGGAAAACCAAAAAGCAGGCGAATTGAGGGATAAAAAGAAAATCATCCAGAGGGATGCGCTACCAAACAAAATTCGTTCACGCGCCGGGAGCGGGCCCTCCGCCCATGTAAACAACCGGCATAGGAAATAGGAGATATAGAATAGCAGGCCAAAATTGACAAGCTTCCAGCAAACCAGCGGCGCGCGCAGGAAGAGCATGAGAAGCGCTTCCCCCACCGTGCGGCCAGACCATGTGAGATATCGCTGCGACAGAAATCCATAGAGGGAGAAATCCGGGCTGAGCAAAATTCCGGTGAAATTGCCGTCGTCTGTTTTGAAAAACAGACGGGTACAAAAAAGACAAAAGGCCAGTAATATCGCGCCGTATCCTACTAGGGGGAACCACGGAGATTGTCGCAGGGAAGAGATACGCTGCTTTTCTTGCTTCATCTAACCGCCCCCTCGAGCTGATAGGGGCTTCCCTGCGTGCCGTTGCCGCACGCCTTCACATTTTGCGTTTTGAGCAGGGCGGCAGGGCATACGCCGGTGTGGCCGTCGTATGCCGGGTCTTTATAAAAGCTGCCGTTGGTGGTCACTGTCGCCACGCCTGTGCGGGTGGAATTGGCCGGGGTAGAGGTCCAATACCACTCCGGGCTCATGGGGAGATTCAGATAAGGCGAGCGGTCGCTTACACTCGCGGTGTGGGTCAACCGCTTCGCCCGTTTTGCTGCGGGAACCCACCCGCTGATTTCCTTTTGACTGAGCAGAAAAATCAGATCTCCTTTGCGCTCTGCCAAAAGCGAGCATTCCTGCGCGGTAAACCCGGCCAGAAAGCCGGGCTCGTCCGCATATGGGTTCAGCCGTCCAGCACATTCTGTGCGGCAGGCGGGCAGTGCGACCAGGGCACCTCCTGCTCCACACAGTTGAGCCATTGCCGCAGAGAACTATCCGCCCAACGATTTGATCCCTGGGCGCAAAGTCCGCGCCCCTGTGAAGGGCTGCATCCTCCCCGGCTGCATCAAAGGCCTTAAAGCAGAGAATCCGGCTGCTCCAAAGCAGAGGCTTGCCCTCCTGGATACGCAGCACCTGCCAAAGGATCGGCTCACCCTGATAGGAGCCGAATAACACATAGTCGTTTGCTTGAAGCGTGATATTCCGCGCCTTCGCCTTTGAATGGCGCTCAGCGGGCGCAGGGGCGATCAGGGGCTGGATAATAGCTTTTGCGGCTTTGCCGCCGAACAGCAGGAAAAGCATAAGAAAAAGCCCCAAAGCAATATATAAAATTTGTTTCTTTTGCATGATGCCCTCTTTTCTCTCTCGAATCGGCAGGTCAAATATCCTCCTCGCGGAAGTTGAGCGTCAACTCCTCGTGCAGGCCGGTGAGCTTCGTATAGGCGACTCCCGCCGCTTCAAACATCCGCTTGGAGGCGCGCACAGCGACGGAATCCGCATATTTATCGGAGATGTAGATCACTTCTTTGATGCCGCACTGGATGATTGCCTTTGCGCATTCGTTGCAGGGGAAAAGCGCTACATAGATTTTGCAGCCATCGAGCGGCCGACCGGCGTTGTTGAGGATCGCGTTCAATTCCGCATGGCATACATAGGGGTATTTTGTGTTGAAATCATCCCCCTCACGCTCCCAGGGGAACAGGTCGTCGTCGCAACCGAGCGGGAGCCCGTTGTAACCGACGGACATGATCTTGTTCTGCGCGTTGACGATACACGCCCCCACCTGTGTGGAAGGGTCTTTGCTGCGCATGGCGGATAGCAGGGCAATCCCCATAAAGTATTCATCCCAGGAAATATAGTCGCTGCGTTTCGGCATTGCTGTCACGTCCTTTCCAAAATAACCTCTAAACCTTTATGTGTATCGTATCATAGTTTCTTTTCTGAATCAACCGCAAGTGTCGGCGCAATGCGGCTTCAAGCGATAGGCTCTGCGCAAAAAGAGGGATTGGCCGAAATCGGGTGGTCGGATACAAAGCAAAAATTCATTTTGCTGGATTTGTTATAAAATCCTTGAAATAGGGAAGAGAATCAGATAAAATAAATCCCATTAGAAATGGATATTGGAGTGATGGTCCTCAATGGACAGTAGCAGTATTATCTTGCTGGTTGTTCTGTTATGCTTGATTTTAATGTCCGGCTTCTTTTCCTCAACAGAAACGGCGTTTTCCTGCATTAATAAAATTCGCCTGAAGAACAGAGAGGCGGCGGGCAGCAAGCGCGCGGGGCTGGTGTTGCGCATGGCGGAGGATTACGATAGGCTTCTTTCGACCATCTTGATCGGCAACAATATTGTGAACCTATCCGCTGCTTCGATTGCAACAGTGCTTTTCACCCGGTGGATGGGGGAGAGGGGCGTGCCGGTATCCACCATTGTGCTGACGGTGGTGGTTCTCATTTTCGGCGAGATTTCCCCAAAAAGCCTGGCAAAGGAGAGGCCGGAGCGAATAGCAATGGCGTTCGCCCCGCTGCTGCGCTTTTTCATTATGCTCCTCAAGCCGGTCAATTTCCTCTTTGCCCAATGGAAAAAGCTGCTGCTGCGCCTGTTTCATGGCGGTGACGATCCGGGTATCACGGAGGAAGAGCTGATGACCCTCGTCGGCGAGGCGGAGAATGATGGCGGCATTGATGCGCATGAGGCAGACTAATCCGCTCCGCGATCGAATTCCACGATCTTAACGCGGAGGATATTCTCACGCCCCGCGTGGATATCGTGGCGGTCGAGGATACGGATAGCCCGGAGGAGATTGCGGCTATCTTTAAAGGAAATCATTTTTCCAGACTACCGGTCTATCATGAAAATTTGGACGATATCCGCGGCGTAATCCACGAAAAGGATTTCTATTCCTATTGCTGGGACGAGGGGCGGCCGGTGGCCGAGATGATGCAGGAAGTGATCTGGGTGCCGGAAAATATGCCGATTTCCCGTCTACTCAATCAGATGCAGCATGCGGCCACTCACATGGCTGTGGTGGTGGATGAATTCGGCGGCACAGCAGGCATTGTAACGCTGGAGGATGTGCTGGAGGAACTGGTGGGCGAAATCTGGATGAGCACGATGAGGTGAATGAGGAGTTCCGCCTCAATCCGGATGGAAGCTATACGATCGATTGCAGCGCAAATCTGGAGGATATGTTTGATTTGTTTTCCATTGACGAAGAACGCGATTATGTCAGCGTCAGCGGTTGGGTGATGGAAGAGCTGGGGCGGATTCCGGTGGAAGGCGACCGTTTTACGGATGGCCGCCTCCATGTGACAGTAACGAAAACGGACGGCCGGCGCGTGATGGAGATCGCGTTGTGCAAGAATTGTCCCAGAGAGAGGATAATAGGCAGGAATAAGGGTTTGCGGTATGGTGAGATGCACAAATGACGCTGCTGGAGGCAAGGGGGATTTGTTGCCTCCGCTGAAAAAACAGCAAAAATTAAAAATTGCTAATTTTTTAATTGACAGGCCGCCGTGTGGCGCATATAATAAATAGCATTAGAGCAAAGGCGCTCCGGATGGAATGCTTTTGCTCTTTTTATTTTTTTAGAAAAGGGGCATTGTCATGGGAAAGTATACGAAAGAAGATATCCTCCGCATTGCACAGGAAGAAAACGTGAAGTTTGTCCGCCTTCAGTTTACGGATATTCTTGGCCAACTGAAAAATGTGGCGATTACTGTTAGCCAATTGGAGAAGGCGCTCAATAATGAATGCATGTTTGACGGCTCTTCGATTGAAGGCTTTGTCCGCATTGAGGAGTCTGATATGTATCTTCGCCCGGATTACGATTCCTTCGTGATCTTCCCATGGCGCCCGCAGTTTGGCAAAGTGGCCCGCCTGATTTGTGATGTTTACCGGACGGACGGCACGCCATTTGAGGGCGATCCGCGCTATATCCTGAAACGGGCGATCAAGAAGGCTGCCGATATGGGCTATTCTTTTAACGTTGGCCCGGAATGCGAATTTTTCCTGTTTCATGTGGATGAGGATGGAAAGCCTACCACTAAAACCAATGACGAGGGCGGGTATTTTGACCTTGGTCCAGTGGATCTCGCGAAAACTGCCGCCGCGATATCTGCTTAGCGCTCGAAGAAATGGGCTTTGAGATCGAGGCCTCTCACCACGAGGTTGCAGAGGGACAGCACGAGATTGATTTTAAATATGATGAGGTTCTGCCCACGGCGGATAATGTGATGACGTTTAAATATGTGGTGAAAACCTATGCGCAGCAGCATGGCTTGCATGCCACGTTTATGCCTAAGCCGATTTTTGGGATCAATGGATCTGGTATGCATACGAATATGTCTTTGTTTAAAGATGGCAAAAACGCATTTTATGATGAAACCGATGTCAACAACCTCAGCGCCACCGCCTATCAGTTTATCGCGGGTATCATGGCACATATCAAGAGCATGACCGCCATCACCAATCCGTTGGTCAATTCCTATAAGCGGTTGGTGCCTGGATATGAGGCTCCGGTTTATATCGCTTGGTCCGCAAAAAATCGTAGCCCATTGATTCGTGTGCCTTCGGCGCGTGGAGCTGGCACGCGCGTGGAACTGCGCAGCGCAGACCCAGCCTGCAATCCGTATCTGGAAATGGCGCTCTGCCTGATGGCGGGCCTCGATGGGATTGAAAAGGGCATGACTCCGCCGCCATCAACAGACTCCAATATTTATCATATGACGGAAGAAGAGCGCAAGGCCGCTGGAATCGAAATGCTTCCGGGCAGCTTGGAAGAGGCTGTCGCGGCGTTTGAAGGCGACGCCTTTATTATGGAAGCTCTGGGCGATCATGTTTATACCAAATACTTGGAAGCTAAAAAGTCCGAATGGGAGGATTACCGCACCAAGGTTTCCCAATGGGAACTGGAAAACTACCTAATTAAATATTAATCCTTATTTAGCAGGCCGGCGGTGCGGTTATGTATCAGGCAAATTAAAATTGTTTTTTAACACGATGGAGGGATGGCTGTGAAAACAGCTATCCCCGTTTCTGATGGGAATGAGATGCTTTCAGGCAATTGGGAAAAGCCACGCTAGGGCCAGCGCACCTTATTGCCTACAAAGGCCTTAGGACGGCCGGTGTCCTTGCGAAGCTATAAGAAGATTCCTGCAAGCATGGAGCCCGGGAATCCGGCCTGAGCGGACAGTTTTATCGGATAACAGATTGATAAAAGCAAAAAGATTCCCAGAAATATTCACTTGCAGTCCGGATGGCTTTTTTGTAAAATTGAAAAACAATAAGTAATCAGGATTTTCAATCCGTTTAACCTAAAAATTCATTCATGCCAATTTGGAGAGAGGAAGAAAATATTACAATAAAGAAAAAACAAAGATTTGTTTCGTCATTCCGCACAGAATTTAGTCGATTTCTTTGACTGTCAGAATGACGAAAGTGCGTTGACATGTTCATTGAATTTTGGTAAAATAACAAACAAGTATACAGAGATGATCGTGCCTATACTGTTCTTTATCGGCTTCAATTCATATGCGGGTGGGAACCCGCATATGTTTCGATAGTAATAGAATGAGCACTCACTCGAAAAAGGAGGAAGGTACCTTGTTAACAACGACCGACACCAAAACCATGGCGTACATCAATCTGTTCGGCGTTCTCGGCACGCTGGAGAATCTGTGTGCGCTGGATCCCAACGCCGGTGCGCTCCTGACCAACAAAAAGCCTCTTTCGATCGGCTTTGAGGTGAAAGGGGGCCCCGCTGCCACGATCACCTTCAAAAACGGGCGCTGCAGGATGGAGGAAGGCGTTGAAAAATGCGACGTAAAGCTTCCCTTCAGCTCCTGCGAGAAGTTTAACGGCTTGCTTGACGGCACGACGACGCCGATCCCTCCAAGGGCTTCGCGCATCTGAAGTTCCTGCTTAAGAGCTTTGTGCCGCTGACCGATCTGCTGGCAAAGTATCTGCGCCCGGAGCCAGAGGACATGAAGGATCCGGAATTCCGTGCAATCAGCACACGCCTGACGCTCTATACTGCGGCGGTTGCCATTTCTCAGGTGGCTAACCACGATAAGAGCGGCATTTTCAGCACGGGCTTGATCCCGGATGGGGACATCGCGATGAACGTGAACGGCGATATCGGCGTGACGCTGCGCGTGCGCAATCACCACATGGTTACAATTAAAGACCGCTGCGACAAGCCGCGTGCGGCCATGACCTTTGGCAGCCTTGAAATTGCGGGCCAGCTCCTGCGTGGTGAAGTTAGCGCCATGGGCTGCATCTGTGATGGTTCTATCGCCATGAGCGGTATGGTAAACATGATCGATAACGTCAACCGGATTTTGGACCGTGTGTCCATCTATTTGGCGTAACTCAGGAGGTGACAGGAATGAGCTTTAAAGTAAATACTTATGAAAAAAGCCGCGCTGCTTTTGACCGCGCGCTGAAAGTCATCCCGTCGGGCATTTATGGCCATCAGGGCCCGTCCGAGGGCTGCTATATCCCCAATAACGCTTTCCCGCTGTATTCCTCCCATGCGAAAGGCTCGCATTTTTGGGATGAGGACGGTAACGATTATATCGACTACATGTGCGGTTACGGCCCTAACGTGTTGGGCTACTGTGATGAGGATGTCGATAAGGCGGCGCTCGCACAGCTTAAAAAAGAAAACTGCGTGACGATCCCCTCTTCGATCATGGTTGATTTCGCGGAGCTGTTGGTTGATACGGTCGCTTCCGCTGATTGGGCGTTTTTTGCAAAGAACGGCAACGATGTGACGAGCCTTGCCGTGATGACCGCCCGCGCTGCGACACACCGCAAGAAGATCGTTTTCTTCAACGGCTATTATCACGGCGTTTCTCCCTGGACGCAGAAGCTCGATTATTCGGGCGTGCTGGAGGAAGAGGTCGCCAATAACCTTTATGTTAATTTTAACGATTATCCTGCGCTGGAGAAACTATTCTCCGATTATAAGGGCGAAATCGCCGGCCTGATTGCCCAGCCTTATATGCACGGCAATTTCAACGACAACTTCTTCCCGGACGAGGCTATTGGCAGAAGGTGCGCAAGCTTTGCGACGACAACGGCGTTGTGCTCATTATTGACGACGTGCGCGCGGGCTTCCGCATGGATCTTGCAGGCTCCGACCATTATTTTGGCTTCAAGGCTGACCTGATTTGCTTCTGCAAGGCGCTGGCCAATGGCTACAACGTGTCCGCCCTGTGCGGCCGTGAATCCCTGAAGGATGTTGTTAGCGGCATCACCTTTACGGGCAGCTACTGGATGAGCGCCGTGCCGTTTGCGGCAGGTATCGCCTGCATCAATAAGATGAAAAAGCTCAACACGCCCAAGCTCTTTGACGAGCTCGGCCGCGAGTTGACGACGGGCCTTGTAAAGGCGGGCCAGGAGCATGGCTTCCACCTGATCGCATCCGGAATGCCCTCCCTGTTCTACCTGCGCATTGCGGATGACGATTCCCTAATGCTCCATCAGGAATGGGTTGCCGATATGGTGCGCCGCGGCATCTTCCTCACCTCTCACCACAACCACTTCATCAACGCGTCCCTGACGCATGAGGATATTAACCATACGATTGAAGTGGCGGAGGAGTGCTTTAAGATCCTGCACAAGAATCATCCGGAGATCGGCTGATTGATGAGATAATCCGGTTGCTCTTTTCAGGCGGCCGGCTGAATTGCACCTAACCGCGCGGAGCGCGGATGGATAGAAACACGAAATAAAGGAGGAATTTCCACATGCCATTAACAAAGCAGGAGTGGCTTGACCTGGAGGCGAAGGCTAATCAGCTCAGGCACACAGCCTTGGATACCACCCTCATGGCGGGCAGCGGCCATATCGGAGGCAGCCTGAGCTCGATGGATATCCTAACAGTGCTCTATTACAAGTACATGAATATTAAGAAGGATGACCCACTTGGGCGGACCGCGACCGTTTCATCTCTCTAAGGCCATATCGCATCGGCTATGCCGGCCTTCTCTGCGACTTGGGCTGGAACGATCCGGAGCAGCTCAAAACCTTTAACCTGACGAATTCCAAGATGGGCGTCCATCTGGATTCCAATAAGGTTGTGGGTGTAGACGCCTCCACAGGCTCCCTGGGCCATGGCCTTTCTATCGCAGTCGGCACGGCTCTGGCCGCCCGCGTTCAGAAAAAATCCTACATCACCTATTGCCTGCTGGGCGACGGCGAGTGCGACGAAGGCTCTAACTGGGAAGCAGCTATGTCCGCCGGCCAGTTCAACACCACGAACATGATCGCCTTTGTTGACCGCAACCGCCTGGAGATGGATGGACCGACAGAGGACGAAATGAAGCTCGAGCCCTTTGCGGATAAGTGGACGGCCTCGGCTTTGACGTGAAGGAAATTGACGGTCATAACTTTAAGGAGCTCTGCGACGCCATCGATTATGCGCTCGCGGCGACCGAAAAGCCCGTGATGATCATCTGCAATACGATCAAGGCTGCGGCATTGATTTCATGGAGAACGATTTTAAATGGCATTACGGCGCGATTGATCAGGATATGCACGATAAGGCCGCCAAGAGCCTGGATGCCTATTATAAGAAGCGCATAGAGCGCGTTGAGAAGGAGGCGAAGTAACCATGGCAGGAGGACTTGTTTATACAGCAGTCGGCTCTGAAGCGATGGCGACTGCAGAATACTACGGAAAGGCAATGTGCGATCTCGGAAAAGAGCATCCCGAAATTGTCGCTCTGACAGCTGACCTTGCCGGTTCCACGAAGATCGGCGTATTCCGTAAGGAGTTCCCTGAGCGTTTCTTCACGTCGGCATTGCGGAGCAGAATATGTTCGGTATCGCCGCCGGTATGGCGAAGGCGGGCCTGGTTCCCTTCGTATCCACAATGTCCGCATTTGCAACCATGCGCGTTGCCGATCAGATCCATGCGGATATCTGCTATCAAAATGTTAACGTGAAGATCATCGGCAGCCATGCCGGCACTTCCTTTGGCCAGGCGGGCTCCACCCACCACGCGATCGTGGATATGGGCTGCCTGCTGACCTTCCCGAACATGACCTACCTCTGCCCGGCGGACGGCATGGAAACCGTCAATGCAATCCGCGCCGCATATGAGACGCCCGGCCCGGTCTATATCCGCATCAATCGTGGGTTTGACCGCCTTTTGTATGAGGATACAGAGTATGGCTTTGAGCTCGGCAAGGCGCACACCGTCCATGAGGGCACAGATCTGACCGTTATCGCATGCGGCTCCTGCGTGTATCAGGCGTTGCAGGCGGCCAAGGCGCTGGAGGCCTCCGATGGCCTGAAGATCCGCGTGCTTGATATGCATACGCTCAAGCCCCTTGACGTGGAAGCAGTGCAGAAGCAATCGTTGATACCCGCCGCATTATCACAGCGGAGGATCACAGCGTGATCAACGGCCTGGGCAGCCAGGTGGCGAGCGTGATTGCCGATTTTGGCAAGGGCTGCGCATTCAAGAAACTGGGCCATCAGGATAAATTCGCGCCGATCGGCCTGCATGAGGATATTATGTCCATGGTTGGCATTGACGCCAACGGCATTATGGATGCAATCCGCGAAGTCATGCATAAGGACTTTGAAGAGGATGATTCCTGGGATGACGAGGTATAAGGTTTGAAGGTTTTTTCAAACCGCGGAAAGGATGATTGTATCAATGGCAATTACGAAAGATGATTTGTATTCCAGCAAAATCTTCCTGAACGCCGCGCTGCCTCTTGCAAAAGTCATCGCCATGGATATCCCGAAGCTGGGCGATAAATTTAAAAAGACGCACGCTGTCATTCAGGTAAGTGCCCTGGATCCGGACAGCCCGGAGGGAAAGGTTGGCACCCACTTCGTCATCAACAGCGGCGAATGGCTTGTTCATGCCGGCCGGTTGACGAGAAACCCTCATATCGAGCTGGAATTCCAGAGCATTCCCGCATTGAATAAGTTCTTTAAAGGCCAGATGGGGCCGGATTGTATTCCAAAATTCCACCTGAAGGTGAAATATGTGCCGGATCTTATCTCCTTTGTAATGGTGCTTCTAAGATGTCGAAGCTGCTTGGCGCGACAGAGGCTCCGGAGGATGAGGAGACGAAAAAGCTGATGGTCAAGTGCTTCTTCTATCTGGTCACAAGCGGCATCAGCCAGCTCAATAAAGCCGGGCATGAGGAAATCCATCAGTGGGCGCTACAGAGTCCGGATCGTGTTTATGCCATCGGCGTGGACGGCCATCCGGATGTATCTGCATACATCCGCATTAAGGCGGGCAATTCGAAGGCTGGCCGTGGGACCTATAAACGTTCCCTGCCGTTCTTCAACATGCGGTTCCCGACCTATGATGACGCATTGGGGATTCTGCTTGGTACGGCTGATATGCTGGATTCCCTGAAGGCAGGCAAGCTCATTCTGGACGGTGCGCCGGAATTTGCGGGCCAGATCGGCAATTTCATGTTTGCGGTTGCTGATTACGCAAAGGGCTAAGGGCGCGGAGAAATTGGGCGAGCCCGTTTGATACGGGAAAGCTTTGCCTATTCCTCTCAGTCAGGCGCCGCCCGTGTGGATTTTTCACGCGGGCGGGCATTCTTTCCATCAGGCAGAAACAGAGTTATTATTTCTGCCCGCGAGAATCTGCATTGGATCGCG
>ENA-OQCX01001051-OQCX01001051.1-human-gut-metagenome-genome-assembly--contig:-NODE-1051-length-13385-cov-2.689018_pt1 | contig 13385 bp, 14 predicted proteins | sample MGYA00242762_ERZ504587 | MGnify/ENA primary metagenome ERZ504587 (study PRJEB26092, sample SAMD00036337) | human gut metagenome | host: Homo sapiens | study: EMG produced TPA metagenomics assembly of...
GTTTTCTGTGACCTTCGCTCACAAAAAACACCTCGCGGGATATTACCAGTGAACAGTAACAAAATATATCAATTTTCATAGATTGGTTTTTAATTATAACATATTACCCTCTTACAGAAAAGACGTAAATCCGGCAAAAATCCCTCAGCCGGTATCTGTATGATTCTATATCTTCCTGGCGAAGGAAATATCTGCATTAGCCTGAAACCAGATATATTCTCTTTCACAAATACCCCTGAGGATTGTAACTTTATATTTTAAGCAGTTGCCTTATTCTCAAACTGGCTGTTATACAGATCAGCATAGAAACCTTTCTTAGCAAGGAGTTCTTTATGATTTCCCTGCTCGATAATATCGCCGTCTTTCATAACCAATATCAGATCTGCATCCTTGATGGTAGAAAGTCTGTGTGCAATAACAAAGCTTGTTCTTCCTTTCATCAGGTTATCCATAGCCTTCTGGATACGCACTTCGGTTCTGGTATCTACAGAGGAGGTTGCCTCATCCAGGATCAGGATCTTATTATTGGCAAGAATTGCCCTGGCAATAGTGAGAAGCTGTTTCTGTCCCTGGGAAATATTACTGGTTTCTTCATCCAGAACCATGTCATAGCCGCCCGGCTGCTGCATGATAAAGTTGTGCACATGGGCTGCCTTTGCTGCTGCGATCACCTCTTCATCTGTAGCATCCAGACGTCCGTAACGGATATTTTCCATAATGGTTCCTGAGAACAGCCAGGTATCCTGGAGTACCATACCAAACATCTCTCTCAGACTACTTCTGTTAAAGTCTTTGATGTCATAACCATCTACCTTAATACTTCCGCCATTGAGATCATAGAATCTCATAAGCAGTTTCACCATAGTTGTCTTTCCTGCACCTGTGGGACCTACAATGCAATCTTCTGGCCATCCTTCACATCTGCAGAGAAATCATTGATAATGATCTTATCCGGATTGTAACCGAATTTTACATTTTCAAACTGTACATCTCCTGTAAGTGTATTAACATCTACAGGGTTCTTCTCATTCTGACTCTCTTCCGGCTCCTCCAGGAATTCAAATACTCGTTCGGAAGCTGCTGCTGAGGACTGTAACAGGTTTGTAACCTGTGCGATCTGCTGAATTGGCTGTGTAAAGTTACGGATGTACTGGAAGAAGGACTGGATATCACCGACTTCAATACTTTTTTTGATTACAAACACGCCGCCTAAGAGAGCTACCATTACATATCCAAGGTTACCTACAAACTGCATGATGGGCATCATCATTCCTGAGAAGAACTGAGATTTCCATGCAGATTCATAAAGCTTCTGATTGTCTTTCTCAAATTCTTCTACTACATCATTCTCTTTGTTGAAAACCCGGACCACATTATGACCACCGAAGTTTTCTTCGATCTGACCGTTTACTTTACCCAGATAGCTCTGCTGATCCTGAAAGTATTTCTGGGAATGCTTCATGACAGTCTGGATGATGAACATGGAAACCGGCAGGATCAGAAGTGCTGCCAGAGTCATCCACACATTAATGGAAAGCATCATAATAAATACACCGATCAGGGTTGTCACTGATGTGATCAGCTGTGTCAGACTCTGGTTCAGACTCATCTGCAGAGTGTCCACATCATTGGTGATACGGGAGAGAATCTCACCGTTTGTTCTGCTCTCATAATAATTCAAAGGCAGTCTGTTGATTTTCTTTGAAATATCTTTTCTCAGATTATAGGTAACATCATTGGAGATTCCTGACATTACAAATCCCTGTACAAAGGAAAAGCATGCACTTAACACATATAATCCAAGTGTCCATAACAGAATCATCCCGATCTTTCCGAAGTCAATTTCACCGGTTCCGTTTACCTTGGCAACCAGGCCGTTAAACAGCTCTGTGGTCGCCTTACCTAAAATCTTAGGCCCTACAATACTAAACACAGTTCCCGCTACTGCAAAGATAAACATCAGTATAAAGCGGAATTTATATCGTCCCATATAACGGAAAAGCTTAGCCATGGAGCCCTTGAAGTCTTTCGCCTTTTCGCCGGACATCATACGTCCATGTCCTCCCATAGGACCTCTTCTTCTCTGTTCGCTCATGCCAGTTCCTCCTCTGATAACTGAGATCTTGCAATCTGCTGATATACCTCACAATTTGCCATCAGTTCCTTATGAGTTCCAATTCCCGCCATATGTCCGTCGTCCAGTACAATGATCTGGTCTGCACCAAGGATGGTACTGATCCTCTGGGCAACGATTACGGTAGTTGCGTCCTTGGTGTACTCCTTCAATGCCTTTCTTAACTGACTGTCAGTCTTAAAGTCAAGGGCAGAGAAGCTGTCATCAAAGATAAAGATTTCCGGATTCTTTGCAATGGCTCTGGCAATGGACAGACGCTGTTTCTGTCCGCCCGAAACATTGGTACCTCCCTGTGATACAGGGGATTCATATTTCTCCGGTTTGGTATCAATAAATTCTGTAGCCTGTGCAACCTCTGCTGCTTCCTTTACCTGTGCATCAGTGATCTCCGGCTTACCATAGCGGATGTTTGAATCAATGGTACCTGAGAAAAGTACACCCTTCTGCGGCACATATCCCAGCTTATCACGAAGCTCTTTCTGAGTCATGTCACGGACATCCACACCATCCACTTTAACAGAACCCTTTGTCACATCATAGTATCTTGGGATCAGATTGATCAGGGTACTTTTACCACTTCCTGTACTTCCGATCACTGCAATCGTCTGACCTTTCTTTGCTTTAAAGGAAATGTCTGTCAGTACATTCTCACCTGCTTCCGGGTAAGCAAAGGATACATGGTCAAATTCAATCTCACCTTTCACATTTTCTGACGGATGTACCGGAGTTTCCGGATCCTGAATGGAAACCTCTGTTTTCAGAACCTCATCAATACGAAGCGCTGCAACATTTGCTCTCGGGAGCATAATAGACATTGCAGTGATCATCAGGAAGGACATAATGATCTGCATCGCATACTGGATAAATGCCATAACATTACCAACCTGCATGGTTCCGTTGTCTACTGCATGGGCACCACTGTAAATAATAAGTACAGATACTCCGTTCATGATCAACATCATAATGGGCATCATAAAAGTCATACATCTGTTGACAAACAGGTTTGTTTTTGTCAGATCCAGGTTTGCTTTTTCAAAACGATCTTCCTCATGCTTCTCACGGCTGAATGCACGGATAACAGGGATACCTGTCAGGATCTCACGGGATACCAGATTCAGTCTGTCGATCAGAGTCTGTAAGATAGTGAATTTTGGCATTGCCACCTGGAACAGCACAAAGATCACAATCAGTATCAGACCAACTGCCACACCAAGGATCCATGTCATGGAAGAATCTGTGTTTAATACCTTGATCACTCCACCAATACCAAGGATCGGCGCGTACAGAACAATACGGAACATCATTGCCATAACCTGCTGTACCTGCTGCACATCATTGGTGCTTCGTGTGATCAGGGATGCTGTGGAGAATTTGTGATATTCTCTGCTGGAGAAGCTCATAACCTTACGGTAAATACTGTTTCTCAGGTCATGACCAAGTCTGCCTGCCACTCTGGCCGAAATAAATGTGACGCTGATCGCTGCCAGCATGATCACCAGAGCCATGGCAAGCATTCTGATACCTGACATCAGGATGTAATGCATCTGAATGGCATCCACATCTTTCCCCAGTGCTTCATATTCTGAAGCAACAAAGGAAACACCAGCCTGTGTCACAATAGACTCCGGCATATCTTTCAGCTTCTCATCCACCTGACTCATAATCTGCTGTACTGCTTCTTCCGGCATCTGCGCCAGCGCTGTCAACAGGTCTGTTCCCTCCGGAAGGCCCATCTGTGCAACCATTGCCTGCCCCTGTTCACTGTCTTCGGAAAAGGCAGATACCATCATCATTGCCTTTGAGAAATCCTCATTTAAATTCTCTCTGGTTTCTTTGGAAATATCATCGTTTAATACCCAGGTATCCTCTTCCTGTGTATAATTCTGTGAAACTTCCTTTTTCTGATCCTCATCCATAAAAATCTGAAGATTCTGCAAAGTTGAATCCCGAAGCTTATCCGGCACACTGTCTTCAATACCTTTCTGCTGGATACCTACATTAATGATCTTGGAGGTATAATCCGGCAGGGAAAGATCACAGTACGCCTGCAGAAACAGAAGTGCTATGATCAGGACAATGTATCCCGCTGATTTCTTCAGATATTTCATCAGTTTAATCATTGCTTGATTCCCTCTTTTCCTATTTTTAATATTTTTCTCAATCTGCTCCATCATGTATTTTTCAGTTTCTACCTGTTGACAGGTATCTCCGAAATATTATCCAGAATCTGCCCAAAAAACCTTCGTAAAAGACATAGCTCTGCTTCACTGAAATTGCTGAACATCACTTTTTCCACAGCTTTGCTTTCCTGCTGGAGCTCCTCCACGATTTTTCTTCCGTTTTCTGTCAGATATACACGCATGATGCGTTGGTCTTTATCATCACGTTTCCTGCAGACAATGTCGGCTTTCTCCAGACGCTGGATACTTACATTAACAGTGGGCGGTGTTACACCATACGCTCTGCAATCTCCTTCTGGCTGCAGCCGTTATTTCTGTATACGATCATAATGATCGGCATCTGTCCCTGCTGGATACCGATTTCCCGTATACGCTGCATACATCTCATACCATATTGGCGGTTGATCTCCATAAAGAGCGCAGGCATGCTTTTCTCTTCTCGTTTCTCTTTCTTCTCCTCTTCCGGGCACCACATAGCTTCACTCCTTTCCGGCCTCTGTCCTCTTTCAGGTCTGATATTATTATTTAATTAGCCTGACTAATCATATATAATATACTTTTAGACAAAAAATGCAAGTGTTTTTTGTGCAGTTTATAATTATTTTAGATTTAGCTTTGATATTTCCAATTTGTAAATATTCAATTTTATTTTGCCCGGCTAATATTTTTTTATCTCAGGTCGAATAAAATTTCCAATATTCTTCAAGCTCTATCTCTGCATGACTTCTTTATAAAATTCTATAAACACATTAATTGCCGGAGACCGCCATTTATTTTTGTGGAGCAGCAGCTGTGTCCATACAGTTACCGGGCAGCCGGCAACATCCAGTCTTTTAATCTGTCCGTCTTTCACATATTTCTCCGAAATGAAATCCGGAAGAAAGGAAAGCAGGCTGCTGTTTTTTACCAGTTCACATATCTGAAGCGGATTTCCGATTTCAAGAACCGGACGGATTTCCAGTGATTGGAACGCAAGGGTTTCATTCAGTATTTTTCTGTAGCTCATGGCTTGTTCTGTTAACACAAACTCATTCTGAGAAATTTCACTTAATTTCCATGAACAGCTTGCAACAGGATTATCAGCCGCTGCAATAAAATGTACCTGTTCTTCCTGTTCCGCACAAATAATAAAATCCGAATCATAAATATGCCTGTCCAGAGTAAAAACCAGATCTGTTTCGTTCTTCCGCAATTTATCAAACATCTGCTCTGTACCGTTTTCTGTTATCTCCGCTTTTATTTCCGGATACTGATGATGAAAACGCAAAAAATCATTTTTAAAATATCTGCTGCAGACAGAACTGGACATAGACAACCGTATCTCGCCTTCAATGCTTTCAGCCGAATTCAGCGAATCGAGCATTTTTGCCTGTGCCTTCAGAATGTTTCGAGCCTGCTGCAAAACTAAAACTCCCTTTTCCGTAAGATTGATTTTATGATAATAACGGTCAAACAGCCTGACATCAAGTTCCTTTTCCAGTTGTTTAATCTTGCGAAGAAACTGTAGACTGCGTATATCCCAGTTCCTTTGCAGCAGCCGAAAATCCGGAATATTCACATACTGCAATAAAAGTTTTTAACACATTTGTATCCATAGTTCATTCCTTCCCATAACTTTCCAGTATTTTTCCATTGAACATTGAATCGTTATTTTTTATAAACAATATTTTCAATAATATACAACAAAACAATCAATTTTACAAATATTGTTTTTTATCTTATAATATCCCTTATATGAACTTCTGAAGGGAGCGTTATCTTATGAAACGTGAACAGCTTGGAAGCCGGCTTGGCTTCATTATGCTTTCCGCCGGCTGCGCCATTGGCTGCGGAAATGTATGGAAATTCCCGTGGATGTGCGGGCAAAATGGCGGCGGCAGCTTTATGCTGATCTATCTTCTGTGTCTGGTCATCCTGGGAATCCCGGCTCTTGTGTTGGAATTTTCCATCGGAAGAGCGGCTCAGACAAGTCCCCTTTTCATGTACCGTAAGCTGGAAAAGCCAGGACAGAAATGGGGGATTTTCGGTTGGTTCTGTCTGCTTGGCAACATTGCCCTGATGGCATTTTACACTGTTGTCTGCGGCTGGATCATTTATTATTTTGTACAGTTTCTCAGAGGTAAAAATGGTTCACTGGGATTTTCAGCCATGATCTCCTCTCCCTCTGTGAATGTATTCTTCTTACTGGTCACTGTAGTCATTGCATTTTTCATCCTTTCCTTCAATCTTCAGGGAGGACTGGAGCGTGTGACAAAATATATGATGTCTGCACTGCTGGTGCTAATGCTTGCTCTCGCTGTACACAGTCTTTTTCTGAAAGGCTCTGGTGAGGGAATGACCTTTTATCTGAAACCGGATTTCTCAAAGATTGATGGTTCGGTGATCGTAGGGGCAATGAACCAGGCATTCTTTACTTTATCTACAGGTATGGGTGGCATGGCTATCTTTGGCAGCTATATTGGCAAAGAGCATTCTCTAATGGGGGAAGCTATTCATGTGATCACACTGGACACATTAGTTGCTTTTCTGGCAGGAGTTATTATTTTCCCTGCATGCTTTACCTTTAATCTGGAAGTAAATGCAGGTCCGAGCCTTCTGTTTGATACAATGGCGGCTGTTTTTAACAATATGTCCGGAGGACGTATCTGGGGATCCTTATTCTTCCTGTTCATGGTATTTGCAGCCATGTCAACCGTCCTGGGTGTGTGCGAAAACATCCTGGCAATGATACGTGAGCTTACCGGCTGGTCTCGTCCAAAAGGTAGCGTGGTCTGCGGCACAGGTGTCTTTCTTCTGGCACTTACCACAGCCCTTGGTTTCAGCGTTTTCCACTTCCAGCCATTTGCCGAAGGAACTACCTGGCTTGATTTCTGGGATTTTATTGTTTCCAACAATATTTTACCCCTTGGCTCTCTCATACTTGCACTCTTCTGCTGTAATAAGTTTCGGCTGGGGATGGGATAACTTTATCAAAGAGAGCAATACCGGTAAGGGCTTAAAGGTACAGAGCTGGATGAAACCGCTCTTCCGATTTGTACTTCCGATTATAATTGCCTTTATCTATATTTATGGAATGTTCACATTCAACTGGAAATAAAAAAGAAAATAAGCTCCGTGGATCAAAACTTCTATCCACAGAGCTTATTTTTTATCCAACCATCATTTTTAATTTTAGTGAACCTTCTGATCCAGCATTCTCCGGATCAGCTCAATTGTATCCTTCAGTCCATAGTTGGCACTGTTGATACACAAATCATAATTCTCCGGTTTTCCCCATTTCTCACCGGTATAAAATTCATAATATTTCTTATGCTGCTTATCCATCTGCTTCAGAAAACGTACTGCCTGTTTCAGATTCATATTACGGATATCCATAACGTGCTGCACACGAACCTGGAACGGAGCACTGATAAACAGACTGATATGAGGAATATGATTATTCTTAAGAATCGCATCTGCGCAACGTCCCATGATCACGCAGTCTTCACTCTTTGCCAGTTCACAGATCAGATCACTCATATTGAAAAATACTGCGTCCTGCTTCGGAAGTCCATGATAACGATTGAATTCCCTGAACCAGGTTTTCAGATCTGTGTGTTTTTTCTTTCTGTATTTATCAAATCCTTCAAAATTACCAGTATCACTGACTGCATTTTTGTCTGCCTGCAGACGCTTCATAACCTGATCAAAGATTTCTGCATCATAATAGTTGATCTGAAGCTGATCCGCCAGTTCAAATCCGATATCATTACCGCCACTTCCCTGTGTACGGCTGATACAGATGATCAGATGATCATTTTCGGAAATCTCATTCTGGCGTCTTGCGATCAGATTATTCAGACTGATACGTTCTTTATCTACAATATCTGTCTGTCCAAATGTATCCGGAAGACTTTCAATCTCTTTCAGAATACTGTCATACTCTATCATAAGACGTCTTCTCTCGCTCTTATCCCTGATGGTACGGGCCATGTTACTGATCAGCGCCAGTTCACTTCTGAGCAGATGTCCGTCCGGCTTGGTATACATCAGTGCTGCCAGATGACGGAGAGTTGTTTCTTTTTGTCCTGTAAATGTACGTCCCAGAGAGGAACCCACACATTTATAAACTTCTTCGTCCAGGTTATAAATGCGTATTGCAAGTTCTTTACATTTTTCCTGATTATCCTGCATAATGATCCTCCCTCCTTATAAAAAGAATACAAACATATCAATAACAAACACCGGAATCAGAAATGCCACAGACCAGAGCATATATCCGAAGAATGACGGCATCTTCACACCGTTCTCATCAGAGATTGCCTTTACCATAAAGTTCGGGGCATTTCCGATATAAGTGTTGGCACCCATGAATACCGCACCACAGGAAATGGCAGACAGAATCTTGGTAGGTACTGTTCCCAGTGTGGTTGTGATTCCATTTGTAAATGCCAGCGTTCCGGCTGTTGTAAGGAATACCAGATAAGTAGGTGTGTTATCCAGGAAACTGGAAAGTGCACCTGTTGCCCAGAACATCTCTGCCGGTTCAGTAACTCCCAGATTCGGTCCTACAGCTTTCAGAAGCATCAATGCAGCTGCATGGTGATAAAAATACCGATGAATAAAACCGCAACCTCCTGGATCGCACCCCAGGTAAAATGGTTCCTGATACGGATCTGCTTATCTGTTGTCTTAAAGGAAAGAAAAGCAGCAAGCAGAATGATCACGATTTCGATCAGAGCCGGGAATGTCAGGGTTACTTCTCCAAAGAGATGAATGCCTCTTACATTGCCTGCAGCATCCTGGAATGCGGACATTCCCGGAAGTACACCGCTTAAAATTACCGCGCCAACGATCATCACAAGGAAAATGATATTGTGCAGTCCATCCAGACGAAACTGAGTACCCGGTTTACGGATATCCGGTTTACGGCCATTTGCAATATCTTTTCTGTAGGAACGTTTATCAATCTGATAAAATACAAACAGCAGAATGACCATATTAAAGATCAGTACAGGGAACAGATGCAGGCTCCAGAAGAATGGAACACCTCGCATAAATCCCATTAACAGCGGCGGATCTCCAATCGGGGTAAGACATCCACCCATATTGGAAATCATGAAGATAAAGAAAATCATAATATGTCCTTTTCTCTTTCTCCATGAATTCATTTTAATTACCGGACGTACCATCAGCATACTGGCACCGGTGGTACCGATACAGCTTGCCAGAAGAGTTCCCAGTGCAAGCAGACCTACATTAACACGGGGGGAACCTGCGAAATCACCCTCCATGGTAATATTACCTGATACGCAGAACAGGCCGAATAACAGAATGATGAATGTAAGATAATCATTCACAATACAGTCCAGAACTGTCTCTGCAGTCTTTCCGGCTCCATAAACGAAAGCAAATGGAACCACCATCAGAATGATCCATAAGGCAACAACCAGTGGCTGATGAGACTCCCACCACTCCGCTTTTACCAGAGGCATCACTGCAATACATAACAAAAGCCCTGCAAAGGGAATGCAAAGCCATACAGGTACTGTAGATGGTGCTTTACTGCCTTCTGCCGCAAATACACTCAATGGACAAGCCAGAAGAACTGCAAAAAAAGCACCCAGTACGGTCACCAACTTTTTCAAAACTGCCACCTCCATATTGTATTTTCGTACAGCGCGATTATCATTCAGGAGATTTTTTTCATATACGTGTTTCTTCCTATTTAATATGCGCTTGTTTTTTACAGATGCAATTATATCATACAGCATACAAAAATCAATTGTGTGGATAGTGAATATTTATACTTTATTTCCTGTTTTTTTATACATTTTTTACATATTTCCTGATTATTTTCGTTTATATTTTAACGATTTAATCTTTATTACTGACATTTTTTGTGCTGCCTTATCTATTTTTTAAAATTGTACTGATTTTGAAACACATGACCCAATAACTGCTCCGCAGTTTATCACTTTTTTGCAATTAAAGCAGGGATCTTTCTTATATGCAATACGAAAAATGCTCCCCGACAGCAATTCCCGCTGTCAGAGAGCATTTCGCATATTTCTTATATGAACTGATTGGTTGCTTCATCATACTCATAGTCGATGGAATGCATCTTCGCCACCAGTTCGTCTTTCTTCAATCCTCTGCATGTGCAGAGTGCTTCCAGGGAATCATAGTAATCCCTGAGCTGAGTATTCACATAACTCAGCAGAATCATTGGATCTTTGGGTATCATTTAGTTTCCGTCCTTTACCGTAACAATGAATTCCCCATTCTGAACATCCAGCACCAGAGTATCACCTGCGTGAACATCTCCGGACAAAATCTTTCTCGCCGCAAGATCTCTACATATTTCTGCAGATAACGTTTCAGCGGACGTGCACCATATACCGGGTCATAGCCATTCTCGATAACCTGATTCTTGGCTGCATCTGTCAGTTCCAGGGAAAGCTCCTGGTCTGCAAGACGTTTGTCAAGCTCGCCGACCATCAAGTCTACTATCTTACCAATATTGGATTTTGTCAAGGGCTTAAACATAATTATTTCATCCAGACGGTTCAGGAATTCCGGACGGAAATGGCCTCTCAGGTCATCCATAACCTGACTCTGAGCCTCAGGTTTGATCTCACCATTCTCATCAATACCATCCAACAGATACGGAGAACCGATGTTGGAAGTCATGATAAGAATTGTATTCTTAAAGTCAACTGTACGTCCTTGAGAATCTGTGATACGGCCATCATCCAGTACCTGCAGCAGTACGTTAAACACATCCGGATGTGCTTTCTCAATCTCATCGAAAAGTACAACACTGTATGGTTTACGGCGGACTGCTCAGTAAGCTGGCCGCCCTCCTCATATCCTACATATCCCGGAGGCGCTCCGATCAGTCTGGATACAGAATACTTCTCCATGTACTCACTCATATCAATTCTGACCATATTCTGTTCATCATCAAACAGATTCTCTGCCAGAGTTTTGGCAAGCTCTGTCTTACCTACACCTGTAGGACCAAGGAACAGGAAAGAACCGATAGGTTTGGTCGGATCCTTGATGCCGGCTTTGGAACGAAGGATTGCATCTGTAACCCTCTTCACACCTTCATCCTGACCTACAACTCTCTTATGAAGCTGATCTTCCAGAGTGAGGAGTTTGGCTCTCTCGCCTTCTGTCAGTCTTGTTACAGGAATACCGGTCCATCTGGAAATGATCCTTGCGATCTCATCATCAGTAACTGCCTCATGAACCAGACTTCTGTCACTTTCTTTGACACTCTTCTCTTCGATTTCCAGCTGCTGCTGTAATTTCGGAAGTTCGCCGTACTGTAACTGTGCAGCCTTCTCCAGATCATAGTTCTGTTTTGCTTTCTGGATCTGCTTATTCACATCCTCAATCTGCTCACGAAGCTTCTGTAATTTCTCTACAGAATGCTTCTCATTATCCACTGTGCTTTCTGGGTATTAAAGGTATCACGAAGCTCTGCCAGCTCCTTCTGAAGTGTTTCCAGACGTTCCTTACTCAGGTTATCTGTCTCTTTCTTCAGTGCAGATTCCTCAATCTCCAGCTGCATGATCTTACGGCGCTGTTCATCCAGCTCTGAAGGCATGGAATCCAGCTCTGTCTTGATCAGGGCACAGGCCTCATCCACCAGGTCAATGGCCTTATCAGGAAGAAAACGGTCTGTGATATATCTATGTGAAAGTGTAGCTGCTGCAACCAGCGCACTGTCTGTGATCTTAACACCATGGAAGACCTCATATCTCTCCTTCAGACCACGAAGGATGGAAATGGTATCCTCCACTGTAGGTTCATCTACCATAACAGGCTGGAAACGACGTTCCAGAGCGGCATCTTTCTCAATATACTGACGATACTCATCCAGAGTTGTGGCACCGATACAGTGAAGCTCACCTCTGGCAAGCATAGGCTTCAGCATATTGCTTGCATCCATGGCTCCGTCAGTCTTACCTGCACCAACGATCAGATGTAACTCATCAATGAAAAGAATGATGTTTCCTTCACTCTTCTTTACTTCTTCAAGGACTGCTTTCAGACGTTCCTCAAACTCACCTCTGTATTTGGCACCTGCTACCAGAGCACCCATGTCCAAGGCAAAAATCTTCTTATCCTTCAGACCTTCCGGCACATCCTCCGCCACGATTCGCTGTGCAAGACCCTCGATTGCTGCTGTTTTACCTACACCAGGCTCACCGATAAGCACCGGATTGTTCTTGGTCTTACGGGAAAGGATTCTGATGATATTACGGATTTCTTCATCACGTCCGATCACAGGATCCAGCTTCTGGTTACGTGCCTTTTCAACTAAATCCTCACCATATTTATTCAAAGTATCATAAGTAGCTTCCGGATTGTCACTGACTACACGCTGATTGCCTCGTACTGTAGAAAGTGCCTGCAGGAAACGCTCCTTAGTAATGCCAAATTCCTGAAACAGTTTCTTCATGCTTGGACTTGGATATCTCAACAAAGCAAGGAAGAGATGCTCTACAGAGACATATTCATCTCCCATTGCCTTGGCTTCATCCTCTGCACTGACCAGAGCCTTGTTCAGGTACTGTCCGAAACGGAGCTCACCGCCGGATACCTTAACCTTAGCATCCAGTGCCTGATTCAGAGAATTTCTGAAATAATCCTTATCTATCTCCATCTTCTCGATCAGTTTAAGGATCAGGCTATCTTCCTGTTCCAGCAGAGCATATAAAAGATGCTCCTCTTCAATCTCCTGGTTGCCAAACTGATAAGCAACCTTCTCCAGATCCTGGACAGCCTGTACGGATTTCTGTGTAAATTTACTGATATTCATAGGCTAACCCTCCTCTTATATGAGAAATATCTCTCCCGAAGGAGAAATATGTTGTTTTCTTTGTTCTGCATGTAATATAACACATGTTGTTAGCACTGTCAAGAGGTGAGTGCTAATTATTTTGTGAAGAATTTGTGAACGCTACGAGCCATCGCTGATAGTACAATAGAATTATCAAATAGAAAGCAGGAATCTGATATGACGATTGGTGATAAAATAAAAAAATCCGGACATTCCGGAATATGACACAGGCAGA
>ENA-OQCX01001052-OQCX01001052.1-human-gut-metagenome-genome-assembly--contig:-NODE-1052-length-13385-cov-2.106954_pt1 | contig 13385 bp, 17 predicted proteins | sample MGYA00242762_ERZ504587 | MGnify/ENA primary metagenome ERZ504587 (study PRJEB26092, sample SAMD00036337) | human gut metagenome | host: Homo sapiens | study: EMG produced TPA metagenomics assembly of...
CGCTGGTAAGTCCGTTGCTACCCATACCGCCGTTATACTCTTTCTCGTAAGTGGCTTGTCCGCAAGAGGAGAGACCTACAATCACGTCTCCCGGACGGATATTGGCATTGTCGATAACATCCGAACGCTTCATGCGGCAGGTTACCGTAGAGTCAACGATGATGGTACGCACCAGGTCGCCCACATCGGCGGTCTCGCCACCGGTGGCATATACGCCTACGCCCATTTCGCGGAGTTCGGCAAGCAGTTCGTCCGTACCGTTGATGATGGCGGAAATCACTTCTCCGGGCACAAGCAGCTTGTTGCGTCCGATGGTGCTCGATACCAGGATATTGTCCACAGCACCTACACAGAGCAGGTCGTCGATGTTCATAATCAGCGCATCCTGTGCGATGCCTTTCCAGACGGAAAGGTCGCCTGTCTCTTTCCAGTACATGTAGGCCAGACTGGATTTTGTTCCTGCGCCGTCTGCGTGCATGATATTACAATACTCAGGGTCACCGCCCAGGATATCGGGGATGATTTTGCAGAAAGCCTGCGGGAATATACCTTTGTCGATGTTCTTAATGGCGTTGTGCACATCTTCTTTGGATGCGCTGACGCCCCTCATCATATATCGTTGATTACTCATGGGATAATAAGTTTGTTCAATTGAGCACAAAGTAGTGATTATTTTCGCTTATAGCCTTAGCTTTGCGTAAAAAATATCCCTCATCCGGCATCGTACTGGCAAGTCTGTGCGGGTGCGACACCGATGAGGGGATGTTTGATATTCAATTCCGTCTCTTTAGAACTCTACCTTAGGTGCTTGTTCGCTTCCTTCGGCGGCTTCAAAGTAGGCATGCTTCTCAAAGCCGAAAAGACCGGCAAGAATGTTTTTGGGGAAACGGCGGATTGCCGTATTGAATTTCTTCGCCGCATTGTTGAAGTTGGTACGTGCACGTTGATGCGGTTTTCCGTACCTTCCAACTGGGCTTGGAGCTCCAGGAAGTTCTGGTTGGCTTTCAGGTCGGGATAGTTTTCGGTAATGGCGAGCAGCTTGCCGAGAGCGGAAGTAACCGCGCCTGTGCTTTTTGGTATTCGGCCAGCTTTTCCGGTGTCAGGTCGTTGGCGTCTACGGTCATCTGGGTGCCTTGCTACGGGCTTCTACCACACCTTCCAGCGTTTCCTTTTCGTGAGAGGCATATCCTTTGACTGTGTTTACGAGATTCGGTATCAGTCGGCACGACGTGATATTGTGTTTCTACGTTAGACCATTGCCCGCTGACGTTTTCGTCCATGGTAACGAGCCCGTTATAACCGCTGACTCCCCAAATGGCGAGAAGGGTTACGACAACAATGATGATAATGGTTGATTTTTTCATACTTCTTTTTTTGTTATTAATGATGCAATCTGAATTGGTTTGTTACAGGAGACGCCCGGCCGTTCCGCTCAGAATCGTGAACCGGCTCCGCCGCCACCGCCCATGCCGCCTCCGAAGCTGCCGCCGCTGAATCCTCCGCCACCGCTGCCGAAGCCGCCGCCTCCGAAAATGACAGGACCGCCGCCACCTCCGCCCCGATAGTTCTCATCGTAAGACTGCTGGCGCGTACTACCTTATGTCCGCAATTGCGGCAGGTATAGGTGACATCTTCCGTCCGTACTCCGTTGCGGCGTGAGATAAGCACGCTGTTGCTCCGTTGCAGCTTATGCTGGCCGCATTGCGGGCATTTGCTTGCAGCGCGTGTTTTCAGTATTCCTGCCGCGATGGCGATGGCAAAGAACCCTGCAACGGCCAGAATCAATCCTATCGAGAGCCGCCGTCACTTTCGTCCGGGTCGTTTACCATACTTCCGTCAAGACGGGCGCATACGGCACGAACGCCGGCCACCATACCGGCATCCCAGTTACCGTCTTTCAGGTAAGGAATCATGTCCCGCGTTTGAATGCGTTTGCAAATGGCGTCGGGCAGGTCTCCTTCCAGTCCGTATCCGGTATAGAACTGAATACAGCGCTGGTCGGTTACCAGCAGGATAACCAGTCCGTTATTCTTTCCTTTCTTGCCAACGCCCCATTCGTTGAGCAACCGGTGCGAGAAATCAAAACAGTCTTCACTGCCGATGGACGGGACAACCGCCACTACGGTTTCAATGCCGGTTTGCTGTTCCAGGGCATAGAGCATGCGGTCTATTTCGTCGCATGCCGGGGCGGAAAGGATACCGGCGGGGTTGCAAACGTAGCGTGTCTTGTCCTGAATATGTACTTTAGGAATGTTTCTGGTAGTGTAAATCTCTTGTGCCTGCAGGGAAACAAGCACGCACAAGAGGAATGCTATGGAGATAAATCGTTTCATACTTATTGTATTTGTAGGGGCTAAGGTAGGAAAAATCACGTCAACGTATGTATTTCCCTACGAATTTCTTTACATGCTCCGTATATTCCTGCGGATAGTCCTTGTAGGACATGGCATGTGCGGAACCCGGAACAATCCACAGCTCCTTCGGTTCCGGCTTGGCTTCGTAAAGAGGGTAGACCATCCATGTAGGCACATAGGAGTCCGCATCGCCGTGTATAAAGAGCATGGGCAAGGTACACTTCCTGACCTGTTCCAAAGCCGAAGCTTCACGGAAATCCCATCCGTACTCTTGCTTGCAAAGCCGGCTTGCCACATGCAGCAGCGGGAAAGCGGGCAAGCCGTATTGTGCTTTCAGTTCGCCTCGGAATTCATCCCATACGCTGGTATAGCCGCAGTCCTCGACGAAACATTTGATGAACGGCTGCTGGTGTATTCCATGTTCCACTTCACCGGACACCATCATGGTGGTGGCAGCTCCCATCGAGATGCCGTGCACTACCATTTCCGTACCGCTGCTGCGCATACGGGTGCTGTCGCCTGCGGTCACCGTTTCATTGTTCCTGCCGAAAAGCTCGTCGGCGGTTGCGGTCCATTGCAGTACGTCGAGACGGTCGAGCCAGCCCATTTGTATCTCGGCACCCTCGCTTGCGCCATGACCGTGCAGGTCGGGCAGAAGGATGTTGTACTTCAGTTGCCGGTTGTACAGGTAGCCGATGTTGAGCATGCGGATGGAGTTGTCGGTATAGCCGTGCACAATGACGGCCGTTTTACGGGTGGGTTCGGCAGCGGCTACATACAGCGCATGCAGGGTTTCGCCCCGGTCATTCTTTATATAGAAGTCGCGTAGCGCCCCTGCCGTCTGCAGGCTGTCCACCCACGGCTTCAGCTCGGGATATTGCCCGAACATGTATTCGTAGGAAGCCTGGCTGTTGCGGGAGCGTGTAATCAGTTCATCCGGGTTCAGCGCATGCCCCAGCATATAGTATCCGCCGCACAACAGGGCGGTACAAAGCGCAGCGAGACCTATGAATGAATATTTCAGTATTTTTTTCATGTTACTTGTTCCAAATTTCCCATGCGGCAAAGGCTTGCAGCAGCAACATTTCAAGTCCGTTCTTGGTGACGGCTCCCTGCGCTTTGCCTTTCTTCATGAAGAGTGTTTCATTTGGATTATACAACAAATCGTAGAGCAAATGGTTGGGAGTAAGCAGTTCGTAGGGTATGTCCGGGCAGAAATCCACTTTGGGGAACATGCCCACGGGCGTACAGTTTACGATGACCGTATGTTCGGCCATGATTTCGGGAGTCAGCTCTCCGTAGGTCAGGAACTTGTCGTCCTTTTTGGTACGTGACACGAAAGTGCTTTCTATTCCTAAATTCTCCAGGCCGCGATATACGGCTTTGGATGCACCGCCTGTGCCCAGGATAAGCGCTTTCTTGTGCTGGGGTTGCAGCAGGGTTCGATGGATTGCGTAAATCCGATGATGTCCGAGTTGCAGCCTATCAGCTTGATTTTGCCTTTGGGAAGGCGGACAATCTTGATAACGTTGACCGCACCAATCTTGGCGGTGTCCTTATCCAGTTCGTCGAGGTAGGGTATAACCTGTTCTTTATAGGGAATGGTTACATTGAGTCCACAGAGATTGGGGTTTTCTTCAATCACTTCCATGAAGTCTTCGATGCGGGGAATCTCGAAGTTCACATATTCGGCGTCAATGTTCTCTGCTTTAAATTTCTCGTTGAAGTAGCCGATGGAGAACGAATGTTTCAGCGGGTAACCGATTAAACCGTATTTCTGCATATCCAAAATGTGTTAAAGGGGGAATATAAGTGACTATTTCTTAGCAATGTATAAGGTGCATATTCCGAAGTCAATCGCTTGAAGCGTACCTCGCTGAACCCTGCCTTGCGGATTACTCCCTGCATGATTTCGCCTTGCGGAAAGGCGCGGATGCTTTGGGCAGATAGGTGTAGCGCTGTTGTCTTTCGAAATGAACTTGCCGAGCAGCGGGATGACGGCTTTGGAGTAGACGGTAAAGAGTTGTTTCATTGGGAAGCGGTCCGGTGTGGAGAGTTCCAGAATGACGAGATGTCCGCCGGGTACGAGTACGCGGCACATTTCGGACAATCCTTTATCCAGTCCGTCAAAGTTACGGATGCCGAACGCCACGGTCACGGCATCGAAGCTTTCATCGGCAAACGAGAGAGAGGTGCAGTCCTCCCGGGCAAAGGAAATCCTGTCCGAGAGGTGCGCCTGTTTTACTTTTTCACGTCCCACATTCATCATGCCTTCGGATATGTCGGTCCCGATGAGCATATCGGGCTGCAATTCGCGGCAGGCAAGTATGGCAAAGTCTCCGGTTCCGGTCGCTACGTCCATGATGCGCCGGGGGCTGAAAGGGCGGAGCGTGTCAATCGCCTTCTTGCGCCAGCTGCGGTCTATACCCATCGACAGGGTATGGTTCAGCTTGTCGTAGGCGGGGGCGATGTTGTCGAACATCTCTTCGACCTGTTCGCTCTTCTTGCCGTCGTTGCCGTAAGGCTTGATGTGTTCTTGGGGGTAGTCCATCCGTCAATCGTTACTTTAAGTACTCCGTTACGTTCTTTTCAATACGTTCGGCGATGTTGCTTGTGTCCTCTTTAACGAACTTCTCGCCGGTGATGTGCTCGTACAGCTCAATGTAACGTTCGCTGATGGAAGTCACGATTTCGTCGGTCATTTCCGGAACCTGCTGTCCCTCTTTGCCCTGGAAACCGTTGTCCATTAGCCATTCGCGCACGAATTCCTTTGAAAGCTGCTTTTGCGGTTCGCCTTTGGCAAAGCGTTCTTCGTAGCCTTCGGAGTAGAAATAGCGGCTGGAGTCCGGTGTGTGGATTTCGTCCATCAAGTAGATAGTGCCGTTGTGCTTGCCGAATTCGTACTTGGTGTCGACGAGAATCAGCCGCGTTCTGCAGCGATTTCCGTACCGCGTTTGAAGAGCGCCATTGTATATTTCTCCAGAATTGCATACTCTTCGGGAGTGGCCAGACCTTTGGCAAGAATCTCCTCTTTGGAGATGTCGGCGTCATGCTCGCCGATTTCGGCTTTTGTGGTCGGGGTGATGATGGGTTCGGGGAATTTCTGGTTCTCCTTCATGCCTTCGGGCAGCTTTACGCCGCAGATTTCGCGGACACCGCTCTTGTAGGCGCGCCATGCACTGCCGCAGAGATAGCCGCGTACAATCATCTCAACCGGGAAGCCTTCGCACATAACGCCCACGGTTACCATAGGGTCGGGAGTGGCTGTTTTCCAGTTGGGGCAGATGTCGGTGGTGGCATCGAGGAACTTGGCTGCAATCTGGTTCAGCATCTGTCCTTTGAAAGGAATACCTTTCGGCAATACTACGTCGAAGGCTGAAATGCGGTCGGTAGCGACCATAACTAACTTTTCGCCATTGATGTTGTACACATCGCGCACTTTTCCATGATAGACACTTTGCTGTCCGGGAAAGTTGAAATCTGTTGCTGTTAATGCATTCATTTTAGTGATATTTATGAGTTGGATATTTACTGTCTATGCCGGGAGTTGCTGTCCGGCGGCTTGTTCTGCTTTCCGTTTCTCCCGTTCGGCTTTCGCTTCTTTGTCAAACTTTTCGTAGGCTTCCACAATCTGAGTAACCAGTTTGTGGCGTACAATGTCTTTTTTGTTCAGCTCGATGAAGCTGATTCCTTTCACGCCTTTCAGGATGCGGAGCGCTTGCACCAGTCCGGAAGTCTGTGACTGGGGAAGGTCGATTTGCGTCATATCCCCCGTTACAATCATTTTGGTATTCATACCCATACGGGTGAGGAACATCTTTATCTGTTGGGTAGTGGTGTTCTGCGCTTCATCCAGATTACTACGGCATCGTTCACGTGCGTCCGCGCATGAAAGCGAGGGGAGCAATCTGAATGATGTTCAGCTCCATGTACTCTTTCAGTTTGGCGGCGGGAACCATGTCCTGCAAGGCGTCGTAAAGCGGTTGCAGGTACGGGTCTATCTTGTCCTTCATGTCGCCGGGCAGGAAGCCGAGTTTCTCTCCGGCCTCTACGGCGGGACGGCTGAGGATTATTTTCTTTATCTCCTTGTTCTTCAACGCGCGTACGGCAAGGGCGATGGCCGTATAGGTCTTGCCCGACCCGGCAGGCCTATGGCAAATACCATGTCGTTCTTGCTAAATGCCTCTACCAGTTTCAACTGGTTTTCGCTGCGCGGAATGATGGGCTTTCCCGTTACGCTGAACACGATGACATTGCCCGACTTCTCAGCCTGCGGGGCGTTCCCTTTGACGATATCGATGATGACTTCCTCTTTCAGAGAATTATATTCGGCACAATATTTTTCGAGTTTGGTGATGTTTTCTTCAAACGCGCACATCTCCTCTTCATCTCCCAGCACTTTGATGACATTGCCGCGGGCAACGATGCGGAGTTTGGGATACAAAGCTTTTATCAGTTGCATATTGGCGTTGTTTACGCCGTAAAAGATAACCGGGTCGATATCCTCAAGAACAATCAGTTTTTCTATCATTGATATGTTTTAAAGTTCAATTCTTTTTTTCAGGTAAAACGTTTTGCAAATGTAGTGAAACGTTTGAATACTTGGACGGTTCTGCGTGTTATTTTTTTGCACCGGCTTGCATGGCGGCATCCCTTTGTTGTCATTGTTTATTCAAAATAGAGTATTGTTCCGCCGTCGGAGTCTGCATATTTCCGCAGGAGCTCCTGTATCATTCCGGCAGCTTCCGCCAGCCCGTCGCGTCCGTTGTATCCGTTGACAATGGCAAGGATACGCCGGGTTTCGAGTCCCATTTTGGTACGTTCGTTGTCGCTGGTGGGAGTGCCTATGCCGCCTGCCCGGTCGCGGTAGACGGGAAGCCCCTCAATGTTCAGCGTTCCGCGCCCGATGCCTTCGAAGGCTCTTCCGCACGTCCGATGCCGAGTTCAAGGCTGTCTCCCTGTATCTTGTCCGCATCGAAGCCGCCGATGGAATATCCGGTGCGGAGCGATACGAGGTTGATGAGGTCTACCAGCGTGTCGATTTGGTACAGTTCGAGTCCCCGCATAAGACGGCGGCGCAATGCTTCGGCGGAAGGACGGTAACGGCTGGGATCTTTGCCGCAACGCTTGTAGGCTTCGCGGGTGGCGGCGATGGCGGGTTGCTGTTTGATGCTTTCCGCGGTTTCACCGGCTTTCAGTTCGCGGGTGAAAGCGTCGATTTCCCACCACAGCTCTGCGTTGTGTGCGGAGTTGGTTACTTGCGCCATGACGGCAACGCCCTGAAAGGCGGGGCAGAGGCGCTTAATCTCTTCGGATAAGGTGATGTGGTACATGAGGCTTTTCATTGTGTATGGTTTACTGTCGGTTCGTTGTGGATAAACTTGGAGTTTAACGGCGTTAAACTTCAGGTTTAATCCTAATGAACCCGGAGTTTAATAGGATTAAACTCGAAGTTTATTGTGGATAAATAAAAATAAACTAAGTGCGGGATAGGTCTGGCACAGGCAGGTTTGCAGTATCACCCGCTTGTACTTCTCCGGTCACCATTCGTATCTTTCCTCAAAGCTGTCGTATATGGGACGTAACTCCGGGCAAAGGGCACGGAAAACGGATGCAATCTCCGCCTGTTCTGCGGGTGAGATAAGTCTCTTGCCTTTGCGGCTGGCAAAGTAATAGCTGCGGCAGGTGAAGCAGTTCCGTACACATCTTCTGACTTCGCTTACGATTCTGCTGGGCACGGCATCGAACATCCGGGACATTCCGCAGGCATAACGCTTGAGGTCGGAGCTACGGTAGAAGTACAGCCGCCCTTGCCATGCAGCGAAGCAACGTAGCGCGGGTCTATGGCGGTTATGATATTGCTTGCGTATTGCGATGTCTTCATCGGAAGCTCCGTTATCAGGGCATGCAGCATCCCGAACGTTGCGGACACTGCCCGTCTGTGGCAAAACAATGGGCGTATTTGAAAGGAATGTCTTCCCGGTTTTGTTTCATATCATTGGAGGTGTTGGTTTGTTCGTATAATGTGAGTCGAGAATTGGAGCTGCTTCAACTTATCGGCACGGTACAAAAGTAGCCATAAACTGCAACTCTTTCAAATATAGGCGTTACTTTCTTTCTCCCTTTTCCTGTCCGTTCAACATAATTCCCGACAGGATACGTCCCGACTTGATGCCCAGACGCCGTGCCGAGAAGAAGTCCTCATGCTGCCGGTAGGTACAGATGCCTGCATTCTCTATCTGCCGGGGCGGTACTCCGAAGTCAGAGAGTTGCAAACGGTTGGCTGCCCACAAATCTATATGGTATTTGTGCGTTTCGGGCTTCCATACGGATATGTATTCCATCGGGAAATTTTCGGTGCGAAACGCTTCATATACCTCATCGCCCACCTCGAACGAGTCGAGGGAGATGCCCGGGCCTATGCAGGCAATGACATCCGTTCCTTCTGTTCCGTAGGCAGACTGCATCCGGTGAAGGGTTTTGGTAAGAATGCGGTTTACCGTTCCCCGCCAGCCTGCATGGACTGCGGCAACAATGCGGCGTTGCCTGTCATATAATAATACGGGAATGCAATCGGCAGTGGAGATGCAGATGCAGCAGCCGGGCATGCGGGTAATGAGTGCATCGATGCCTTGCAGCATGGCTTGCCGTTCGCTATGCGTTGCGTTCAGATAGGCATCGTCGATGATGAGGGAATCGGTGCCGTGGGTCTGAAAGGGGATGATAAGTACCTGGGGGCGCACAGGCAGGGCGGCGCATAACAGTTCCCGGTTTTTGCGTACGCAATCCGCATCGTCTCCGGTATAAGGAGTGCAGTTGAAAGAAGCATAGCTGCTGGTGCTGCATCCGCCATGCCGGGTGGTTACAAAACAAGAAATGCCGGGATATGAGGCAAGCAGCTCATATCCAACATTCTTTTATCTTTTGTGAGAGGAATCATTTTCTGTCATCCTCCCAATCCTCTTCTTCGTATTCAAAGTCTTCAAGGTCCTCGATGTCCTCGTCGTCAACGTATTCGTAGCTGAGGTCTTCGTCCTCGCCTTCGTCTTTCAGTTCTTTCTTTCAGGTGGCTCATGTCTTTTGGCGCGGTGGGCAATGCTTTCAATCTTGCCTTCTATCTTGTTGCTTTCCTTGTTCAGCTCTTCCCCACAGCATATCTTTCAGTGTGGAGATGCCCAGACCGGAAATGGCCGAAATGAATACGTGCGGAATGCTTTCGGGTAGTGTAGGCTCTATCTCATCCATCAGCTCCTGATCCAGCATATCGCATTTCGTGATGGCAAGCACACGCTGCTTGTCCAGCATTTCGGGATTGAAAGTACGCAATTCGTTCAGCAGAATTTCATATTCCTTACGGATGTCGTCACTGTCGGCAGGCACCATGAACAGCAACAATGAGTTGCGCTCGATGTGGCGCAGGAAACGGAGTCCCAAACCTTTTGCCCGCACTTGCCCCTTCGATGATGCCGGGAATGTCCGCCATAACGAATGACTTTCCGTCGCGATAGGACACGATACCCAGATTGGGCTCCAATGTAGTGAAGGGATAGTTGGCGATTTTCGGTTTTGCCGAAGACACAGCCGAGAGCAGTGTCGACTTTCCTGCATTGGGGAAGCTACCAGACCGACGTCCGCCAGCAGTTTCAGCTCCATGATAACCGTCATTTCCTGCATCGGTTCGCCCGGCTGTGCGAAGCGGGGAGCCTGACGGGTGGCGGTTTTGAAGTGCCAGTTACCCAGTCCGCCGCGTCCGCCTTTCAGCAGAATGACTTCCTGACCGTGCTCGGTTACATCGCAGATGTATTCACCGGTTTCGGCATTGTATACTACCGTGCCGCAGGGCACTTCGATGATTTTATCCTCTCCGTCCTTGCCGAAACTGCGGTTCTTGGAGCCCGACTCGCCGTGGCCTGCATGATGTGGCGGTCGTAGCGCAGGTGCAGCAGGTCCAGTAGTTGCGGTTGCCGCGGAGAATCACGTGGCCGCCTCGTCCTCCGTCACCTCCGTCGGGGCCGCCATTGGGAATGTATTTTTCACGTCTCATGTGCGTGGAGCCTCGACGCCCTTACCGGAGCGGCAATAGATTTTTACGTAGTCAACAAAATTCGATTCAGCCATATTCTTTTTACTTTTTAGGTTTCTTTATTGTTACCGTCGGGATAACAGGCGCAAAATTAGTGATTTCAAGCGATATGCTCAAATTTGGGTTGTGATTTGTTAGGTTGGATGGATTGATAACGTTATTTTTGTTCATTGATTTACATCCTAATACAATAATCTTAATGAGTGAACTGAGAACGATTCCCAATATAGGTGCCTGCACGGAGCAGGACCTGATACTGATGGGGTATACCACTATCGCCTCATTGCGTGGCAAGAGCGCCGAAGAACTTTATGCCGAGGAGTGCCGGTTGCGCGGTTGCACTCTTGACCGCTGCCAGTTGTATCTTTATCGTGCCGTGGAATACTTTGTAAATACCGGGAATCCCGATCCGATGAAGTGCAAGTGGTGGTTCTGGAAAGATGATTTTGTTGAGCCTTCTCCCTGCGGTGCGGTTTGCGTGGAGTGTGCTTCTTTTCCGCTGGAATGCGGCGGATGCAGGAAAATAAAAGGAAAAGTATTCTGGTTGCGGTATACGGGTGATGATGTCTGCCGCATTTATGATTGCTGCCGCACCAAGAGGAAAAAGAATTGCGGTGATTGTCCGGACTTGCCTTGCGGGTATTTTGTGAAAGCCCCCACTGTTTCGGATGAACAGAACGAGGCGAATCTGTGTAAAATGGTGGAACGGCTGAGAGCCGATGTAGGAAACAATATAAATTACGCGAACCGCACGGACGAGTAGTCATCCGTAGTGGTTCGCGTAATTTGCGTTAAAAATATCTGCTTTAGATATCAAATATTATTTCGCAGCGTCAATTGCTTTGCAAACATCTGCCGTAATAGTATCCAATTCGCCTATACCTTTGATGTGTGCATACAGCTTTTCGTTCTTATACCAATCGATAAGCGGAGCTGTCTGTGAATGATATACGGTAAGACGTTTCTTGATAGTCTCTTCGTTGTCGTCGGCACGGCTGATTCCTGTCCGCGCTTGATGAGGCGTTTCATCAGTTCGTCTTCGGGAACGTCAAGATCCAGCATAACGTTTACGCTTTGTCCGCGTTCGGCAAGCATTTTCTTCAATGCCTCTGCCTGTGCGATAGTACGGGGGAAGCCGTCGAAAATAACGCCTTTGCTATCCTTGAAGCTGTCCAGTGTGCTTGCCAGGATGTCGATAATCAATTCGTCCGGCAACAGTTGTCCCTGGTCAATGTAGCCTTTGGCTGTCTTGCCCAGCTCAGTGCCGTTCTTGATTTCTGCGCGGAGCACGTCTCCGGTAGAAATGTGGTTGATACCGTACTTCTCTACAATTCTCTCGCTTTGTGTTCCCTTACCTGAACCGGGAGCACCGAAAATTACAATGTTCAACATTTGTTTAGCTATTATTTTTGATTTACAAATTAATACCTTTGCCTTGCTGCCTTTTCCCGGTTTCAGTCTACTACGGTATAGATGTCGGGATAGTTGCGTCCGAATCCGTCATAGTCCAGACCATAGCCTACGATGAAGTCGTTGGGAATGTTCATGGCTACGTATTCGATGTTCAAGTCTACTTTCAACTTGTCGGGTTTCACCAGTAACGAGGCAATGTGAATTTCCTTGGGGCCGCGTGTGCCGAGGGTTTCCAGCAGGCGTTGCATGGTGAGGCCGGTATCTACGATATCTTCGACAATGACAATGGTACGTCCGGAGATGTCTTCGTTGATGCCGATCACTTCTTTGATTACTCCCGTAGAAGATACTCCCTGATAAGAGGCAAGTTTAACGAAAGAAATCTCACAAGGAATGGTGATGCGCTTCATCAGGTCGGAAGTAAACATGAACGAGCCGTTCAGCACACTCAGGAAAAGCGGATTCTTACCTGCCAAGTCGCGGTTGATTTCGTTCGCTACACGGGTTACTTCTTTCAATATGTCCTGTTCCTTAATGGAAACAGTGAACATTTTGTCTTTTATTTGTATGGTATCCATAAATGGGAGTTTTTAGAAAGTTGGCGCAAAAATAGTGATTTTATTCCACTCCGTGCATCATCTTCTGCAATTTCTTTGAGAGTAGGAAAAGGATAAGCGATGCGGTGGCGGACATTACGACAAATACCATGAAGAAGTCGTACATCGTTTCTATGCGGTAGCCAAGCAGTGTCTTTACTTTTCCGGCTTCGGGATAGAGTCCGCTCAGCGTACCCGCAAACTTGTTGGCTGTGGCCGTGGAGAGGTACCATATACCATCATCAGCGAAGCAAAGCGGATAGGAGTGAGCTTGTTCACCATGGACAATCCGATAGGCGAAAGGGCAATTTCGCCCATGGTGTGGATGAAATAAAGTCCTGTGAGCCAGATGAGGCTTACCTTGACGCCGGGTTGCACATCCTTTACAGCGAAGCAGATAACGAGGTAACCCAAGGAGAGAAGCAGCAAGCCGATGGCCTGTTTGGTGGGAGAGGCGGGTTCCATGCCCCGTTTATTGAGGAAGCCCCATACTCCCGGCATGATGGCTGCCAGTATCACTACGAAGAATGGATTGAATGACTGTATCCAGGAAGCCGGCATTTCCCAGCCGAAGATAACGCGGTCGGTCTGTTCGGAAGCGAAAAGCGTCAGTGAAGCGCCTGCCTGTTCGTAGGCTGCCCAGAAGAAGATTACGAAGAAAGCGATGATATAGATGACAAAGATGCGGTCGCGTTCAATCTTCGTAAGCGAGCCTTCCAACAGGATGCTGACAGGAAAGACGATACAGGCGGTGAAGATGCCGATGCTGATCCAGTCGTTGCCGAAACACCAGTAGAAGAAAACGGCAAGCGCTATTGTCAATACTCCCAATAAGAGATAATTACGTTTTTTCTTGCTGTTGTGCGTTAGTGGATTGGGCGGTTGTCTTTGTAGCTTGCGGTTGTTCCTTTTTAGCATCGGGAATGATGCCGTAGTTGC
>ENA-OQCX01001054-OQCX01001054.1-human-gut-metagenome-genome-assembly--contig:-NODE-1054-length-13363-cov-2.917875_pt1 | contig 13363 bp, 18 predicted proteins | sample MGYA00242762_ERZ504587 | MGnify/ENA primary metagenome ERZ504587 (study PRJEB26092, sample SAMD00036337) | human gut metagenome | host: Homo sapiens | study: EMG produced TPA metagenomics assembly of...
TGCCGGAAGGGGGTGGCCCGGGCCATCACTGCGGCATTGCCTACGGCCGACCGCTACCCCGACCCCCTGTGCCGGGAGCTGCGGGCAAAGCTGGCGCTCCATGAGGGGGTGCCGGCGGAGCAGATCCTCTGCGGCAATGGGGCGGCAGACCTCATCTTCCGGCTGGTCTGGGCCAAAAAGCCCCGCCGGGCGCTGGTCACCGCACCCACCTTTGCGGAGTATGCCACTGCATTGGAAAGCATCGGCTGCACGGTGGAACGCTTCTTTTTGCGGGAGCAGGAGAACTTTGCGGTCACGGATGCGTTCTGTGCGGCCATCCGCCCGGGGGTGGACATGGTGTTCCTCTGCCAGCCCAACAACCCCACCGGCCAGCTGACGGCCCTGCCGCTGGTGGAACAGATCCTCCACAGCTACGCGGCGTGCGGCACCCTGCTGGTGGTGGACGAATGCTTCCTCGATTTCCTGCCCGACCATGCTCTGCACACGGCAAAAGGCCTGCTGGGAGAGGGAAATCTGGTCATCCTGAAAGCCTTCACCAAGCTTTACGGCATGGCGGGCGTGCGGCTGGGCTATGCCTGAGTGCCGACACGGCGCTGCTGGAACAGATGCAGGCCTGCGGCCAGCCCTGGGGTGTGTCCAGTCTGGCGCAGGCGGCAGGCCTTGCCGCGCTGGAGGAGACAGCGTATGTGGAAAAAGGTCCGGGCCCTCATTGCCGAACAGCGGCCCCGCCTGACGGCCGGGGCTGCGGGCGCTGGGCCTGCGGGTGGCTGGACGGCAGGGCAAATTACCTGCTGTTTCAGGCCCCGGAGACGCTGGGAGAAGCCCTGCGGCAAAGGGGCGCTGTGCTGCGCAGCTGTGCGAACTACCCCGGGCTGGGCCCCGGCTGGTACCGCACCGCCGTGCGCACCGGGCCTGAAAACGAACAGCTTTTGAAACTTCTTGCGGAGGTGCTGGAATGAGCAAGGCAAAGTGCATCATGGTGCAGGGAACCATGAGCGGTGCAGGCAAAAGCCTGCTGTGCGCCGCCCTCTGCCGCATTTTTGCGCAGGACGGTTACCGCGTGGCTCCCTTCAAGAGCCAGAACATGGCGCTGAACAGCTTTGTCACCCGGGATGGGCTGGAAATGGGCCGGGCACAGGTGGTGCAGGCGCAGGCCGCAGGCATCGAGCCGGATGTGCGGATGAACCCCATCCTGCTCAAGCCCAGCAGTGACGTGGGCAGTCAGGTCATCGTGAACGGCGAGGTGCGGGGCCAGATGTCCGCCGCCGCCTACTTCACAATGAAAAGAGCGCTCATCCCGGAGATCCTCTCGGCCTACAACAGTCTGGCCAAAACCGTGGACATCATCGTCATCGAGGGGGCCGGAAGCCCGGCGGAGATCAACCTGAAGGCAGACGATATCGTCAACATGGGCCTTGCCCGGCTGGTGGATGCCCCCGTTCTGCTGGCGGGAGACATCGACCGGGGCGGTGTGTTCGCCCAGCTGTACGGCACGGTGGCGCTGCTGGAGCCGGAGGAGCGCGCCCGCATCAAGGGGCTGCTCATCAATAAATTCCGCGGCGATGTGGAGATCCTGCGCCCCGGCCTTGCGATGCTGGAAGAAAAAACGCAGCTGCCGATGCTGGGGGTCGTGCCCTACCTGAAGGTGGACATTGAGGACGAGGATTCCCTTTCCACCCGGCTGGATGCGGCCAAAGCGGTCCATCCGCTGGATGCAGCCATCCTCCGCCTGCCGCACATCTCCAACTTTACCGATTTCATGCCGCTGGAGCAGCACCCGCTGCTGGGTGTGCGGTATGTGCAGAACACCCGCCAGCTGGGCACACCGGATCTCATCATCCTGCCCGGCACCAAGAACACGGTGGATGACCTGCTCTGGCTGCGGCAGTCCGGGCTGGAAGCAGCCCTGTTGAAGCTGGCGGCCAACGGCACGCCGGTGCTGGGGGTCTGCGGCGGGTATCAGATGCTGGGCGAGACACTGGCCGACCCTGAGGGCACGGAGAGCGGTACGGCGCAGACTGTGCGGGGGCTGGGGCTGCTGCCCACCCGCACAGTCTTTACCGGCCAGAAGCACCGCACCCAGGACACTGCCGCCGTGACCGCCGCCCCCTTTGCGGGTGCGGCCCTGACCGGATATCAGATCCACACCGGCCGCACCGAGGTGCAGGGTGTGCCCTTCCTGCACACTGGCAGACGGCACACCCGAGGCTGCGTGCAGGACAATGTGTTCGGTACCTACCTGCACGGCCTGTTTGATACCGGGGAGCTTACCGAGAAGCTGGTGGCCCTGCTCTGCCGGCGCAAGGGCATTGCGCCGGACAGCGCGGCCTCATCCCGATGGAGCAGTACCGCCAGCAGCAGTTTGACCTGCTGGCCGATGGCGTGCGCGGCGCGCTGGATCTGGATGCCGTTTACGCGGCCATGGGGTTGGAGAACCCGCGGAGGAATGCACAATGATCCCACAACATCATCTGCCCGCCGACATTGAGCGGACAAGCCTTTCCATCATCACGGCAGAGCTGGAAGCGTTGGGCCTGACCCCGCCGCCCGAGACTGCCGCTGTGGTCAAGCGGGTCATCCACACCACCGCCGACTTTGACTATGCGAAAAATCTGCGCTTCACGCCGGGGGCTGTGGCAGCAGGTGTGGCCGCCCTGCGGGCCGGGACCCCTATCATCACCGACACCAACATGGCGCTTTCGGGCATTTCCAAGCCTGCCCTTGCCCGGCTGGGCGGCAGTGCCCTCTGCTACATGGCGGACCCTGAGGTGGCGCGGATCGCAGCCGAGACCGGAACCACCCGGCAGTGGCTTCCATGCACCGCGCGGCGCAGGAGCACCCCGGGGCCATTCTTGCGGTGGGCAATGCCCCCACCGCCCTGCTGACCATTGCGGAGGAAATCGAGGCCGGGCTGCGGCCTGCCCTGGTCATTGCCGTGCCGGTGGGGTTTGTGAATGTGGTGGAAAGCAAGGAAGCGCTGTTTGCCGCCTGTGCAGCCCACGGCGTGCCTGCATCGCGGCCATGGGCCGCAAGGGCGGAAGCACCGTGGCCGCCGCAGTCTGCAACGCCCTGGTCTACTCTGCCGCCGAGATGCAGGACTGCGGCGAGAGGGTGGAAATAGGGCGGAACCGGTGAAAACGCCCCTTTTTACGCTTTTGCTTGACTTTTTGGCAGAAACAAGGTATCGTTTATCTGTATGACGATTGATATATGAGTGGAAGCTTTGCGTGAAAAAGGAAGCATTATGGCACAGACGATTTTAGAAGAAAAGAAAAAATCACGACTGATGACAGAGGGCAGCATCTGGAAGAGCATCCTGCTCTTCTCGGTGCCGCTGATCCTGGGCAACATGCTGCAGCAGCTGTACAACACCGCCGATTCCATCATTGTGGGCAACTTTGTGGGCAGCAACGCGCTGGCAGCCGTCGGCTCCAGCGGCTCGCCCATCTTCCTGCTCATCGGGTTCAGCCAGGCATTGCCGTGGGTGCCGGTGTCGTGGTGTCCCAGTTTCTGGGAGCCAAGGACAGGGAGGGCGCGCACACTGCGGTGCACACCTCGCTGGCCCTTTCGGCCATTCTGGGTGCGATCCTGACCGTGTGCGGCGTTGCCGTCAGCCGTGCCCTGCTCACCGCCATGAACACCCCCGCAGAGGTGCTGGAGGATGCAGTGCTCTATATACGGCTCTATTTTGGCGGCGTGCTGTTCAGCGTGGTGTATAACATGGCAGCCGGTATCCTGAACGCTGCCGGCAACTCCAAGCGGAGCCTGCTCTACCTGGCGTTGCCTCTGTCACCAACATCGTCCTCGACCTTGTCCTGATCGCCGGATGCAGGATGGGCGTGGCCGGTGCGGCCATTGCCACCGATATCAGCCAGCTGGTGTCCTGTGTGCTCTCCCTGCGTTTTCTGATGCGGGTGGAGGACGATTACCGCGTGACAGCAAAGGAAGTGCGCGTGCACAAAAAGATGGCGGTCCGCATCATCAAGTGGGCCTGCCCACCGGTATCCAGAATATGGTCATCTCCCTTTCCAATGTGCTGGTGCAGGTCAGCGTCAACGGCTATGGTGCCGCTGCCATGGCAGGCTTTGCCGCCTATATGAAGGTGGATGGCTTCAACATTCTGCCTGTGCTGAGCTTCGGCATGGCGGCCACCACCTTTGTGGGCCAGAACTTTGGTGCGGGCAAGATCGACCGTGTCAAAAAGGGCACCTTTGTCACCCTGGGGATGTGCATCGTTTACACCATCCTGACCGGCATCCTGCTGCTCGCCTTCCAGGACCCCATCATGCACCTGTTCACCGGCGATGAAACGGTCATTGCCTACGGCAAGATCTGTATGCTCTATTTCTGCCCCTTCTACTGGATGCTGGGCATCCTGCAGGGCCTTGCCGGTACGGTGCGCGGCACCGGGAAGAGCGTGCCGCCCATGGTGGTGCTGCTGATCTCCCTGTGCCTGTTCCGCATCGTCTGGATCCAGTTTGCCCTGCCCCTGTTTGCAGGCATTGAGGGTGTGCTGCTGGTCTACCCGGTGTCCTGGGCTGTGGGTGCAGTGTTGATGGTGCTCTACGCCTGGAAGGGCAAATGGATGCAGCTGCCGGAAGCAATTTCGTAAATCAAGCGTACCCGATCCCCCGGTGGAAGTGCATTTTATACAAAAAGTAACGTATGAATGCATAAAATATTCGGGGGGGGGGCTAAAAAATCTGCGAAAATCAGTTAATTTCTGCCGAAAAATGCCGTATACTGAATTATAGTTTCAAATCGAACGACAAACTTCGGCAAAAGGGGCTGATAAGATGGAGTGCACGCAGGCAGACGCCTTTGAACAGTATATTCGGAATCTGCGCGTTGTGCGCTCGATCTCCCGGCCCAGCTTTCCGGAGGGCAAAGCTCCCGCTGCCGTGCTGGAAGAGATCCAGACCAACGCGCTGAGATGCAACGCCTGATGCGGCAGAATGAGGCACTGCTGGCGCAGTTTGTCTACGACCGCGACCCTGCCTCCCTGATCGAAACGGATATCCAGGGACTGAGTGCCTTTGCGGGCAGGCTGTTCAACTACGCGAACAGCGAGGATATGGGCGTGGCGTTCAAGGTGCATCAGCTGCTGCTGGCAGCGGCCCGCAGCCGGGAAGACGTGCCCATGATCGTCAGGGAACTGTACTACACGGGCATCACCCTGCATTATATGAACGTCCGGGATGAGGGAACTGGCATCAACCTGTTGGGCGATGCGATCCAGGTCTATTTTACGGAAGCTGCTGAATCCATGTCACGGTATGAACAGCTGGACAGGAATACCCGGCAGTATCTCATCCGCTGTGTGGGCAACACCCGGCTGGGGATGTCCCGCGGTACCCATGCGGAAAGCTGCCGGTATCTGGAGCGGTTCCGCCGCGCAATGGAGGTCATCCAGTCTGCGCATTACCATGCACTGGACCCGGAGTTCCCCTGGGAAAGCTACATCTATTCCATGCACATGGATCGCATGACCCTGCTGACCCACCTGCGGCAGGAGGAGGATCCCGAGGTGGCGCGGCAGGTGCTGGAATCGGCGGAATACATCTGGACGCACAAGAAGAAACACAAGGGCCCGGATGCACGCCTGCAGAACTGCGGGTGCCCTATTTTTACGCCGCTGCCCGCTACCATGCCGGGGTGGGCAGCCTGGAAGACGTGGTCAAGATCCTTCTGGAATCGGCGGGAAGCGTGGCGCAGGATGATTATTCTGCCGAGGCCATCAACCGGAAGCTGGTTCTGGCGGCCTATCTTTCGGTCTATGCAGAACGTCTGGATGATGCGGGAGCACAGAGGTATCGTGCAACCGTGGAGCAGGTACGCCGTTCTGCGTATCAGTATCTGGAACAGATGCCGGCCAGCCAGTATCCCCGTGTGGTAAGCTCTGCCGCCTGGGAGTTGAGCAAGATCAGTACCAGCTCAGATGAAACGGCGAACCGCCGGATGCTGGGCAGTATCCTGGCCGGGCACAAGCCGACCTATGTCCACTCGCTGATGGTGGCAGAGCTGACCCGTGCCCTGCTGCATCGGCAGATCGAGACAAGGCCCGAAACACTGGTTGGCCTGCTGGGCTGCAGGAGCGCGGCCGAGGTGCAGGCCCGGCGGGAAGAGCTCTGCCAGACGGCCTATGAGTGCGGCCTGTACCACGACCTTGGCAAGTGCGCCGTTCTGATGTACATCGACAACAACGCCCGCCGCCTGCTGGATGAGGAGTTTTTCTGCATCCAGAGCCACCCAAGGACCGGCGCTGCCATTCTGAATAGAATGGGCTGCGGCAAAACGCTGGCCCCGGCGGCGCTCTATCACCACTGCTATTACAACGGCAAGGGCGGATATCCCAATGATGTACTCCTGCCCACCGGAGATCAAGGGGATCGTGGATGCGCTGAGCGTGGCAGACTCGCTGGATGCCGCCACCGATAATATCGGTCGGTGTTACAACCTTGCCAAGCCCTTCCACGCTCTGCTGGAAGAGCTGCGGGCCCAGAGCGGCACCCGCTATGCGCCCAATGTGGTCGCTCTGTTCGAGGATGAGCGTTTCTGCCAGCAACTGGCAGAGAACACGGATGCCGAGCGCAAAAGGGTGTATCTGCAGGTGTATCACGCCGGAAGTGAAGAAAAATAAACGACCCTCTCTATCATGCTTCGCAGTGCCACCTCCCCCAAAAGGGAGCGGGCATACGTCAGCGTGATAGAGAGGGTCGTTCTTTTTGTTTAAGTCAGGATGAAGCTTTCCCAGTCCACCCTGCCGGTGCAGTTCAGCCGGGGTACTTAGCCACTTCCAACAGTTCCTCCGCCCGGCGGACCTGTTCCGCGTGGGGGGAACGGCATCGGGCAGGGGATAGGAGATGCCCAGCTTCTGCCACTTGAACAGCCCCAGCGTGTGGTAGGGAAGCACCTCCACCCGCTGCACCGTTTTCAGGCTGCGGATGAAATCTGCGGTCCTGCGCAGGCCCTCCTCGTCATCGGTGAGGCCGGGCACCAGCACATGCCGGATCCAGAGCGGAACGCCCAGATCAGAGATGTGCCGTGCCATGGCTAAGATGTTGGCATTGTCCCTGCCGGTAAGCTGACGGTGCTTCTCCGGGTCGATCTCCTTGAGATCCAGGATGACCAGACTGGTGGAAGCCATCAGGGTATCGAAGGCGGCCAGGTAGGCGGGGTCATCGGGCTGGAACGGCTGACCGGCCGTGTCCAGCGCGGTGTGTACCCCCTTGGCGCGCGCCAGCTGGAAGAATTTTATCAAGAAGTCCATCTGCCGCAGCGGCTCGCCGCCGCTGACGGTGATGCCGCCCTTCTTGCCCCAGTAATTGCGGTAGCGCCAGACGTGCTGGAACAGCTTCTCCGGAGACCATTCCGTGCCGCCCTCAGCGCTCCACGTTTCGGGGTTGTGGCAGTATTTGCAGCGCAGGGCACAACCCTGCAGAAAGACAACGAACCGGACACCCGGCCCGTCCACTGAGCCGAAGCTTTCCAGCGAGTGGACGAGACCGACGGGATCACAGTGCGGCATGGCAGGTACGGGAGATCACGTCCATCTGCTGCTCGCGGGTCAGGTCGATGAACTTGACCGCATAGCCGGAGACGCGGATGGTGAAGTTGGCGTATTCTTCCTTTTCGGGGTGCTCCATGGCATCCAGCAGCTTCTCCTTGCCGAATACGTTCACGTTCAGGTGGTGTGCACCCTGATCGAAGTAGCCGTCCATGACCTGCACCAGGTTCTCCTTGCGCTCCTCCTCGCTGTGGCCCAGAGCCTCGGGGTTGATGGTCTGGGTGTTGGAGATGCCGTCCAGAGCCAGTGGTAGGGCAGCTTGGCAACAGAGTTCAGAGAAGCCAGCAGGCCGTTCTGCTCCGCACCGTAGCTGGGGTTTGCACCGGGTGCAAAGGGGGTAAAGGCGGCACGGCCATCGGGCAGAGCACCGGTGTACTTGCCGTACACCACATTGGAGGTGATGGTCAGGATGGAGGTGGTGGCCTCGGAGTTGCGGTAGGTGTGGCGCTTCTTGATCATCTCCAGGAAGGTGCGCAGCAGCCAAACGCCGATCTCATCGGCACGGTCGTCATCGTTGCCGTACTTGGGGAAGTCGCCCTCCACCTCATAGCCGGTGGCAAGGCCGGTCTCGTCGCGCACGACCTTGACCTTGGCGTACTTGATGGCGCTCAGGGAGTCGATGACGTGGGAGAAGCCTGCAATGCCGGTGGCAAAGGTGCGGCGCACATCGGTGTCGATGAGTGCCATCTCGGCTTCCTCGTAGTAGTACTTGTCGTGCATATACTGGATCAGGTTCAGCACGTTGACGTACAGGCCGGCCAGCCAGTCCAGCATCTGGACATACTTGGGCAGGACCTCGTCATAGTTCAGGTACTCGCTGGTGATGGGGGCGTAGTTGGGGCCGCACTGCTCGTGGCTCTTCTCGTCCACGCCGCCGTTGATGGCGTACAGCAGGCACTTTGCCAGGTTGGCGCGGGCACCAAAGAACTGCATCTCCTTGCCGGTCTGGGTGGCAGACACGCAGCAGCAGATGGAGTAATCATCGCCCCACACGGGCTTCATCACATCATCGTTCTCGTACTGGACAGAGCTGGTGTTGATGGACACCTTGGCGGCGTACTTTTTGAAGCTCTCAGGCAGGGCAGAGGAGTACAGAACGGTCAGGTTCGGCTCCGGTGCGGGGCCCATGTTCTCCAGCGTGTGCAGGAAGCGGTAGCAGTTCTTGGTGACCATGCTGCGGCCGTCCATGCCGATGCCGCCCACTTCCAGCGTAGCCCACACGGGGTCGCCGGAGAACAGCTGGTTGTAGCTGGGGATGCGGGCAAACTTGACCATGCGGAACTTCATCACCATGTGGTCGATCAGCTCCTGGGCCTGGCTCTCGGTCAGGGTGCCGTTCTCCAGATCGCGCTGGATGTAGATATCCAGGAAGGTGGAGATGCGGCCCACGCTCATGGCAGCGCCGTTCTGGGTCTTGATGGCGGCCAGGTAGCCGAAGTACAGCCACTGGCAGGCTTCCTTGGCGTTCTTGGCGGGCTGGGAGATATCGCAGCCGTAGCCTCGGCCATCTTCTTCATGCCCTTCAGGGCGCTGATCTGGCGGGCGATCTCCTCGCGCAGGCGGATCACATCATCGGTCATGGTGCCGTCGCCGCAGTTGGCAAAGTCCTCCTGCTTGAACTGGATCAGGGCATCGATGCCGTACAGGGCCACGCGGCGGTAGTCGCCCACGATGCGGCCGCGGCCGTAGGTGTCGGGCAGGCCGGTGATGATATGGGTGTGGCGGGCAGCCTTCATCTCAGGGGTGTAGGCATCGAACACAGCCTGGTTGTGGGTGCGGGTATAGTCGGTAAAGATCTTGTGCAGCTCCTCGCTGGGCTGATAGCCGTAGGTGGTGCAGGCCTGCTCTGCCATCTTGATGCCGCCGTAGGGCATGAATGCACGCTTCAGGGGCTTGTCGGTCTGCAGGCCGACGATCTGCTCCAGATCCTTCAGGGTCTCGTCGATATAGCCGGGGCCGTAAGCGGTCAGGCTGCTGACGACTTCGGTCTCCATGTCCAGCACGCCGCCCTTGGCGCGCTCTTCCTTCTGCAGCTTCTGCAGGGCACCCCACAGCTTATTGGTGGCTTCGGTGGGGCCAGCCAGAAAGCTCTCGTCGCCATCGTACGGGGTGTAGTTCTTCTGGATGAAGTCGCGGACATTGACTTCCTCTTTCCAGATGCGGCCCTCAAAGCCTTCCCACTGTTCAAAATTGATCATTGGAACCTCCTTGCTCCATTTCATGCGCAAGTTAGCGCATTCTAACTAATGAGCCTTTGAAAAACCGCACTGCATAGGCGGCTTTCTGGGGGCGAAACAGTCCTGAACTGCCGTCTGCGGCAGCTCTGACTACAAGGTGTAGACAAAAATGAAAACCTGCCCACAAAATCTTGCGTTACTATAATAACAAGAACCACTTTAAAAAGCAATAGAAAACAAGTGGGTTTTCTTCCAAAGCAAGGGGGATTCTTTGGGCAGAATGTAGAAAAAAAGCTAAAACCCCGGCGACACACACCTTTTTCGCGGAAAATTGCAAATTGAGGGTTGACAAGACTAACCATCTATGGTATTCTGTTCTCGCAACGGCAGTTAGCTAAATCTAACCACGATGCACCAAAAAACGGAGCGTCTGCAAGCGCTCCGTTCCATTCCTCCATTCCATACTCTCTTTTTCTTGGCAGGATGCAGCATTCTGGTTTGCTCTGCATCCGCTGCGCGGCACACAGGGCTCTGGTACGGCACTGTGGGCAATCAAAACAAAAACGGGACACTCAGCTTGACCACCTGAGTGCCCCGATTTTTGTTTTGTCCCGGTCGTTTATCAGCTATCAGCCGCATCCCGGGGAGCGGACAACATCCTTTACACCACCGCGTCCCGCAGCAGCTGGTAGATCGCCTCCGCGTTTCCATTGGGGGAGCGGAGGGAGACGAATTTTCCGTTTACCTGACAGACTCCGTCCGAATAGACGGTGAAGAGCAGGTTCTGGCTGGAACCGTCTGCAAAGCGCAGGGTGATGGAATGCGCTTCGTAGTCGTGGGAGTAGGAGCGGGCATTCTGGTTGAACTTCTGGTAGCAGCTCGCGTTTTGCAGGATCTTGAAAAATGCCTGATAGGTGTCATCGCCCGCAGAATAGGCGCGGGTGGTGACTACCGATGGGCTCAGGCTGACAGTATCCTCCACACTGACAGAGACAGAAGTGCTTTTATTGATATCAGTTTTCAGGTCAACGCGGCGGTTGGAAACGAACAGCAGAACGAACAACAGGACCCAGAGGGCCATGATGGCATAGAAACGGAGACTTTTGTTTTCCATAAGGCGTTCTCCTTTGGCAGGCCGCACAGCTGGGTGGCCAGAGATCTTCAAAGAGTACGCTCTCATTATAGTGCCGGAACGCGCAGGATGTCAACTGTTCTCCAGATGCTTCTGTGCCGCAAAGGTACCTGCGGCGCTGGCGGCAAACACAAAATAGTAGCTTGCGATGCGGAAGAGCATCAGGGTGCTCATGGCTTCGCCGCTGGTCATAAAGCTGCTGAACACCAGCAGAAAGGCTGTGTCAATGGAGCCCATGCCTGCCACATTGGGCAGGGCGTTGGAAAGGAAGAGCATCAGGCTGGTGAGCAGCTGTACCTGCCAGAAGCTCAGCCCGCAGGAAAGCCCCATGAACCGGATGCAGAACCACGGCAGGGTGAACATCAGAAACAGCTTGAGGGTCTGCACGGCAAGGATGCGGGCACAGCGGCCTTTGTCGGCCAGCAGGAGGCGGCTCTCGGCGGCCAGAGTGTCCAGCTGCTCCAGCCACTTTTCCCGGCGGGTCTGCCATGGTTCCGTTTTGGGCAGAAAGCCCATGGCCCAGCGGGCCAGCCGCTGCACCAGCGGCGAGACACAGAGCAGCACCAGCGTCACGATGACCAGCGCCACCACGCAGTAGGCGGCGGGCAGATAGTGCATCACGCCGGAGGTGTTGGCGGCGAGCCAACGGTGCTGCAGCAGGAGCATCACAGTGGCATAGAGCAGAACGGTGGTCTTGTGGAATACATATTGCAGGGTCATCAGGCCCACACCGGGGCCCAGCGGCAGGCCGCAGTGTAGAGATAATAGGACTCCATGGGCATGGCCCCGGCACCCAGGCAGACCACGTTGCCAAAGGTGCCCACAAAGGCGGCATCCATGCCGCGCCGCAGGGTGAAGCCCGGCAGGCGGCAGCGGATGATGAGCAGCAGACGACCCCCTCAAGCAGGGGGTATGTCAGGCCGATGGCCAGCACCAGCAGCACCTGCCAGAGGGAGAGCTGGGCCAGCGCGGTCGAGATCTCAGACCAGTGGCTGCTGAAGATGAAAACCACTACACAGGTCAGCGCCAGCAGCACCAGCAGAGAAAGGATCGCTTTTTTGCGGGAGGGCTGCTGGGGGGTGTTGGTCTGTTCCATGGGCAAGGCTCCTTTCACGATACTGCTTGCAGTATAACACAGCGGGGCCTTGTTTTTGTGAACTGAAACAAAATTTTTCTCGTCACTTTGTGTGATATGATAAAAAAGAACCTCTCCGCTCACTTCGTTCGCCAGCTTTCCTATGAGGAAAAGTGGCATTGCAAAGCAATGACGGAGAGGTTTTGTGTTACTTTTTCGCTGTCAGATCTTCCACAGCAGCCCGGAGTGTCTGCTCAAAAGCCTCCTTGGAATAATACTGCTCGTACATTTTGCGGCATTCTGTCCGCATGGAGGCCAGCTCTTCCGGGTGCTCGATGGCGTGCTCCAGCAGGACAGCCAGCTGCTGCGGGTCGTCGTTGTGGTAAACGAAGCCGTTCCGCCCCTCGGAGATGAGCCCGGCGGTGCCGGTGTGCTCCGATACGATGGACGGCTTGCCGAAGATCAGGCCTCGGTGACAAAGGTGGGCATGGGATCATCGCGGGAAGCACAGACCAAACCGGTGCACTGCTCCATCAGGCTCTTGATCTCGTCACGGGTGAGCCGCTTGCAGTAGTACACGTTTTCCGGGTAGTCTGCGGTCAGGGTGCGGACGGAATCCATCATCTCCTTGTCAGCGGCCTGGCCCACAAAGAGGAAGGAGGCCTTCTCCCGTACCTCGGGCGGCAGCAGGCGGATGGCCTTGCAGAAGATATCGTGGCCCTTGCGGCGCTCAAAGGAGCCCACCGTGGCAAACAGCGGCGGCCGCGGTTGTAGCCAGATCGGTGCGGACAAAGTTCTCTGCCGCGTAATCAGGCAGGCCGTAGATGAGCGGCCGGATCTCGAACTCGGGCCGCACGGCGTGCATGGCGTTGGCGGCGTGGCTGCCCACCGAGTAGACCCGAACATTCTCCCCCAGCTGGGTGGGGATCTGGTGAGCAATGTGGGGATAGCCTGCAAAGGCATCGTGGAGCCACCACAGCACCGGTACGGCGGTGCCGCTCAGGCACGGACGGCCCGGGCCATGACCACCGTATTGACAATGACGAAGTCGGCACAGAGGGCCATACCCCAGGCATCGGAGACATTGCGGCAGGACGACCGGGTGATGACCGAGGCCCCGGCATCCAGGAAGAGATGCAGGGAGCCGCCGTCACTGGGGCCCAGCACAAGTACCTCATACCCCATGCTGCGCAGCACCGGCACGGCGCTCACCAGCACGATGGGCGCGCCGGTCATATCCAGCACATGGCTCATAATAAAGGCACGTTTGCCGTGGGCCGAAAACGCATCCTCGGCGCAGATGCCGCGCTCGTAGTGGAGCAGGGCCTGCGGGATGAGAGTGGGCTTAGTGCAGAGCTGCGCGGCCAGCGCCAGCAGCTCGGCACATTTTCGGGTCATGGGCGGCGGCGCGG